>Ga0209587_1000640_pt1 | contig 17139 bp, 13 predicted proteins | sample NGEPerD_2_FD_184512 | JGI IMG/M metagenome (GOLD analysis project Ga0209587, IMG submission 184512) | Arctic peat soil microbial communities from the Barrow Environmental Observatory site, Barrow, Alaska, USA - NGEE PermafrostL1-D... | ecosystem: Environmental > Terrestrial > Soil > Wetlands >... | reverse complement strand
GACGAATGTGAATGCCAGAACACCCACCGCCGCCGCCGTGATCGCAAACTTCTTCATAGCGATGTCCTCCTTGCGGAGCAGCGCAGCAATCGAAGCGCGCCGCTCGGAGCGGCAGACGTAAACGTCCGCCGTGAACAAGAAGTATAGCAAGCTATTTCGACAGGCCGATGTCTGTGCGCATGACTGCCTTAATTATTGGCTTCTGCGCTGCCCTGGTGCGGCCTTTATTGATACAGATTTATGGAGTGGCCCTTGATCTGGGCGAGTCCGAGGATACGGTGAACACATGAGCGACGATGGTTTTCTGAATGTCTTGAAGTCTTATCTGCCGGAGAAGTGGACGAAATCCCGTCCGCTGGTGCCCGTGCTGCGTTTCACCGGGCCGATCGGCATGAGCACGCCGCTCAAACCGAGTCTGACGCTGACGACCGCCGCCTTGGCCATTGAGAAAGCCTTCTCGATGCGTGGCGCCAAGGCGGTCGCCATTCAGATCAACTCACCCGGCGGATCCGCTGTCCAGTCCACGCTGATCTATAAGCGCATCCGCGCGCTGGCCGAGGAGAAGGATCTCAAAGTCTATGTGTTCGCCGAGGACGTCTGCGCCTCCGGCGGCTACATGCTGGCCTGCGCGGGCGACGAGATTTACGCCGACGACAGCTCCATCGTGGGCTCGATCGGCGTGATTGCCGCCACGTTCGGCTTCCCGGGCCTCCTGGAGAAGATCGGTGTGGAGCGGCGCGTCTATACCGCCGGCGCCAACAAGGACACGCTCGATCCGTTCCTGCCTGAGAAGCCCGCCGACGTGAAGCGCATCAAGGCCATCCAGCAGGACGTGCATGCCGCCTTCATCGACCTGGTCAAGTCCCGGCGCGGCGACAAGCTCGGCAAGCCGGACAAGGAGCTGTTCACGGGCGAGTTCTGGTCCGGCAAGGTCGCGGCCGAGCTCGGCCTCATCGACGGGCTTTCGGATCTCCGCTCCAAAATGCGCGAGGTCTTCGGCGAAGACGTGCGCTTCAAGCTGGTGGCGCCGTCCACCTCCTGGTTCCGCCGCAAGCGTGGCGTTATTGCGGGATCGGGCGCCTTCGATTTCTCCCTGTGGCCCGGCGGGCTGGCCGCCGACGTCATCTCGGCGGTCGAGGCGCGAGCGCTTTGGTCGCGCTTTGGACTCTAAGCCATGCCGCAACTTCTCCTCATCTTCGCCGCGGGCGCCGGGTTCCTCCTGGTACGACGCTATTTGAAAAAGGAGCAGGAGCGCATCGCCGCCGATCTTCGTGACGCGAAGGAAGCGATGGAGCACCGCGACGTCGATCATGCCGTGCCGCTCGAGCAGGACCCTTCCACGGGCGTCTACCGGCCGAAACAGACGCTAGGCCGGCGGTAGAGCGCCCACCACGAATGGGCGGGCCATGGATTTCGCCGACAGCTTTGGCTTCCCTTGTTGCGCGCAAACCAATAGCTTCGCGCGCGAATCCTGCCATTTGATACGGACATGTCCAAGACTGCGAAACCCGAGAGGCACCCGTCCTTCCAGGACCTCATCCTGAAGCTTGAGCGCTTCTGGGCCGATCGAGGCTGCGTCATCCTCCAGCCCTACGACATGGAGATCGGGGCGGGAACCTTTCACCCGGCGACCACGCTGCGCTCGCTGGGTCCGAAGCATTGGCGCGCGGCCTATGTGCAGCCCTCGCGCCGCCCCAAGGACGGCCGTTACGGCGAAAACCCGAACCGGCTCCAGCACTATTACCAGTTCCAGGTGATCCTGAAGCCGTCGCCGCCCGACATCCAGGACCTCTATCTGGAGAGCCTTTACGCCATCGGCATCGACCCCAAGAACCATGACATCCGCTTTGTCGAGGACGACTGGGAGAGCCCCACGCTCGGCGCCTGGGGGCTCGGCTGGGAGGTGTGGTGCGACGGCATGGAGGTGTCGCAGTTCACCTATTTCCAGCAGGTCGGCGGCTTCGACTGCGATCCCGTCTCCGGCGAGCTCACCTACGGGCTCGAGCGCCTCGCCATGTATGTGCAGGGCGTGGACAATGTCTACGACCTCAATTTCAACGGCGGCGAGGGTGCGGACAAGGTCACCTATGGCGACGTCTTCCTCCAGGCCGAGCAGGAATACTCCCGCTACAATTTCGAGCACGCCGATACGGCGAAGCTGTTCGAGCACTTCCGCGATACGGAGGCCGAGTGCAAGGCGCTGCTCGCCGCGGGCGAAAACGGCGAGCGGCATCTGATGGTGCTGCCGGCCTACGATCAGGCCATCAAGGCCTCGCATATCTTCAATCTGCTCGATGCGCGCGGCGTGATTTCCGTGACCGAGCGGCAAGCCTATATCTTGCGCGTGCGCGATCTCACCAAAGCGTGCTGTGCCGCCTGGCTCAAGACCGAAGCAGGCGGAGCCGCGCATGGCTGAGCTCCTGCTTGAACTCTTCTCCGAGGAAATCCCGGCGCGCATGCAAACGCGCGCGCGGGAGGATCTTGCACGGCTCCTGGGCGACAAACTCAAAGCCGCCGGCCTCGATTTCACCGAGATCAAGACCTTTGCCACGCCGCGCCGCCTGACGGCGGTCGTCGACGGCCTGCCGCAGCGCTCGCCCGACATCAGCGAGGAGCGCAAAGGCCCCCGCGTGGGTGCGCCGGAACAAGCGATCGACGGCTTCCTCAAGGCAGCAGGGCTGAACTCCGTCGATCAGGCGGAAATCCGCGAGGACAAGAAGGGCAGCTTCTACGTCGCGATGCTGGAGAAGCCCGGCCGTGACGCCGCCGATGTCATCGCCGAGATCGTGCCCGAGATCGTCCGGAACTTCCCTTGGGCGAAGTCGATGCGCTGGGGCTCCGGGCGCTTGCGTTGGGTGCGGCCGCTGCATGCCGTCCTCTGCGTCCTCGACGGCAAGGTGGTGGATTTCGAGATCGAGGGGGTCGTGAGCGGCAATCGCACACGCGGCCATCGTTTCATGGCGCCGAAGCCCTTCGCCGTGAAAAACTTCAAGGACTATGCGGCAAAGCTGAAGGACGCCTTCGTCATTCTCGACTCGGACGAGCGTGCCGCGATGATTTCACAGACCGCCCATAAGCTCGCCGAGAAGCAGGGGCTTACGCTGGTCGAGGACGAAGCGCTGCTTGCTGAGAACGCAGGATTGACCGAGTGGCCCGTGCCGCTGATGGGCGCCTTCGACGAGGACTTCTTGAGCGTGCCGCCGGAAGTGCTGGCCACTTCGATGAAGGCACACCAAAAATGCTTCTCGCTGAAGAAGGGCGATGACCTCGCCAACCGCTTCATGCTGGTCGCCAATCTCAAGGCAGAAGATCGCGGCAAGGCCATCACGGCCGGCAATGAGCGCGTGATCGCAGCGAGGCTTGCCGACGCCAAGTTCTTCTACGACCATGACCGCAAATCATCCTTGGAAGATTGGGTGCCCAAGCTCAAGGAGATCACCTTCCACGAGAAGCTCGGCACGCAATATGACCGGGTGCAGCGCATCTTCCATCTGGCCCGCGAGATCGCGCCTTTGGTTGGCGCCGATCCCGATCTCGCCGAGCGCGCCGCCATCCTCGCCAAGGCGGACCTGGTTAGCGACATGGTCGGCGAGTTCCCCGAGCTGCAGGGCGTGATGGGGCAGTACTACGCACTCGATCAGAAAGAGAACGCTGCCGTCGCCGCTGCCATCGCCGCCCATTACAAGCCCGTCGGGCCGACGGACGAGGTGCCGCGCGAGCCCATCGCCATCGCCGTGGCGCTGGCCGACAAGCTCGACACGCTCGTGGGCTTCTGGGCCATCGACGAGAAACCGACCGGCTCCAAGGACCCGTATGCCTTGCGCCGCGCGGCGCTCGGCGTCATCCGCATCATTCTCGAGAACGGCGTCAGGTTGCCGCTTCATGAGACGTTTCTGAAGGCTGCGAAACTTCACGGAGGAGATGCAGAAAGACAATTCAAAGAGTGGCGGCAGGCTACTTTAGACGAAATTCTTAGCCACACCGGGTCTTTGGAAGGGTTCTTTATAGATAGGTTGAAGGTCGTGCTCCGGGAGCAAGGAGTCCGGCATGATCTTGTAGATGCCGCCCTGGGTGCAACAGGCTTGTCCGAGGACGATCTTTTGATGATCGTCCGACGAGTCGACGCGCTCGGGCGTTTTCTGGACACCGATGATGGCGAACACTTACTGGCCGGCGTCAAGCGCGCCATGAATATCCTGCGCATCGAAGAGAAGAAGGACGGCCGCGTCTACAACGGCGCACCTGATCCCGCGCTGCTCGATCAGCCGCAAGAGAAGGCGCTCGCGAAGACCGTGGACGAAGTCGAGGCAGCGGCGGCCAAAGCTGTTGAGAACGAAGATTTCGAAGCCGCCATGGGCGCAATGGCTCAGCTTCGCGCACCGGTCGATGCCTTTTTCGACAACGTCACGGTCAACGCCGACGATCCCAAGCTGCGCGAGAACCGCTTGCGGCTTCTGAACCGCATCCGCACCACCACCATGACCGTTGCCGACTTCTCAAAGATCGCGGGCTAGCCCACGGCACCGCCATCCTCGTCATACCGGCGCAAGCCGGTATCCAGAGTCGCGACGCAAAGTGCCTGTTGCCCTGGATTCCGGCTTACGCCGGAATGACGCTGAATTGCGAAACTTATCCCCGCCCTCCGAAGCTGCCGTACAATGCGATCACCTCGTCCGTTGAAGGGCGCTTTCGCGAGGCGTTGCCGTGAGCGGGACGGGGTGCGGCGCCCGCGCGCTTCATTCGCAGTGAAGCTCCCGGGCGGCGTCGGAGCCACCCCCCGGGGCCACTACGAGCCCCCGCCAGAAGCTGGCAGTAGTTTGTTTATTGCGCTCAAGTAGGCCAGAGGCCGATAGCGCCAAGAACAAGCAAAGCGGGGCCCGCCGCCGTATGGACGCTGCGATTGGCGCGCCGCGAGGCGCCCGCGCATCTTCGGATGCGACCCCGACTACGGACTGCGCTTCTCGGCGCGCCATCCCCTTCGGGGGCCATGTTCTTTGACAGAAGCCGGACGCCTCCCGCGCCCTGGCAATGCACAGGCACGGGCCTATATACCCACGCTACTCGTCATGCCCGGACTTGATCCGGGCATCCATGCCGTGACATCTCAAGGACGACATGAGCGACCCCGAGCATATCTTCGTCTACGGCACGCTGCGCTCGGAGAGCGATCACCCCATGGCGCGGCGGCTATCTTCGCAGGCGCGCCTGGTGGGCAAAGGCAGCGTCCCCGGGCGCCTCTACGATTGCGGCTGGTATCCGGCGGCCATGTTCGATGCGAACGAGAAGCGATCCATCATGGGCGAGGTCTTTTCGCTCAAGCCCGGCGGCAAGCTGCTGGCTGAGCTCGATGCCTATGAGGCGGGCGATCCCAACTATGTGCGTGTGCCGATGGAAGTGACACTCACCGACGGCCGCACCCTCACCGCCTGGGCCTATGGCGTGAGCAAGGCGCCGAATGCACGTCTGATTCAAGGCGGCGATTTCATCGCACACTGGAACGCAAAGACGCCGCGCCCCGTTCGTCCTTAAGCCTCCTCCTTGAGCGCGTTTGTGTGAAGCCCGTCAGACAGGCTAAAAGGATGGGCCGGTGCGGAGGACCATGGAACACGCAATGAGCGAAGTCGGGGAGGCGGAGGTGACACCCAAATGGGTATTCACCTTCGGTGATGGGCGTGCCGATGGGTCCGTCGAGGACAAAGATCTCCTCGGCGGCAAGGGCGCTTACCTCGCCGAAATGTCCAGGCTCGGTCTGCCCGTGCCGCCGGGCTTCACCATCTCCACCGAGGTGTGCACCGCCTATTACGAGCTCGGCCGCAAGCTCCCCGACGAATTGAAGCCGATGGTCGACGACGCGCTCGAGCGCATCGCGGAGATTACCGGCGCGCGCTTCGGCGATGTCGATAATCCGCTGCTGGTGTCCGTGCGCTCGGGCTCGCGCGCCTCCATGCCGGGCATGATGGACACCGTGCTCAATCTCGGCCTCAACGATCAGACCGTGGACGGTTTGGCGCGGCTCACCAATGACCGCCGCTTCGCCTATGACACCTATCGCCGCTTCATCCAGATGTATGCCGACGTGGTGCTGGGCATCGATCACGGCCTGTTCGAGGAAATCCTCGAGAACTACAAGAATCTGAAAGGCTTCGAACTCGATCCCGAACTTGGCGCCGATGAGTGGGTGGAGATCATCGCCCGCTACAAGGCCGTGGTGGAGCAGGAGCTGGAGCGGCCTTTCCCGCAAGATCTGCATGAGCAGCTTTGGGGCGCCATCGCCGCCGTGTTCGGCTCCTGGCAGAACGCGCGCGCCATCGCCTATCGCCGGCTCCATGACATCCCCGACGACTGGGGCACCGCCGTCACCATCCAGACCATGGTGTTCGGCAACAGGGGCGACAACAGCGCCACGGGCGTCGTCTTCACCCGCAACCCGTCGACCGGCGCCAACGAGCTCTTCGGTGAGTTCCTGCAAAACGCGCAAGGCGAGGACGTGGTGTCTGGCTTGCGGACGCCGCAACCTCTGACGGAGAGAGAGCGCTACGCCTCGGGCAACGGCAAGCCGTCCCTAGAAGGGCTCATGCCGGAAGCGTTCGCCGATCTCAAGGCGGCTTGCGCCAGTCTGGAGCGGCACTTCCGCGATCTGCAGGACATCGAGTTCACCATGCAGGAGGGCAAGCTCTTCATGCTGCAGACCCGGGCGGGCAAACGCTCCACGCAAGCGGCATTGAAGATCGCCATCGATATGGCGGGAGAGGGGACTATCACCCGCGAGGAAGCGGTCTTGACGCTGAATCCCGCGCAATTGGACCAACTTCTTCACCCGACCCTCGACCCGAACGCCGAGATGACCGTTCTTGCCAAAGGGCTGCCGGCCTCGCCGGGCGCGGCCTCCGGCGAGATCGTTTTCGACGCCGACGAGGCGGTGCACCTGAAAGCGCAAGGACACACGGTGATCCTCGCGCGGATCGAGACATCGCCGGAAGACGTGCAGGGCATGCACGCGGCCGTCGGCATCCTGACCACCCGCGGCGGCATGACCAGCCATGCGGCGGTGGTCGCGCGCGGCATGGGGCGGCCCTGCGTGGTGGGAGCGGGCGCCGTGCATATCGATCTTGAGCAGGGGACGCTCGAAGCATCGGGTGTCACGCTGCACAAGGGAGATATCGTCACCATCGACGGCTCCAGCGGCAAGCTCATCAAAGGCCGCGTGACCATGCGCCAGCCGGATCTGTCGCCGGACTTTGCCACCCTGATGAAATGGGCCGATGGTTTTCGACGCTTGGAAATCCGCGCCAATGCCGATACGCCCGACGACGCGCGCCAGGCCCGTGCCTTCGGCGCCGAAGGCATTGGGCTGTGCCGCACCGAGCACATGTTCTTCGAGGGGAGCCGCATCGTCGCCATGCGCGAGATGATCCTCGCCGAGAGCCGGGAAACGCGCCGCAAGGCGCTTGACAAGCTTCTGCCGTCGCAGCGTCAGGACTTCATCGAGCTTTTCGAGATCATGGCGGGCCACCCCGTCACCATTCGGCTGTTGGACCCGCCGCTGCATGAGTTCTTGCCGCATGGAGAGGATGCTATCGCCGGTGTGGCCGAGGCCATGGGTGTCGACGTGGCGCGCCTCAAGCGGCGCATAGCCGTCTTGAGTGAGTTCAACCCGATGCTCGGCCAGCGCGGCGCGCGGCTCCTGGTCAGCTATCCGGAGATCGTCGAGATGCAGGCGCGTGCCATCTTCGAGGCGGCGATCGCGACGGGCAAGGCGCTGCACGACAGGGTGACGCCCGAGATCATGGTGCCGCTCGTCGCGGCCAAGGCGGAGCTCGACATCATCAAGGAGCGCATCAACGCGACCGCGCGCGCCGTGGAGAAGGAGCGGGAGACGAGCGTCGCATTTCAGGTGGGAACCATGGTGGAGTTGCCCCGCGCCTGTTTGATGGCCGGCGAAATCGGCCAGAGCGCGGAGTTTTTCTCGTTCGGCACCAATGACTTGACCCAGACCACCTTCGGCTTGAGCCGCGATGACGCCGGCCGGTTCCTAAGCGAGTACGCCGAGAAAGGGATCATTCACCATGATCCCTTTATGACGCTCGACGTTGCGGTGGGAGAGCTCATGCAGATCGGTGTGGAGCGGGGTCGAGCGACCCATCCCGACCTCAAAATCGGCCTCTGCGGCGAGCATGGCGGCGACCCCGAGAGCATTGAATTCTGTGAGAAAATTGCCTTGAACTATGTCTCCTGCTCACCCTACCGCGTGCCCGTCGCACGCCTCGCGGCAGCCCAGGCGACCCTGAAAAACAGAGCTAACGGATAATTAGCCCTTCCAGCCCGAAATGGGCTCCCGTTGCCGACTATCACAATTTGCCCTAAATTATCGGGCAGCGTTAACGGCGTTAGACGGGATTCCGGGCTCGATCCGGTGGGGGGCTACCAAGCTAAGACGCTGATTTCCCACTGACTTGCTTGGTTTTTTTGGGGACTCCCTAGATTTGCGTGGACCGTTAAGGACACGCCCTAGGGTAAATGCGTGGGGGGACTTCCGGGCGTGACCGGCGGTTCTTCCGAACGGGGACCTGGAGGGATAATGCGCCGGCGTTCGTCTCGTCGGATGTGGCACGCGATTGCTGCGTTCGTGCCGCTTCCCCTCATTGGCGTGGGTTATTTCGTCGCCGTTCACGGCACCCCACTTGCCACTGAGGTCGTACTCTCCGTTTCCAATCCCAATCTCGTTTCCACCGCGGTCCGCACGGCGGACGCCTCTTCGAATCCCCTCTACATCTCGCGCGATGCTGGAAAGCTCTTCACCACCGCGTCCAAGGGCCCGCGCGCCGACCACTATTTCGCCGGCGATGACGTCACGGCCGCTGGCAAGCAGCTGATCACCGCGAGCCTCGCAGGCGGTCCTGTCTTTACCAAGCCCGTCGCCGCGTCGGACAAGGCTGACCGGCTCAAGCCCACCACCACCGAGGTCGCGCTTACGGCGCCACCCGCCGGTCGCGGCCAGAACTCGCTGTTCATGAACGCGAGCTATTCGTCGCCCTTCAATGCCGATTTCGAGGTCGATGCCTTTCGGCCGAGCGCCGCCGATGTCGCCTACCGTCCCAGCGAAGAGGGTTTGAATTTCCGCTACAAGGGCGAGAACCAAGCCGAGTTCGAGGATCGCGAGCGCCGCTGTTTGGCCACGGCCATCTATTTCGAGTCGCGCGGCGAGCCGGAGCGCGGTCAGATCGCGGTCGCCCAAGTGATCCTCAACCGCGTGCGCAGCCCGGTCTTCCCGCAGACAATTTGCGGCGTCGTGTATCAGGGGCAGATGCGCAAAGGCTGTCAGTTCTCCTTCGCCTGTGACGGAAATTCCGACAATCCGCGCAACAAGGACCAATGGGCGCTGGCTCAGGATTTATCCAAGCGCATCATGTCTGGTGAGCTATGGCTTCCAGAGGTGGGCTATTCCACCTTCTATCATGCGAACTATGTCAGCCCGCGCTGGGCACGCCGCATGAACAAGGTCGACAGGATCGGCGCGCACATCTTCTACAAGAAGCGCAACGAGACGCCTTACGTCGTCGAGGCCTCGACCACGCCTGAGGCCGACGATGACGACGACGATGACTCAGGCTATTTGCTCAGCCCGACGCTGTCTCTCGCCTCGGCCGTGACGACCGTTACCGACTCCGTTTCAGGCTCTGTCAGCGCCGTCGCCGGCACTAGCTCACCCGCACCCACTCAAGCGATGAGTCTAGGTTACGGGGCGAGTGAGTAAGCGCTCCGACCGAGATCACGTCGACACCCGTCGCCGCAATTCCCGCCACTGTCTCTAAGCTGACGCCCCCTGAGGCTTCGGTCAGCACTCTGCCCTTGGCAAGCGCCACGGCCTTCTCCAGCGTGGCCGCATCCATATTGTCGAGCAGGACTGCATCGATCGGGAAGCGAAGCGCCTCTTCCAACTGCTGGAGCGTGTCGACCTCCACCTCAAGCTTGACCATATGGCCGGCTCGCGCGCTAAGCTGCTCGAGCGCCGCCTCCAGCCCGCCCGCCGCGGCGATGTGATTGTCCTTCACCAAGACCGCGTCATAGAGCCCGAAGCGGTGATTGACCCCGCCGCCGCAGCGCACCGCGTATTTCTCGAAAGCCCGTAGGCCTGGCGTCGTCTTCCGCGTGCAGGCGATGCGCGTGAGCGTCCCTTGAACCTTCGCCACATAGGCGGCGGTCGCGGTGGCGATACCGCAGAGGCGGCCTAGGAAGTTGAGCGCCGTCCGCTCCCCGGTCAGGAGCGCCCGCGTAAGGCCTCTGATCTTGGCGATCGTCGCGCCGGCCTCCGCTTTGCAACCGTCCTCCACGACGCGGACGAATTCCACGTTCGGGTCGAGCGCCTTGAATGTGGCTTCGGCCAAATCGAGCCCGGCAATGACGCCGGCCTCCCGGATCACGATGGCGGCTTCGCCATGCGCGTCCGGCGGAATGATGGAATCCGTGGTGATATCGCCGGCAAGTCCCAGATCCTCGGCGAGTGCCGTGCGCACCGCCTGCGTGACAAGGAGTTCGGGCAGCTGCAGCTGGGACGAGCCTGTATGCGTCATCCCTGCGAGACCACGCGAAGCCGTGGCGGGCTCGATACGCCCGCGGCCCTCCGGGCGATCTCGTTGGCTTGCGCTAATGTCAGGAAGCTCCGCTTTGCTTGTGCCTCGTCCGGTGCCGGGTAATCGCTACGGAAATGCGCCCCGCGGCTTTCTTTCCGCGCAAGCGCCGCAGCCGTCACCAGCTTGGCGGTGGTGAGCATGTTGCCAAGCCTGGCGTCGCCCTCGGTCTCGCGCTCGAGCTCGAGAATGGTGGAAAGGGCCTTGGACATCGTACCGGCGTCGCGGATCACGCCGACCTCCTCAGCCATGGTTTGACGGAGCCTCCGCTCGGCCTCCGTGTCATGGCTCTGGCCGCCGGTCTCCGGCGCATCGACGGCAATGTTCCGCGAGGGGAGCGGCGGCGGGGCGCTTGCGATATCGCGCGCGACGCGCGCCCCGAACACGACCGCCTCGAGCAGTGAGTTTGAGGCAAGCCGGTTGGCGCCATGCGCGCCGGTGGAGGTCACCTCGCCACAAGCCCACAGCCCGTCAAGCGTGCTGCGCCCCTGAGCATCGGTAAGAATACCACCCATGTGATAATGAGCCGCCGGCGCGACGGGAATGGGCTCCTGCGTGGGATCGATGCCGGCAGACTGGCAGGTCGAGACCACGGTGGGGAAATTCTTTATGAGGTCGGCCCCGAGCGGACGGCAATCGAGGAACGCGCCGCGCCCGCCCATGACTTCGCGATAGACGGCGCGCGCGACAACATCGCGGGGGCCAAGCTCGGCATCCTCATGCACGGCGCGCAAGAAGCGCTCGCCTTTGCTGTTGATCAGAAGCGCACCTTCGCCACGCAGCGCCTCGGTGGCGAGCGGTGCCGGATCGCGGCCGATGTCGATGGCGGTGGGGTGAAACTGCACGAACTCCGCATCGGCGATCACCGCCCCGGCCCGCGCGGCGATGGCCAGGCCTTCGCCGCGGGCTTCCTTCGGGTTGGTGGTGATGGCGTAGATCTGTCCCGCGCCGCCCGTCGCCAGCACGACGGCGCGTGCGGGCAGCACCAGGTTTTGCATGTCGCTTTCGTCGGCGACGGGCACCAGGGAAATGCCCTGAACGCGGCCGTCGTGCACGATCAGGTCGCGCGCGGCATATCCCTCCAGCACGGTGATCGAGGGGGTGGCTCGTGCGGCCTCGGTGATGGCGCCCATGATGGCGCGGCCCGCCGTATCCCCTTTCACATGGAGAATGCGCTTGGTGCGATGCGCCGCCTCATGACCGAGCGCTAGGCGCCCCTCCAGATCCTTGTCAAAGGGCACGCCATAGCGCAGCAGATCCTCGATACGTTGACGCGCCTCGCGCGCCATGAACAGCGCAACGGCTTCGTCGACGATGCCGGCACCGGCGCGAACCGTGTCGGCCGCGTGATCCTCGGGCGTATCGCCTTCGGCCAGCGCCGCGGCGATGCCGGCTTGCGCCCATAGGCTGGACGCACCCTCGCCGAAGCGCGCAGGCGAGATGACGGTGACCGGGAGAGGCGCGAGCTTGAGCGCGGTAAAGAGGCCCGCGAGCCCGGCGCCGACCACGACGATGCCGTTCCCCGTACTGTGCGCGTCAATGCCCGGCTTCCCGGAGTTCATCACATCGGCCTCGCGCCGAACAAGCGCGCCCTTGTTAGTGGTTGAGATTGATCATCCGCTCGACCGCCGCACGGGCCGGCTCAGCCACCGCCGGGTCGATGGTCACCTCTTCCTTCATGAAGACGAGGCTATCCAGGATCTTCGGCAGGGTGATGCGCTTCATATGCGGACAGAGATTGCACGGCCGCACGAACTCGGTGTTCGGCGCATCGACCGCGACGTTGTCGCTCATGGAACACTCGGTCACGAGCAGCACCTTGGACGGCTGGTTGTCCTCGACCCATTTGATCATGCCTGAGGTCGAGCCGGTGAAGTCGGCCTCGTCGATCACCTCCGGCGGACACTCCGGATGCGCGATGATCTTCACGCCCGGATCGGCCTCGCGGTACGCGCGCAGCTCATCGGAGGTGAAGCGCTCATGCACCTCGCAATGGCCCTTCCAGGTGATGATCTCCACGTCGGTCTGGGTCTGCACCCATTTGCCGAGGAACTCGTCGGGGATCATGATCACCCGCTTGGCGCCCAGCGATTCGACCACGCGCACCGCGTTCGACGAGGTGCAGCAGATGTCGGACTCCGCCTTCACGTCGGCCGAGGTGTTGACGTAGGTCACCACCGGCACGCCGGGATAGGCCTCGCGCAGCGCCCGCACGTCGGCGCCGGTGATCGACGCCGCCAGCGAACAGCCCGCGCGCATGTCGGGGATCAGGACCGTCTTATCGGGGTTCAGCAGCTTCGAGGTCTCGGCCATGAAGTGCACCCCGCACTGCACGATCACCTCGGCGTCGGCCTTCGCCGCCTCGCGGGCAAGCTGCAGCGAGTCGCCAACCACGTCGGCGACGCAATGGAAGATCTCCGGCGTCATATAGTTATGCGCCAGCACGACCGCGTTCCGCGACCGCTTCAGATCGTTGATGGCTTTGACATAGGGGGCGAAGCCCGGCCACTCGATCGGCGGGATGACGCGTTTGACGCGCTCATAAAGATGCGCGGTCTCCGCCGCCACCTCGGGCGTATAGGCGAGGTCAGGCAGAAAAACGGGCGGGAGCACGGCTTGCGCCTTTGCCTCCCACTCCGGGGTGCCGGTCTGAACTGTCGCCATGGGCCCAAGGCCTCCTTGTGGATATATACTCATCTTGAGTATATATGGGGTGTAAAAAGGTCCGGCACAAGGGCCGGCCATTCCCTATCCTCAAAACGAGTATAGGCAATTGACGCACTGCATCAAGAGGTGCGCTCGCAAGCTTGCTCAGGGCTCGGTCGCAAAAAACCGCCAAAAACCGGGCGTTTGGCTAATGCCGCGGCAATTCTTGCTGGCCGGGGGTCCCTTCCGGGACTAACCTAACGGCGGAAAGCGGGGGTCTGGGATGCGTAGACGGTCTTTAGTCGCGATCCTCGGAGCGGCGGGTGTTTTGGCGCTTGCTGCCGTGTTTGCCGTTGTGCTCGTTTCCGGCGGGCCAGAGAACAAGACCGCGACCCCAAGCATTATCGTCGTCGAAATTCCCGACAACCCTGCCAGCCTCGCCGCGAGCGAGGCGCAGGAGGCAGAGGCCGTCGCCATGCTGCCGAGCGCCGAAGACCCGGCGAAGGCGGAAATGGTCCCGGACCCGGCGGTTCCGCAGAAGCTCCTCATCGCTGACACCATTCGCCAGAGGATCAGCGACCCGGCGCTGCGCCAGGGCGCGAACCCGGACGACCTCGCGGCGGCTGATGCCTTCTATGCGGCGCATAATGGTCCCGCCCTATGGCTCACGAGCGCCGGCATCACGCCGGAAGGCCAGGCCATCCTCGGCGAGATGGCGCGGGCCGGGGAGTGGGGTCTCGATCCGGGCATTTTCACTGTCCCGCCGGCGAGCTATCACCCGACCGCGGCCGATGACCAGGCGGCGACGGAGATTGCGCTCAGCCTCGCCATCCTGAGATACGCCCGCGCCGCCCGCGGCGGGCTCGCCGATCCCGAGGCCGTGAGCAAGGTCTTCGACCAGACCCCGACACTCAAGGCGCCGGAAACCGTGCTGACCGAGATCGCCGCCACATCGACGCCGGCTGCTTATCTTACGGAGCTGCATCCCAAGCATGAGCAGTTCGCGGGACTGCGTCAGGCGCTGCTCAAGGCGCAATCCGAGGACGAGGAAGTACGCCTCAAGATCAACATGGACCGTTGGCGCTGGATGCCCGAGACCCTCGGAGAGTCCTATGTGTGGCTCAACATCCCCGAGTTCATGCTGCACGTCGTCAAGGACGGCAAGACGGTTCAATCCGAGAAGGTCGTAGTTGGCAATGCCAGCAGTCCGACCCCGGTACTTTCCGCCGACATGAAAGAGATCGTCTTCAATCCCGAGCGGGTCGTGCCGCTATCCGTCATTCGCCGGGACGTTCTACCCAAGCTGCGGGGCAGCGGGAGCTTTTTTGGCGGCGGCAGCACATCGGTTCTCGATCAGTACCAATTGACGGTCAAGAACCGGGGCAGGCCGGTCGATCCGAGCCAGATCGACTGGGACAAGGTCGACCTGTCGAAACTCACCTTCGTCCAGGCGCCGGGGCCGACCAATATTCTCGGCAAGGTTCAGTTCCTCTACCCGAACGACCGCGACGTCTTCATGCATGACACCATCATCAGCAGTCAGCTCTCGCGGGCGGTGCGCGCCGAGGGACAAAAGGACCCGCGCGTTGCGAACCCCGAAAAGGTCGCGGCGCTGCTTTTGGCCGAGAGCAACGGTTGGAGCACGGCGAAGGTCAATCAGTTGGCGGCCGGAAGCAAGACCACCGAGGTCAAGCTCGACAAGCCCATCCCTGTGCACATGACCTATTTCACCGCCATGGTGGACGAACAGGGCCAAGTGAAGACCTTCGATGACGTCTACAAGCTCGACAAGCTGATTAAGCCGGATGATGAGGCTGCCGTGTCGCCGCCTGTTGCCGGCTCGACGCCGGTGCCGTCACGAAAGCCGATAAACGGAAGCCTCGCCGCTTCGGCGCCGTAGCGCGCCCGTATGGGCAACGGGCATTGGATCGAACAAGCCGTTCATGAGCGGATCGGGCTTTAGGCGCTCCCGGGGAATGGTGTAAACTCACCTTTCCTAGCTCATGGGAGAGGCGCCCAATGCAGTCGCAATTCACCGTCGGCATCAGTTTGGAAGGCAAGGGCGACCGGATCGTGGTGAGAGCGGAAGACGCTCTGATCGCGGCGCTCAAGGTCAAGGCCGAGCGTCCTGACGCGGCGATCACCTATGTGCGCCGGCTCAACCGCCGTGGCGACCAGCGTCATCCGCCACACCATCTTCGCAGCACGCGCTAGCGCCTTCTTCTAGTCGTCCTGCTCGATCTTACGGCCTGCCGGGAGCGTATGCGCGCGCATGGCCACATAGATGGCGAAACAGGCAAGCAGCAAGGCGCCGGCGATGGCCGGTGCGCGCCAATCTCCGGTCGAGACGCGCACCACGATCAGCACGAGACACACGAGGGTCCCGAGCGCCGGCACGAACCGGGGAATCTCGAACAGGCCGCGCTTCTCGCCTTTGCGTCCCTGCAAGACGAACAGCGACCCATTCACCACGGCGAACACCGCGAGCAGCAGGAGCACGGTGGCGGAGGCGAGCTCGGTAATGGTGCCCGCCAGCGCCAACGGCACCAGAATGAGGAACAGAACCAGGATAGCCACATGCGGCGTTCGCCGGCCGTGATGCACGTGGCCGAAGATCGACGGGAGCAACCCTTGCCGTCCCATGCCGTAGAGCAGGCGCGAGGCCGTGATAAAATTTACGAGGCCGGTATTGGCGACGGCAAATAGCGTGATTCCGGTGAACAGAATTGGTGGAATGAACGGCGCGGCGCGCGACACGACCTCGGTAATCGGCCCCGGCGCGACACTGAGCTCCTGCCACGGCACCACCGAGACGGCGGTAATTGCCACGGCGATATAAAGGACCGCGGCGGCCGCCATCGCCGTGATCAGTCCGATCGGGATCGTGCGCTGCGGCTCGCGCACCTCCTCGGCGACGTTGTACATGTCCTCGAAGCCGATAAAGGCGAAGAAGGCGAGCACCGCGCCTTGCATGACGATCAGGACGACGTGATCGTCGCCGGGCGCCACAGGTATTTCCAGATAGTCGACCGAGCCCCAAAAAGAGACGCCGACCGCCACGACGAGAATGAGCCCCGAAGCCTCGACGATGGTGCATAGCACGTTGACCCACATGGACTCGCGAATGCCGCGGAACACGATGCCGGCCATGATCATCAGGAAGCCGAGCGCCAGCCAGGCCACCGGCAGGCCGTCGAGACCGACGAGCTCGATGAGGTTCGCGGCGAACACACGGCTCTGCGTCGCGATCGAGGTGAGGCCGGAGCATACGAGGGCCAGCCCCACCATGAAGCTGAGCAGTGGAAAGCCATAGGCGCGCTGGGTGACATAGGCGGCGCCCGCCGCGCGCGGATAGCGCGATCCGAGAGAGGCGTAGGACAGCGCGGTCAGCAGTGCCGCGACCAGGGCAACGAGGAAGGCAAGCCAGACGGCGTTGCCCACTTGGCCGGCCGCCTTGCCGATCAGCCCGTAAATGCCGGCCCCAAGCATGCTGCCGAGCCCGTAAAGGGCCATCTGCGTTGGCCCGATCGAGCGGTGAAGCGCCGGCCCGCTCTGGTCGCCACCCCCATCCGATGTGGCACCCGTCTTCGCCTGATCCGCCATTTCACCCCCATTTTTCGCGCAATACCCCGCTCCTAGCACGGGATCGGGCGATGCGCCTTGCAAAAGCCACTCTTTTCGCTTATGTAATAGCCATCGACATTTGGCCGGACAATGTGGCCGTCGCGCTTCGGCGCACGTTCAAGACCTCCCAAACATCGACACTCTCGCTTCTGCCCGCGCAATAGTGTGGCCTAAGCAACTTTGGACTGAACTAGACGAAAGGACTACCCGATGAATACGGGCACTGTGAAATTCTACAATA
>Ga0209587_1000639_pt1 | contig 17142 bp, 17 predicted proteins | sample NGEPerD_2_FD_184512 | JGI IMG/M metagenome (GOLD analysis project Ga0209587, IMG submission 184512) | Arctic peat soil microbial communities from the Barrow Environmental Observatory site, Barrow, Alaska, USA - NGEE PermafrostL1-D... | ecosystem: Environmental > Terrestrial > Soil > Wetlands >... | reverse complement strand
GGCATGACCACCGCGGCGATCCCGGGCATATCGGGCAGCGGCCCGACCCCGGCGAGGTCGAGCAGGCGCATCGCCGTGCCGCCGGCCAGCACGACCGCGGCCGCGATCACCAGGTGCAGCTGGCGCACCGCCGCCAGGCCGCCGCCGTCGGCGCCCTGCTTCGGCGTCACCTTGAAGGCCGTGCGGCCGGGGCGGAAGATGCAGCGCAGCGCCCGCGTGTAGATCTCCATCGTCAGCAGCTCGTAGTGGGCGGTCTCGCCGATCTTCATGTAGCCGCGGGTCAGGGCCGAGCCGGCCAGCAGGTTGAGGCTGACCGCCGGCAGCCAGAGCGCCGCCAGCGCGACCACACTGATCTTCATCGGCAGCGCCCCGGTCCACAGCACCAGGCCAAGGGTGAGCAGCAGCAGCAGCCGCATCGGCGGCGCCAGGTAGGCGGCGAGGCTGACGAAGTAGGAGAGGCGCTGTAGCGGGCGCAGCTCGCGGGCGCGCAGGGGGGACTCGGGCAGGGTGAAGACGGCGAGGTTGCCGCGCGCCCAGCGGTCGCGTTGCAGCAGGTAGCCGTCGAGGTCGTGCGGGGCGAGGCCCTGGACGAGAACCTCGTCGTGGTAGCGGCTGGTCCAGCCGTGGCGCTGCATGCGGATCGTCGTGTGGAAGTCCTCGGCGATCGTCTCGATCGCGACACCGCCGATCTCGAGCAGTGCCTCGCGGCGCAGGACCGCCGCCGAGCCGCACCAGTAGGCGGCGCCGTGGCGGTCCTTGCCGGGGCAGACGACGCGGTAGAAGAGCGACTGCTCGTGGCGGCCGACGACGTAGTGCTGGACCGAGTCGTGGTTGAAGAAGTCGTGCGGGCTCTGCACCAGGGCGACTTTCTCGTCGTCGAAGTAGCCGACCAGCGCGTCGAGCGCGTCCGGCATCGGCACGTGGTCGGCGTCGAGCATCAGCACCAGCTCGCCGTCGGTGCGGGGCAGGGCGGCGTTGATGTTGCCCGCCTTGGCGTGGGAGTTGTCGGGCCGGGTCAGGTAGCGGGCGCCCGCCACCCCGGCCAACTCCGCCATCTCGGGCCGGCGCCCGTCGTCGAGCAGGTAGGTCGTGTGCGGATAGGTGAGGGCGCGGCAGCCGGCCAGCGTCGCCGCGACCACCTCGAAGGGCTCGTCGTAGGTGCAGACGTAGACGTCGATCTTGCGGCCGGGCGTGGCGGGCGGCCTCACCGCTGGCGGGCGCGACCACGAGTACCAGGCAAGCGTGCCGAGCGCCCAGACCCCGTAGACCTCGGTGACCAGCAGCATCGCGAAGAGCACCGGGTTGGCGCCTTCGCCGCTCCAGCCGAAGCGCCAGATCAGGTACCCGATGCCCCAGAGGAGCGCGCAGAGCGCGAACAGCCGCAGCGGCACGGGGTGGCGGTCGAAGTACCGCCCGATGCGAGTCTGCTCGCTGCTTTGCACTGGACACCATCGGCGGCGGCCCAGGCGGGCTTGAGCCCTGGGATGCCGCCCCTGCGCCCATCCCTAGAATCAGAGCCTGAGCGAGTCCCCGGAGGGGTGCCGGAGTGGTTGAACGGGGCAGTCTCGAAAACTGTTGGCGTCGCAAGGCGCTCGTGGGTTCGAATCCCACCCCCTCCGCTTGTAGAGCTGCTTTGCCGCATGGGGCCTGGGAACAGGAACTCCATCTTTTGCGTCCCGGCGTCTATCTGGCAGTGAGAAGGCCGAGCGCCTGGCGGGCGCGGCGGACAGTGGGCTCGTCGAGGCGTCCGACCCTCTCATCGAGCCGAAGCCGTTCCTCGGCTTCCTTCAACCATCTCAGCTCGTTGTGGTTTAGCTCGCCAGCGAGCGCACTCGGGTCGGCGACGAAGCTCAAGAGCAGGACCAGGTCCTCTCGCTGGTCGTCCGGGCGACTGTGGACGCGGAGCGCCCTTGCCTTGAGGAGCATTGCGCCCAGGAGGGACGGGCGCAGAAGCTGAAAGGGCGGGCCGCCGTCGATTGAAACCTCAACCGACTCGGAGCGGTGAAGGGCCTGAGTGCCGCCGGGAATCTGGACGGTCACCTGCTTACCGAGCGTGCGTGGCGACGCCCTCAGGCCGTCGGGGCCGAGGACGTCGATCGCCTGCCCGTCGATCTCGAAGCGCTGGCCGAGCTTCGGATCGGTCGAGGGTGGCTCGACGAGCTCTCCCCCCAGCTCGTCGATTGCTCGGCCGACCTGCTCGGTGACGCTCGGCCTAGCTCGCGCATCGCCGAGCAGGTCGATGTCGCCGGTGGGGCGGGGGCTGACTGCGTGCTCGAAGGCATGCAGCTGAACCATCAGACCCCCGACCAAGCACCAGCCCTGGCGCGGGAGGTGATTGGCCAACTTCGAAACGGCTTCCCAGAGCTTCCTCGCGCTCTCGTCTCCGGGATGGATCTCGATTGGCGAGACGGTCACAGCGCTTGCTTCAGCATCCGTTCAATGCGGTTGATCGCCTTTTTGCCGGCCCGGATTGAGCGGGCGTCGGCTTCCTCGGAAAGATCGATCGCAACGGCGGCGAGGGGGGCAAGTCGTCCCGAGAGATGCCAGGCAGGGTTGGGCACGACACGCAGGAGAACATTGCCCTCCATGCCTTCAGCCGGTTCGAGGGCGTGTTTCCGTTCAATTGCCGCCAGGTCACCTGCTCGCACGTAACCGTCGATCTCAACTCCTGCGACAAGGTCGAGGCCGTGGGCGGCTGAGGCGCTGATTCCCGACCTCGCTAGGTCGGGGTGGCTCCGCAGGCGCTTGAGCTCACCGGGATGCGCGAAGAATCGTTTCAGCTCCGCTCGCTGCATCAGGCGGGGCTTCAGCTCGTTGAGCCCTCGCGCCCTGAGGCTTTGACGCACCCGCCAGAGCGCCTGCGGTCCCGCCCATGGAACCTCCTCTCCGGAGGCGATAAAAAGGGCAGCCCAAGCATTCGAGGGCGACAAAGGTCGGCCGGCGGGACGAGGGCTGCGACAGCGATCGGCCACCGCGGCCCCATCAACGAGCCACCGTCCGCCAACTTTGACGCCCGCAAGCTCCCCAGAAGCAACCAGTGATCGTGCCCGTGAGGGATTCACATGCAGTTCCCGTGCGGCTTCTGAAATGGAAAGCAGATGCATCTTCTCTTAAATCTATCGGTATCGACAGCAATAACTAAAATCTAGCGATAACGCTATCTATAAGAATAGCCACCGCGATGAGCGTCACCTAACTTACGATGGGTCCGTGAGTGGACGCCAGAGAGTGCCTGGTGGGGTCGTGCATGAGTTGCCGGCGGATCTTCGTCAGGCGCTGATCGCCAGCGCCTCGGTACTCGATGCCTGGAAGGACATCACGCCGCTGGCCCGCAACGAGTTCGTCTGCTGGGTCGAGGATGCCAAGCGACCGGCCACCCGAGAGCGGCGCATCCGCCGGACCCGGGAAGAGCTGGAGGAAGGCCAGCGCCGGCCGTGCTGCTGGCCGGGGTGCAAGCACCGCGACCGCACTGGAAGGTAGCGGCCACTGAACCGACCTCGGCCGGTGCTAAGAGCCTGTCTTAGCCGGGCGGCTTGGATGGCGTGACCGATGCGAGCCACTCGGTGGCGGCGGGGAGGTGCGCCGGGTCGATGTGGTGGGCGGCGTCGGACTCGTGGTAGCTGACCGGTAGGCCGCCCGTCTCGAGCAGGGCGCGGGCCCGCCGCGCAAACTCGACGTCCATGATCGGGTCACGGCGACCGTGGGCGATCAGCACAGGCAAATCCGGACGCGAGGCGAGATCCGGCTGCCAGCCCTCGACGGTCGGGATGAAGCCTGAGAAGGCGAGGATGCCCGCCGGCTTCGGACGCTGGCCGGTGAGGCCGAGCGCGTAGCTCATCACCGTGCCCATCGAGAAGCCGCCGAGCACGGTGCGCTCGGGCCCGATCCCGGTGCGCCGCCACAGCTCGTCGTGGAAGTCGGCGAGCGCCGTGTAGGCGGCATGGAAGGTGTCGTGGTCGGGGTAGCCGACGCGCGGGACGAGGTACCAGTGGTGGCCGCCGCCGATCGCGAGCGGCGCGCGCGGAGTGACGACGTGCAGCCGCCGCTGCGGGTCGAGGACGTCAGCGAGCCCGAGCAGGTCGCGCTCATCGGCGCCGCGGCCGTGGTGCAGGACGAGCAGGCCGTCGGGCTCGCCCGAGGCCGGCCGCTCGCGGTGGACCAGCTCACTCATCGCCGAGTGTATTTACGCAGAGATCGAGCCGGAGGTCTTCTCCCCGCGCCGGCGGAGCTGCCGCGCTGCGCAGGCAAGGGTCGAAACCGCCCCGCAGCGTGTCGCTGCCCGCCCCGCCGTCGATCGTCGCCGGGACGCCGGCCAGCGTCGAGAAGATCGAGGGTTCTCCCGGCCCCGACATCCTGATCGGCGACGACCGCGCCAACACCCTGCTCGGCCGCGGCGGCGACATGCTCGACGGTCGCGGCGGCTTCGACCGCTGCATCGCGGGCGGTGGCAACGACCGCATCTCCAACTGCGCGTTCGACTCCTGGCGGGCGCCGCTGCGCAAGCGGATCCGTTGAGCCGACGTCGCTGCTCAGACCTCGACGATCACCGGCAGGATCATCGGCCGCCGCTTGAGGCGCTTGTAGACGAACTTGGCGAGGTCGTCATGGAGGATCTTCTCGATCAACTCGACGGCGTGGACGTCGTCGTCGGCGGCGCGGTCGAGCGAGTCTTCGACCGCCTCGCGGACCTCGGCGAGGAAGGCGCCTTCGTCCTCGGTCATCGGCACGCCGCGCAGGACGATCTCATGATCGGCGACCGTGTCCCCCTCGTCGGCTGAGATCGCCGCGACGACGAACATGATCCCGTCGGCGGAGAGGGTGCGCCGGTCGCGCATCGCGCTCTCGGTCGGGTCGCCGAGCTCGATCCCGTCGACGAAGAACATCCCCGCCCGCTCGCGCTCGGCGAAGCGGGCACCCTCGGTGTCGATCTCCAGCGGCAGCCCGTTGTCGCCGCGGAAGACGTCCTCGGCGGCCATGCCGAGCGCTTCGGCCATCTCGGCGTGCAGGCGGATCCGCTTGTGGTCGCCGTGGACCGGCATCAGGTAGCGCGGCTTGGTCAGGTTGAGCATCAGCTTCATCTCTTCGCGATGGCCGTGGCCGGAGGTGTGGATCGGCGCGTCGCGGGCGGTGACGACGTCGCAGCCGATCCTGAAGAGGCGGTCGACGGTGTCGTTGATCGCCCGCTCGTTGCCGGGGATCGGGGTGGCCGAGAAGACGATCGTGTCGCCCGCGTGCAGCTTCACCTGGCGGTGCTCGCGGTGGGCCATGCGCCGCAGCGCCGCCAGCGGCTCGCCCTGGGAGCCGGTGGTGACGATGACCAGCTCGCGGTCGGGGACCTTGCCGATCCCCTGCGGCTCGACCAGCATCCCCTTCGGCAGCTTGATGTGGCCGAGCTCGCGGCCGATGCCGACGTTCTTGACCATCGAGCGGCCGAGCAGCGCCACCCGGCGGCCGAGCGCGTCGGCGGCGTCGATGACCTGCTGCACGCGGTGGATGTTGGAGGCGAAGCTGGTGATGACGATCCGTCCCTCGCACTGGGCGAAGACGTCGCGCAGCGCCGGCCCGACGTCGGACTCCGAGGGGGCGAAGCCGGCCCGGTCGGCGTTGGTCGAGTCGCCGCAGAGCAGGAGCAGCCCCTCCTCGCCGAAGCGCACCAGCCGGGCGATGTCGGCCGGTTTGCCGTCGACCGGGGTCTGGTCGAAGCGGTAATCGCCGGTGAACAGGACGGTGCCCAACTCGGTGCTGAGGGCGACCGCCGCGGCGTCGGGGATCGAGTGCGTCATGTGGACCAGCTCGATCCCGAACGGCCCCGCCTTGACCTTCTTGCCCGGCTCGAGCAGCTTGACCGGCGTCTTCAGCTTGTGCTCGGCCAGCTTCGATTTCGCCATCGCGACCGTCAGGCGGCGCCCGTAGACGATCGGCACCGCGTCTTCGCCGAGCCGGCGCAGGACCCAGGGCAGGGCGCCGAGGTGGTCCTCGTGGCCGTGGGTGATCACGATCGCCTCGATCTGCTCGGCGCGCTCTTCGAGGTAGGTGAAGTCGGGCAGGACGAGGTCGATGCCGTGCATCTCCGCGGTCGGGAAGCGCACGCCGGCGTCGACGACGACGATCCGCTCGCCGTACTCGACGACGGTCATGTTCTTGCCGATCTCACCGAGGCCGCCGAGCGGCAGGATGCGAAGTTTGGGCTTGCTCACGGAGTGCAGTTGATCAGTTCCGGGCGGACGCCACTTCGGCTCAGCGCCGCGGGCCGCTCTCGCAGGTGAGCGAGTAGCCCCAGCCGGAGCCGCCGTCGCAGTGGTCGCGATCGCGACCGCCATAGAGCTTGTCGGGGTCGGGGCCGCCGTAGAGCTTGTCCCGGCCGCCTTCGCCGTGGCAGCCGTCCTGGCCCCGGCCCATGATGCAGATGTCGCGACCGGGCCCGCCCCAACAGCCGTCGCTGCCGGCGCCGTGCTTGCAGTAGTCGTTGCCGAGCCCGCCGACGCAGTCGCTGTTGCGCCGGCCGGTGATGCAGATGTCGTCGCCGCCGCGGCCGATGCAGCGGTTGCGCCGCGCGCCTTCCGGGTAGCAGGTGTCGCGCTCGCCGTTGCCGATGAACTTGTCGGAGCCGTCGCCGAGGCGGACCGTGAGTGGCGCCGGCAGGCGGTCCAGCACCTCGACGAAATCGCCCGAGGGCCCCATGTTCACCTCGATCCTGCTGACGCCGCGCAGGGGGCAGACGGCGACCACTCGGCCGCGCCTGAAGCGACAGCCGGATGGATGGGCGTGGGCCATCAGCCCCTCGACCACCAGCCGGGGCCCCTTGACGCTGAGCCGCAGGTGCGAGCCCGAGGCGGCCCCGTGAACGACGATCTGCCCCTGCGGCGTGGCCGGGGCGGAGAAAAGCGCCAGCACCAGCACGGCGGCCAGTCCTGCAACGGTCGTTGTTCGCCGCGCCAAGATCGCCGGAACCTTAGACGACGGAGATGATCCATTCACTTTCGTTCCTTGACCTTTCCGTACGCAACAAGCAGGGGGCAAAAAGAGCTAGGGGGCAAAAAGAGCTTGATCGTGAGCGTGGCGGGGTAGAACCGGCGATTCTCTAGAATCAGATTTGTGAGGGGAGTTTCGAAGACGCTGGTCATGGCGCTGACCGTGCTGCTACTCGCCGGGGGCTTGGTTGCTTGCGGCGGCGATGACGGCGCGGACTCGACCGCCGCCGAGGCCGGCGGACAGGGCCAAGCGGACGGCAAATCAAGTGAAACCGCCCAGCAGGGCGATGCCGGCGACAAAGGCAAGTCCGGCTCCGAGGGCGACAAGCAAGGCTCCGGCGAGTCAGGCGAGGGCGAAAGCAGTTCGGGTTCCGACGCGAGCGATTTCACCCCCAAGCAGCACAAAGACTCAGGCGGGGGAGCGCAGCAGTTCCGCACCAAAGGGGGCGACAACAGCGTCCAGGAATTCGGCGAAGAGGCCGACGAGCCCGACTTCGAGGCCGCGGCTGTCGCCCTGCACAACTTCCTCGACGCCCGTGCCGAGGGCAACTGGGCGGCCGCCTGTGAATACATGTCGAAGGCGATCGTCGAATCGTTCGAAAAACTTGCTGCCCAGGCCAAACAGATCGACGACACGAGCTGCGCCGGGATCCTCGAAAAACTGACGAACCCCGCTGCAAAGCAGTCGATGGAGGCGGAAGCCGCCAAGGCGAACGTCGGCTCGTTGCGAGTCGAAGGGGATCGCTCCTTCGTCATCTACACCGGCATCGACGGCACTGTGCTGGCGATGCCGATGGCCAACGAAGACGGCGACTGGAAGGTCTCCAGCCTCGCCGGCACCCCGCTCTCATAGCGCCAGCTCAGAGCGCTGCCTGAGAGCCGACGCATGGACTTCTCGCCGGGGATCGGTCGCCGAGCGCAATAGTCGGTGGCGTGTAGTACCTTGTCTGTATCCCCCCAGTCGCTTCGGTGGCTGGGTGCGAGGCCCGCTTCGGCGGGCCTCAGCGATTTCAGGGCCCGTTACCAGCCGTCCGGCTTGTGAATCTCGCCGCGCGAGTCGCGTAGGACCGGAGCGAACTGGCTGGCGACGATCGGCCCTTGGCGGAGCTGCTTGTGACCGGGGCCGGTCAACCTACTCGGCGCAGGGCACGACCGTCGACCGGGCCTTCGTCATGGCCGACCCCTCGATGGACAAGCAGGAGATGTACGTGGCGGCCTCGCGCAGTCGCGCGGAGACCTACCTCTATGCGACGCCGGAGATTCAGGCAGACCGCGAAGAGTTCGCGCCGCGGTCTCTCGACGTGCGCGATGCCCTGCCGCACATCGCCGCAGCTGCGCAGCGCGACCGGGCACAGGTCGCGGCGCACGACGTGTCACACCGTCAATCGATGCCGACCGAGAGGCTCGTCCAACGCCGAGATGACCTTCGACGTATGGTGAGCCAAGAGCGCCTCAATCAGCGCGACCGTGGCCCCCTGGATCGCCGCATCGAGTGGGCGAAGGAGTTCCTGGCCGGGATGGATGCCCAGCGCGAGCGGGCACGAGGATTCGGCAGGCGAGATCGCCGCCGTGAGCTTGAGCGCATCGACCGAGCTGAGGCTGGAGCGGAGAAAACCCTGGCGAAGTGCGAAGCCGAAGCGCGAGATAAGCCGATTGAGTTCCGCGCCCGCGCGGAGTTGGTCGGCCACTCCCTCGGGATCGGCTGAAAGACTGCAAAGCAAAAGCCCTGCAAACGACGCTTTTCTTGGAAAATTTGAGCGTACCCGTCCTTCGCGAAACGTCTATTTGCCTCGTTTTATGCCCCACAGTCCTGTACCTTGGCTATTGATCCTTAAGTCGATGAGGGGTTTGACATGGCTCTTAAAACGGACATCCGAGTCGCTACGAAAATTGACGGCAACGACTTCGATGCTGCGCGAAAAGACGGCAAGGTCAGCAAGCTCGTTCGGGATGCAAAGGATTACGGAGACCGTCTTAGCAGGGATGGCAGGGACCATTCCCTGGCTACGTCTCCCAACTCCTGACGACTACTCAATTCCCCGCTTAAACGGGCCCATGTATCGGCCGGCGAGCGGCAAGTACAAGCGCTTGAGTTTTCCGTCTGCATCGATCGTCTGGGAGTTACGAAGTCCCTTGTTTCGCCACATCGCCTGCGTCTCGGAATCGAATGGATCGAGCGTGAGGATCACGTTCCCCTGAAGTTCGCCGACCTTCGTCGCCACGAAGATGGCGTGGCGCAGGGCATCGTCACCGGCGCCGGCGGGGGCACGCCGATCCCGGGCAATCCACTCGACATGAGATGAGCCGAACCGAATTCCGTCGCCGCCCATCTGCTTGCGATGCTTTTCTGAAGTGATGATCGCCTCCCCTGAAGACAGGGCATAAAAGGCGACGATATGGCCTGCGACTACCAGAATGCGCGTTACGCAAGCGTCTACTTGGATGGCTCGGCATTGAAGCCATTCGGTCCCCTCTTGGGCAGCAGCCTTATTTTTTGAATACGCCTCAAAATCCGCCACCGCTTGAGCGAGATGGGGCATCTCCTCTGCGACTTGGCGGTTCCACTGGAACCACTCACCCATCTTGAGGTCGTCGGCGCGGAGGGCCCAGTCGTCAGCCATCGGGGCTCATCATGTCGAAATAGCTGGTTGACCCCATCAGTGTTTGATTCCAACCGACCGAGATGAAGGTGCTTTATCCATGCCAAATGCCTCAGCAACTAGAGCGGCGTCGCCCTTGCGGGGGGCGTAGTGGAGGTACTTCATGGTCGTCTGGATGTCGGCGTGGCCCATCCACTCTTGGACTCGGCGGATGTCGGCCTTGGCGATCATGCGGGTGCCGAAGGTGTGGCGGAGGTCGTGGAAGCGGAGCTTGCGGAGGCTGGCTCGCTTGAGCGCGGCGTCGTAGCGGCGGCGTAGGGCTCGGCCGTCGAGGTAGTCACCAGCCTGGCCGACGAAAACGAGATCGTCGTCGCTGGTCCAGTTCTCGCGCTGGCCGAGTTTCGCCAGGGCTTCGGCCACGTCGGGCGCCATCGGGACCGAGCGGACCTTGCCCGACTTCGGGGTGGTGAGCGCTCCGTCGGCGTAACTCGCGCGCACCCGGATGACCTGGCCCTCGAAGTCCACGTCGCGCCAGCGCAGGGCGAGCAGCTCGCCGCGGCGCAGGCCGGTGAAGGCGGCGGTCAGGTAGATCGCGGCGTCCTGTTCGGACGCGGCGGCCCGGACCAGCGCCATGACCTCCTCGACCGAGAAGACCTCGATGTCGCCGCTCTGCGCGGTCGGCGGCTTCTCGACTTCGGCCACCGGGTTCAGCGGCAGCCCGTAGACCTTCTTCGCTCGCTTGAAGATGCCGTGCATGAGGACGAGCGCCTTGGTCCTGGTTGCGGGTGAGCGGTCGACGCTGCCGATCCACGCCTCGATCTCGGCCGTCGTGATCGACTCGATCGGCTTCTCGCTGAAGACGGGGAGCAGCTGCGAGTTGAGCAGGGCGCGGTAGCCGGCGATGGTGGAGGGCTTGCGGCCGCGGTCGTGCTCGACGTAGCGCAGCCACTCGTCTGCCGCCTCGGCGAACTTCACGCCGGTCTTGACCAGGCCGGGCAGCGTTCCGCGCCGCGCTTCGTCCAGCACGTCGCGCAGCCAGGCTTCCGCCGTGCGCTTGGTGAAGTAGCCGGCGCCGGGCCGGCCGCGCTCGGTCCAGGCCGGGCCGAGCTTGCGCTGGATCTGGCGACCGTCAGGGAGCCGGTACTTCGCGTACCACTGCGGTCCGCGCTTACGATCGAGCCGGAAGACGTGCCCCGAAGGGGGCCGTGGAGGGGCTTTGCGAACAGGCGCCATGTCCCCACTCTAGCGCCCGCTCGGGACATATTCGGGACATATTTTCGTCTAGCCCAGGAGCGTCAGTCGCCAAATATGGCTATTTCCTGGGCTTTTCAGAGCCGACGCCCGGACTTGAACCGGGGACCCCTTCATTACGAATGAAGTGCTCTACCAACTGAGCTACGCCGGCGCCTGGGACTCATTCTAGGTATCGCGGTTCCATCGCGCGCACGTCCGATGGCCGGCGATGGCGGAGAGCGGATGGCGCGGCGGCGGGCCGCGAGGCTACTTGCGACCCGCTTTCGCCTCGACCTTGCCGCGCGGTGTCGCCGTCGGCAGATGGCCGCAGACGGGGCAGTCCGGCTCGGGCACCACCGGCTCGCGTTCGACCTCCATCGTGCGCAGGTCGTAGATATGACCGACGCCCTGGGTCGAAGGCTCGGCCAGCCCGGTCAGGTGGTGCATGACGTCGAGCCCGACCTGGCCGCCGATCAGGCCGCAGGCCGGCCCCAGCGTCGCCGCCGGCGAGACTTTTGCCCGGCGCTGCTCGACCGCGATGTCGAACATCGGGTAGCTGCGGCGGTAGGCGGCGATCTGGCAGGCAAAGCAGCCGGTGACGCCGGGCACGTAGAGCGGCCCGACTCGGGCAATCGGCGGGAAGTGGCTCATCGTGATGTAGGGGATCTCCGCCGCGAAGCAGGCGCCGTTGCACCACTGCTCGATTTCGTGGGCGGGCCAGTCGGCAGCGTCGATCACCAGGTCGTAGCCCTCGATCGCCGCCGCAACCGAGTCCTCGCTGTCGACGCGCTCGGGCTTCGTCGCGAGGCGCATCCGCGAGTTGAACGCGCCGAGCCGCTCCGCCGCGACCTCGACCTTGAGCCGGCCGATGTCGGCCTCGGTGTAGAGGACCTGGCGGTTGAGGTTGCTCTCCTCAACCCGGTCGCCGTCGACCAGCAGCATCTCGCCGACGCCGCAGCAGGCCAGCGAAAGGGCGGACCAGCCGCCGAGGCCACCCACACCGAGGACGACGATGCGGGCGCTTTCGAGCCGCGCCTGGCATTGCGACGGCGTTGGCCCGGCGGTGATGTCGGCGAAGTAGCGGATCTGGCGATCGAACCGCTCCATCGTCGCCGCCCCGATCAGGTCGTCGTCGGCGGCGTCCTCGACCAGCCCCAGCTCCTCGAGTTGCGCGAGCAGATCGCTGACCGCTTCCTCGCCGAAGCGCTCCTCCAACTCGCCGCGCTCGAGCGTGCCGTCCAGAGCCGCGAGCAGCCGCCGCCCATCGGCATCGGGGTTCTCGATCTGGATGTCCGCCCCGGCGCTGGGCCGCAGCAGGTAGAGGTCCCCATTCGGAGCCTCCATCTGCTCCGTGGTGCGCTTGATCCTCGGTCTGTGCATCGGTGCCCGCCTTCCGTCGAATTCCCACGTTGGACCGGCCTGTTGCTTTAATCAGTTTCAGCAAACGCAGTGGGCATCGGATGGAGTCCGTCCTCGGTACTAGGCTGCTGCGACCTGCGAAATCACACAGCAACCTGAACGGAGGGTCGTAATGGCCAGCTTAGATGGGAAGAAACTCAAACAGGTCATCGATCCGACACTCGCCAAAGCGTTCACCCATCCGCTGCGCAGCCACGTCTGGGTCACACTGTTCGAACGTGGCGTGGTCAGCCCGACTGAGATCGCCAACGAACTCGAGCTCGACGTTTCCGATGTCAGCTATCACTTCCGCGGCCTCAGGAATCGAGGCCTGATCAGGCTGGTTCGCACGGTTCAGCGCCGCGGCTTCGATGAGCATTTCTACGAGCCGATCGCGCCGGCGCTGGACTTCGACGATGCCGAATGGATGAAGCTCCCGGCGGGGATCCGCGCCGGCTTCAGTGGCGAATTGGTGCGCCAGGTCATCGAGCAACTGACCGGTGCGCTCGAGGCCGGGTCCTTCGACGCGCGCAACAGGCACCTCAGCCAGAGCTGGCTGCTGGTCGACGAGCGGGGATGGAAGGAACTGATGCGTTCCGTGCAGCAGCTGCTCGACCGATTTCAGACGATCCAGGAGCGTTGCGCCGATCGCCGCAAGGACTCGGCGGAGCCGGGGATCCCGGTCGCAGTCGCGATGGCGTCCTTCGAGACCGCCGCCGGCCTCGCCCAACGTCAGGCCGGCACGACCGACTCGCTCTAGTACGTGTTACTTGCGGCGGTCAGCTGCCCAGCTCGCGGGCACGGGCGAAGACGCCGTCCAGCATCGGCTCGGTCAGGCGACCGGTGAAGGTGTTCTGCTGGCTCGGGTGGTAGCAGCCGAGCAGCTTCCAGTCGGCGATCTCCGCCTCGGCGCCGTGGCCGAATCGCGGCCTCGGCCGGGACGCCTTGGCGCCGAGCTGGCGCAGCGCCCGCAGCGCCCCGTCCCAGCCAAACGCTCCCAGGGCGACGATCGTCCGGCAGGACCCGAGCAGCTCGAGCTCGCGCGCCAGGTAGGGAAGGCAGTTGTCGCGCTCGGTGGGGGTCGGCCGGTTGGCCGGGGGCGCGCAGCGCACGGCTGCGGTGACGTAGGCGCCGTACAGGCGCAGGCCATCGTCGCTCCGGACCGACTCGGGCCGGTTTGCGTAGCCGGCGCGGTGCAGGGCGGCGTAGAGCCAGTCGCCGGAGCGATCGCCGGTGAACATCCGACCGGTGCGGTTGGCCCCGTGCGCCGCCGGCGCCAGGCCGACGATCGCGAGATCGGCCTGGGGGTCGCCGAAACCGGCAACCGGCCGTGCCCAGTAGTCCTCGCCTTGGAAGCGACGCGGAGGGGCCGCGGCGCTCGCCTCGCGCCACTCGACCAGGCGCGGGCAGCGTTGGCAGGAATGGATCTGGCCGGCGAGTCGATCCAGAGTGCCCGTCTCGGTAGGGGTTGTGCGTTGCCGCCTGTCGGTCACCGGCGAACTGAATCATGCGGGGCGCCGTCCGTGAAGTCGAACGGAGCCCCGCGAAGCCATGTGCTCTCCCGAGCGCTTAGCCAACCTTATGAACCGCAACCATCGGGACGACGGCGTCTGACGTGGCGATCTTCATCTACATCACCCCCTCCTCGGACCCTGTTCCCTCCGATTTCTCCCAGCGCGTGAGCGCCTGTGTCTGACCGGGCTATTACTGGAGAAAGTTCCACTATTTCGCGATGACGAAGCGATAAGTCTGCACTTGGGCTGGAAAACCGCCTTTGTGATCAATAGGATGGAGTGGTTAAGCCACCCAGCAACGATCGGAGGAGTCGCTATGCCCGCAAAGAGCAAATCCAGCAAAGGTCGTAAAAAAGGAAAAGGAAGGACTAAGAGCAAACGAGGTGTGAACCAAGATCTGGTCAAATCGCTGGCTCACGAACTTCGCGCCGAGATCCTGGCGATCCTGAATGAACGGATGGCCAGCCCGAACGAACTGGCGAAGGAGCTCGACGAAGGCTTGAGCCAGGTCAGCTACCACGTCAAGGTCCTCAAGGATTACAACGTCATCAGGCTGGTTAAGACCGAGCCGCGGCGTGGTGCCGTCGAGCATTACTACCGGGCGACTTCGCGCGCCTACCTGACCGATCGCGACTGGCACGAGCTTCCCGAATCCGCTCGTGTGGCGATGAGCGCGGACCTGTTCCAGATGATCCTCGACGATGTCGTGGCCTCGCTCGAGGGAGAGGTCTTCGACCAGCGCGAGGACCGGCACATGAGCTGGACGCCCATGCTGGTCGACGAGCAGGGCTGGAAGGAGATCAACGGCATTCTCGACGGCGCGCTGAAGCAGGTGCTCAAAGCCCAGGCGGCCAGCGTGAAACGGGTCGCGAAGTCGGGCGAAGAGGGCATCAACATGTCGGTCTCGATGATCGGCTACGAGGTGCCCGAGAAAGCAGCGAAGAAGCTGCCGAAGCGGAAAGCCAAAGCCGCCGCCAAAAAAGCCAAAGGCAAAGCCAAAGGCAAAGCGAAAGCGAAAGCCAAGCGGAAGTAACCGAGCCCCGGCTGGGCTTTTCGACGATCCAGAGCCCATAGGCTTCACGGCCTGTGGGCCTCGATCTCTCAGCAGGTGGCTGCGGCAGGCGGCGCGGCTTCGGCCGCGCCGCCGCCGTCTTCGCGCTCGCCATCGCTGCGCTCGCCATCGCGGCAAGCGGCTGCGGCAAGAGCGGCGAAGGCGCGGAGACCGATCCCGAAAAGGGGTCCGACGCGGCGATCCTCAACGAAGCGCTCGCCCGCGAGCTGACGATCCTCGACGCCTACACGCGCGGTCGCCCCCTGCTGCGCGGCCGGCAGCACCCGGTCCTACGGCGCCTGCGCGCCGATCAGCAGGAATACGTCGACGCCGTGACCAAGGCGATCCGCGGCCTCGGCGGCGACACCGAAGCCGAAGCCGAAGAGCTCGACCGCGCCCGGCTCGCGGACCGGGCCGCCTTCCTCACCCTCGTTCACGAGCTGGAGAGCGAGGCGGTCGACTTCTACGTCGACCGGGCCGCCCAGCTCTACACGCCCGCGCCGCGCACCCTCGACGCATGGCTTGCTGCAGGCCACGGAGGCCACCTGGCGATGCTGCCGGGCGGTGCGGGATGATTCCGGGGTGACCGGCCCTCTCTACGCGATCGGCCGCTTCTGCTCGCGTCACCGCTACCCGACGATCGCCGTCTGGCTGATCCTCGCCGCCGGCCTCGTGGTCGCCGGCCAGGCCGCCGACAGCAAGACCAACGACAACCTCACCCTGCCCGGCACCGGCTCGACCGAAGCGACCGAGCTGCTCGAAGAGAACCTGCCCGAACAGGCCTACGGGACCAACCCGCTGGTGATCGTCTCGACCGGCGAGCGCCTCACCCAGCCGGAATACAGCGAAGCGATCGAGAAGACCGTGAAGCGGCTGGAAGCCACCGCGGAGGTCAACTCGGTCGTCGATCCGCTCGGCCCGCGGGGCGCCGACCTGCTCAGCCCGAACCGCCGCATCGCCTACATCCCCGTCTCGCTCGGGATCGGCCCGGGCGAACTGACCGAGGAAGAGGCGCAGACGGTGCTCGACACGGCCGCGCCGCTCGAAGCCGCCGGCCTCGAAGCGTCGGTCGGCGGTTATGTCGGCCAGCAGCTCTCCAAGCCCTCGACCGAGGTCAGCGAGGTGGTCGGTTTGACCGCGGCGGTGATCATCCTGCTCTTCGCCTTCGGCACGGCGACGGCGATGATGTTGCCGATCGTCTCCGCCGTCGTCGGCCTCGCCTGCGCGCTCTCGATCATCCGCCTGCTCGAGGGCGCGGTCCAGGTGCCGAGCGTCGCCGCGACCCTGGCGACGATGATCGGGCTCGGCGTCGGCATCGACTACGCGCTCTTCATCGTCACCCGGCACAAACTGCAGCTGCGCGACGGGATGGAGATGCGCGAGTCGATCGCCCGCGCCACCGCGACCGCCGGCGGCGCCGTCGTCTTCGCCGGCTTCACCGTCGTGATCGCGCTCTGCTCGCTCGCCTTCGCCGGCATCCCGCTGGTCAGCACGCTCGGCTTCACCGCGGCGATCGCCGTGCTCACCGCGGTCTGCGCGGCGACCACGCTGCTGCCGGCGGTGCTCGGCCTGCTCGGGCCGCGGATCGACTCGCTGCGTGTGCAGCTTGGCAAGACCCACCCCGACGACAGCAAGCCGCACGGCTGGCTGCGCTGGGCCGGCGCCGTCGCCGGGCGGCCCTGGCGCTCGACCGTCGCCGCCCTGCTGGTCCTGATCGTCCTCGCGATCCCGCTGCTCGACCTGCAGCTCGGCCAGAACGACACCAGCGCGCTGCCCGAGTCGACCACCGCGCGCCAGTCGGCCGAAGGGCTGCGCGAAGGCTTCGGGCAGGGCTCGATCGGGCCACTGCTGATCGCCTCCAAGTTCAAGTCCGCGGGCGAAGCGCAGCGGGTCGAGCCGAAGCTTCAGCGCGCGATCGGCGAAGCGACGAACGTGGCGGGGTTGGGCCCGACGAGCAGCGACAAGCAGGGCACCGTCGTCGTCTTCTCGGCGATCTCGGAATCCGCCCCCTGGGACGACGAAACGGTCGAACTGGTCGAAGACCTGCGCGAGACGACGATCCCGGCGGCGCTGAAGGGCAGCGGGGCGGAGGCCTACGTCGGCGGCCAGACCGCCGGCTACATCGACCTCGCCACCCAGATCGGCGACAAGCTGCCGCTGATGATCGCGATCGTCGTCGGGCTCAGCTTCTTCGTGCTGTTGCTCGCCTTCCGCTCGTTGCTGATCCCGGTCAAGGCGGCGGCGATGAACCTGCTTTCGGTGGCCGCCTCCTACGGCGTGGTGACCGCCGTCTTCCAGTGGGGCTGGGGCGCCTCGCTGATCGGCCTCGACCACGCGATCCCGATCGTCAGCTTCGTGCCGCTGCTGATGTTCGC
>Ga0209587_1000638_pt1 | contig 17142 bp, 20 predicted proteins | sample NGEPerD_2_FD_184512 | JGI IMG/M metagenome (GOLD analysis project Ga0209587, IMG submission 184512) | Arctic peat soil microbial communities from the Barrow Environmental Observatory site, Barrow, Alaska, USA - NGEE PermafrostL1-D... | ecosystem: Environmental > Terrestrial > Soil > Wetlands >... | reverse complement strand
GTTCTTCTGTGTCTTCCTCCTCCACTTCTGTGGCTTCGCGCTCGGCCTGCGCTTCGGCCTCGCGCTCTTCGCGCCTGGTCGCTGCCGCAAGACGGCGGGCATGCCGGCTTTCGTCCACTTCCGCGGCGGCCAACCGGCGCTCGGCGCCCTCCAGCGCGCGAGTCGCCATGCGTACATCGGCGCGGGCGGCGCTCAGTTGGGCGAGCGGTCCGCTCGCTTGGCTGCGGGCCAAGGCGGCCTCTGCCACCGCCTTGGACAGCCGGTGGGACCCTTCGCCGCTCGCAAGAGCGTCGGCATCGTCAAGCAACCGCTCCGAGACCGCAGCGGGCGTTGGCTCCTCGCCGAGGATCGAGACGCCAAGCGCCCCGATGCTGAACAGGGCCAACAACGCCGCCGCGCTGCGCGAGACCCAACTCGGCAACCGCTCTTGGCCAAACACCGGCTTGGAGCGACGCCGTTGGACCTGTGCCGAGTGGCGCCCCGCGAGGAGCGCTGCCGACAGGACGAATCCGAGGCAGAAGACAAACATGCCAAACGCGCCAAGCAAGCCACCTCCCGCTCCGAGCGCGGCACCGACCACGATGACTAGGAAGCCCCCGCCAAGGCACAGCGCGACCGCTTGACCGACCTGCATCCTGACCAGCGCGGCGACCGCCGGGGTGGCACGAAACCAGCCCCAGGCCAAAGCGATCGCGGCGGCGATCAGTGCCGCCAGTCCCGCACCTAACGCGACAGCCATTTCATCGTCATGGTCATCTTCGGACTGGCGCTGCGTCCGTTCCGCCGCGGCGATCTCGGCCCGCGCCCTCCGCTGCCGATCTACGAGTCGGCTCCGCAGGCTTCGCGCTTCCACCCGCGCAGCGCGGGCGGATCGAGCCGCCGGCCGGGCACGCCGAGATGCCACGGAGTAGTCGGCGCGGGCGACGTCGAGCTGTTGCTGTGCGGCGGCAACGTCCGCTTCGGCGCCTGCCCGATGGGATTCCGCCTCGGCGAGCTCCGAAGCCGGGTCGGCCCAAGCGGAACTGCACAGCAGGGCGAACGACAGGGCAAGGAGCAAAAGGCCTCGTACGAACCTGCCACCAATCACGCGTCTTCTCCCGTCAGTCCCAGCGATTGCGCCGGGACTGTAACGGAACGCTATAAGACTTGATTGGGAACTATCACCGACGAATCATGCAACCACGCCGCCAAGAGAGGGTGTCGCTAACGCGACGGCACTTCTTCGGCCGAGTCCGGCCGCACGCCGAGCTTTACCGCGATCGTCTTCGATTTGCCGTCGCGATCGACGGTCAGCTTCATGGTCTCGCCGGGCGCGGCCGAGTTGACGGCGTTGATCACGTCTTCCATGTCGCTCACCTTCTTGCCGTCGAGCGCTGTGATCACGTCGCCGCCGAGCTCGACGCTGGCGCCTTCGATCGTCGCCGAGGTGTCGCCGCCCCTGACCCCCGCCTGCTCGGCCGGGCCGCCCTTGACGACTTCGCTGACCAGCACCCCTTCCTGCTCGGAGAGCTTCAGAGCCTTGGCCAGATCGGGGGTGATGCCGCCGCCGCTGATCCCCAGGTAGGCGTGCTTGACCTCGCCGTTCTGCTTGAGCTGGCGCACGACCTGGCGCGCCGTGTTGATCGGCACGGCGAAGCCGATGCCGACGTTGCCGCCGCTTCCCCCGCCGGTCTGGATCTGGGAGTTGATCCCGATCACGCTGCCGGAGGTGTCGATCAGCGGGCCGCCTGAGTTACCCGGATTGATCGCCGCGTCGGTCTGGATCACGTGCGAGATCGAGAAGCCGTTGGGGGCCTGGATCTGGCGCTGGATCGCGGAGACGATCCCGGCGGTCACCGTCCGGTCGAGGCCGAAGGGGTTGCCGATCGCGATCACCTGATCGCCGACTTCGACCTGCGAGGAGTCGGCCAGCGAGAGCGGGTGCAGCTGGTCGGCCGGCGCATCGACCTTGAGCAGCGCCACGTCGGTGGCCGGGTCGGCGCCGACCAGCTCGGCGTCGTAGCTCGTCTCCGAGGCGCCGAGCCTGACCTGGACCTCTTCGGCTCCGTCGACCACGTGGCTGTTGGTGATCACGTGCCCCTCGGTGTCGATCAGGAAGCCGGAACCGGATGCGGTGCCGCCGCCTTCGGGTTGGCCGAAGGGGCTCAAGCCCGGCGATTCGCCGTCCGGCCGCTCGGCCGAGACGAAGGCGACGCCCTGCCCGTCGCGGCGGTAGATCTGGTTGACCAGGTTGCCATCACCGTCGTCCTCGGAGGCAACGGGAGCGGCAAGCGGCTGGGAGACCGTCACCGCGGACCCGCCCCCCTCGGCCTCGATCCAGCCGGCGGCGATCGCCACCCAGCCGAATGCCGCGACGACGGCGCCGCCGAGCACGGCCGAGCCGAAGGAAGTTCGAAAGAAACGCCTCATCGAAGAGCGATGATCGGCGACGTCCTCAAAGTTCACCTAAAAATGTGCGGAGCGGAGCGGCTCAGGGCAGGTGATGCTCGCGGGTGACTTCGTCGGCGCCGGTGAGGTTCCGCGTCAGCGCCTCCGGGTCCGGCGCCTTCATCAATGCCGACCCGATCAGCACCGCGTCGACCCCGACCCGCTCGAGCTCCTCCAGCTCCCCCCGGGTCGAGATCCCGCTCTCGGCGACGACGGTCTTGCCGGCCGGTACATCGGGCATCAGCTCGTACGTGGTCGCGACGTCGACGCTGCCCTGGTCGAGATTGCGGTTGTTGATCCCGATCACATCGGCGTCGAGCCGCAGCGCCCGCTCCAGCTCCTCGCCGTCGTGCACCTCGACCACGCAGTCGAGGTCCAGCCCCCTGGCGGTGTCGTGCAGCATGCGCAGCTCGTCGTCCTCGAGCGCCCTGGCGATCAGCAGCACCGCGTCGGCGCCGTTGATCGCCGCCTCGAGCAGCTGGTAGGGGTCGACGATGAAGTCCTTGCGCAGGATCGGCAGGTCGCAGGCCGCCCTGGCGGCGCGCAAATCGTCGAGCGAGCCGCCGAAGTGGCGCTCGTCGGTGAGCACCGAGAGCGCCGCCGCGCCGCCGCGCTCGTAGGCGCCGACCTGCTCGGCGACCGTCGCGGTTGCCGCGATCTCGCCGGCGCTGGGCGAGCGCCGCTTGAACTCGGCGATGACCGAGAGGCCGGGACGGACCAGCGCCTCGTTGAAGGGCCGGTCGTCGCCACGCCGGTCGAGGCTGGATTCGAGATCCGCCTGCGGCGTCTTGGCGCGGCGGTCCTCCACCCCTTCGCGCGCTGCGGCGATCAGCTGCTCGATCATTCCCACGTGAGCCACGAAGCCTAGCTTCCGAGCGCGGCGGTCGTTGCGATCAGGCGCTCGAGCAGCTCGCCCGCGGCGCCGCTGTCGATCGCCGCCGCCGCCTTCTCGACCCCCTCGCCGAGCCCGGCGGCGAGGCCGCCGGCGTAGATCGCCGCGCCGGCGTTGAGCACGACCAGATCGCGCCGCGGGCCGGCCTCGCCGGCCAGCACGGCCCGTGAGGCGGCGGCGTTCTCCTCCGGGCTGCCGCCGGCCACCTGCTCCAGCTCGGCCCGGGCGAGGCCGAACTCGCCGGGCTCGACAAACCACTCCTCGGTGCGGCCACCGGCCACCTCGATCACCCGGGTGCGGGCCGAGAGCGAGAGCTCGTCGACGCCGTCCTCGGCGGTGACGACCAGCGCCCGGACGCTGCCCAGGCCGATCAGGGCCTCGGCGATCGTCTCCTGGTAGTGGCGATCGGAGACGCCGAGCAACTGGCGCGCGGCGCCTGCCGGGTTGGTCAGCGGCCCGAGGAAGTTGAAGATCGTGCGCACGCCGAGCGCCTTGCGCACCGGCACTACGTGCGCCATCGCCGCATGGTGCCGCGGCGCGAACATGAAGCCGAAGCCGACCTCGTCGATGCAGCGGCCGACCTGGGCCGGGTCGAGCTCGATGTTGACGCCGAGCGCTTCGAGCAGGTCGGCGGAGCCGCAGCGGCTGGTGTTGGAGCGGTTGCCGTGCTTGGCGACGGCGCAGCCGGCGCCGGCCGCGACCAGCGCGGCCGTGGTCGAGACGTTGAAGGTCGAGGGCCCGCCGCCGGTGCCGGCGGTGTCGACCAGATCCTCGCGCGAGGTCTCGACCGCGGCGGCGAGCGAGCGCATCGTCCGCGCCAGCCCGACCAACTCGGGCACCGTCTCCCCCTTTGCCCGCAGGGCGATCAGGAAGGCGCCGGTCTGCACCGCCTCGGCGCGTCCCTCCATGATCTCGGCGAGCACCGCGGCGGCGTGGTCGGCGCTCAGGTGGTCGCCCTCGCAGACGGCGTCGATCGCCCGGGTGACGACCTCGTTGGGACTCACAACAGGCTCCACTGTTCCTTTGCCCTACATAGCGGGGGAAAGGAACAGCGGAAGCTCATTTGCCGTTCCTCAGGAAGTTGCTCAGCAGGTGCTTGCCCTGGGGGGTCAGCACCGACTCGGGATGGAACTGGACGCCCTCGGCGGGCAGCTCGCGGTGGCGGGCGCCCATCACGACGTCGCCGAGGCTGGCGCTGAGCTCGAGCTCGCCGGGAAGGTCGGGGTCGGCGACGAGCGAGTGATAGCGGCCGGCGACCAGCGGGCTGGGCAGGCCGGCGTAGATCGCCCGCCCGTCGTGGACCACCTCGGCGTCCTTGCCGTGGATCGGCTCGCCCTGCACGGTGCGGCCGCCAAAGGCCTCGACCAGACACTGGTGGCCGAGGCAGACGCCGAGCACCGGCGTGCCGGCCTCGGCGAAGCGGCGGATCGCCTCGACCGAGATGCCGGCCTCGGCGGGCGTGCGGGGCCCCGGCGAGACGACCAGGCGCTCGGAGCCGCGCTCGAGCAGCTCCGCGACCTCGGCCTTGTCGTTGCGGACGACCTCGATCTCGGCCCCCAGCTCGCCCAGGTACTGGACCAGGTTGTAGGTGAAGCTGTCGTAGTTGTCGATGACCAGGACCTTCATGGCCAGTCCGGCTGTTCGCAGGCCAGCTCGACCGCGCGGAAGACCGCCTTGGCCTTGTTGACCGACTCGTTGTACTCGTAGGCCGGCTTGGCGTCGGCGACGGTGCCGCCGCCCGCCTGGACGTGCACCTGGCCGTCCTTGACGACGACCGTGCGGATGTGGATCGCGGTGTCGAGGTCGCCGTTCCAGGAGAGGTAGCCGATCGCGCCGCCGTAGGAGCAGCGCTTGACCGGCTCGAGCTCGTCGATGATCTGCATCGCCCGCACCTTCGGCGCGCCCGAGAGCGTGCCCGCCGGCAGCGCCGAGCGCAGCACGTCCATCGCGCCGACCCCCTCGCGCAGCGTCCCCGAGATCTGGCTGACGATGTGGAGGACGTGCGAGTAGGTCTCGACGACCATCAGCTCGTCGACGCCGATCGAGCCGTACTCGCAGACGCGGCCGAGGTCGTTGCGGCCGAGGTCGACCAGCATCACGTGCTCGGCGCGCTCCTTGGGGTCGTTGACGAGGCGCTCGGCGAGGCGCCGGTCCTCCTCCTCGTCGCCGCCGCGCGGGTAGGTGCCGGCGATCGGCCGCGTCTCGACCCGCCGCCCCTGCACCTTGACCAGCGGCTCGGGCGAGGCGCCGGCGATCTGGAAGTCGCCGAACTCGAGGAAGTACATGTAGGGGGAGGGATTGACCGCGCGCAGGCCGCGGTAGACCGAGAACGCCTCGACCGGGGCCGGCGCGGAGAAGCGCTGCGAGGGGACGACCTGGAAGGCGTCGCCGGCGTGGACGTACTCGACGATCCGCTCGACCGCCGCTTCGAACTGCTCGCGCTCGATGCCGGAGACGAAGCGCGGCGGCTCGGCGAGCGCCGGCTGCTCCGGCGTCGGCACGGCGGCCCGCAGCCGGCCCCGCACCTCGGCGATCGTCGCCACCGCGCGCTCGTAGGCGGCCTCGATGCCGCCCTCGTCGTCGGCGAAGGCGCAGGAGAGGATCGTCAGCTCATGGCGCAGGTGGTCGAAGACGAGCAGCACGTCGGTGATCATCAGGGCCATGTCGGGCAGGCCGAGCGGGTCCGGGTTGGGCTCGCCGAGCGGCTCGACGGTGCGCACCAGGTCGTAGCCGAAGAAGCCGACGGCGCCGCCCGCGAAGGGCGGCAGGTCATCGACCGGGGCGAGCTCGAAGCGGGCGAGGCTCTCGGCGACAGCGGCGTAGGGGTCCGGCGTCTCGCGATCGGCGCCGCCTGTCTCGCTCAGCGTCCCATCGCTCCAGCGCAGCACCGAGCGCGGCCGGATGCCGACGAACGAGTAGCGGCCGACCTGGCCCTGCTCGGCCGACTCGAGCAGGAAGCAGGGCGCCCCCTCGGGCTCGCCGGCGCGCAGCTTGAGGAAGGCCGAGACGGGCGTCTCGCAGTCGTCGACGAAGCGTGTGCGGACGGGGACGACGTTGCCCGCGGCGGCGAGCTCGCGCGCCTCGTCGAGGCTCGGCTCGATGCGCAGCTCGGCGGTGTCAGCCGCGACGGCCATTGAGCACCTCCATCACGGCGGCCTGGGAGACCTCGCGCGAGGCGAGCAGCACGCTGAGGTGGTAGAGCAGGTCGGCGGCCTCCTCGGCGACGCGCTCGTCGGACTCCTCGCGCGCGGCGCGGACCACCTCCTCGGCCTCCTCCTCGACCTTCTCCCCGGTCAGCTGCGGATCATCGAGCAGCTTCACCGTGTAGCTGCCCGCGGGCCGCTCGGCGGCGCGATCGCGCAGGGTCCGCTGCAGCGCCGCCAGCGCCTCGGCCGCGACCGGCGCCGGCTCGCCGGGCGCCGCCGGCGCGTCCTTCTCCGTCGACGCGGAACCGCCCAGCTCACGGTAGAAGCAGGAGCGCTCGCCGGTGTGACAGGCCGGCCCGCTCGGCTCGACCAGCGCCACAACCGCATCCCCATCGCAGTCGACCCGCAGCTGCACGAGCTTCAGCACATGTCCGGACTCTTCCCCTTTTCGCCAGATCTTCCCGCGCGAGCGGCTGAAGAAGTGCATCTCCCCGGTCTCAACCGTGAGCCGCAGCGCCTCGTCGTTCGCGTAGGCAAGCGTCAGCACCTCACCGCTGGCGGCGTCTTGCGCCACGCACGGCACCAACCCCAGCTCATCGAATTCGATCGCCTCAAGCATCGAACCATCGTATGCCAGCGGTTGGAGGGGATCCTCCCTACTCGATCCCCAAACGGTCCAAGAGATCCTCGTCGCGGCGCCAATGACTGCGGACGCGGACCTTGAGGTCGAGATGGACCTTGGCGCCCAACTCGGCCTCGAGCGAGCGCCGGGCGGCGGTGCCGATCTCCCCCACCTTCCTGCCGCCCTTGCCGATCAGGATCCCCTTCTGCGACTCGGTCTCCACCCAGACCTCGGCCTGGACGGTGACCAGCCCGTCCTCGCGCGGCGTGACCTCCTTGACGCTGACCTCGACCGAGTGGGGGATCTCGTCGCGGGTGCGGTTGAGGATCTGCTCGCGGACCAGCTCTGCCAGCATCGTCTCGCTCGACTGGTCGCTGTGATCCTCGGGCGGGTAGAGGTAGGGGCCCTCGGGGACGAGCTCGCCGAGTCGCTCGATCAGCGCCTCCAGCCCCTCGCCGCTGCGGGCGCTGATCGGAAAGACCTCGTCGACGCCCTCCAGCTCGGCCGCCTCCGCAAGCACCGGGACCAGCTGGTTGGGGCCGGTCTTGTCGGCCTTGTTGACCGCGCAGATCGTCGGCAGCTCGCTCTTCGCCTCGACCAGCGCGTGGGCGATGAAGCGGTCGCCGGGCCCGATGCCCTGCTCGCCGTTGACGACGAGCAGGGCCAGGTCGGAGTCGCTTAGCTCGCGCTCGACCCGGCTCTGCATGCGCTCGGTCAGCACGTCGCGCGGCTTCTGCACTCCGGGCAGGTCGACGAGGACCAGCTGACGCCCGGCCTCGAGGTCGGTGGCGATGCCGCGGATCGCCCGCCGCGTCGTCTGCGGCCGCATCGAGACGATCGCGACGCGGCTGCCGACGATCGCGTTGACCAGGGTCGACTTGCCGACGTTGGGTCGGCCGGCGAGACCGACGAAGCCGGCCCGCGTCATCGCAGGCCCGCCATCACGCGCTCCTGCGCGGCGAGCATCTCGCCGTCGTCCGTCTCGTGGTCGAAGCCACAGAGGTGGAGGACGCCGTGCACCGCCGCCTCGACCTGTTCGGAGCAGTGCTGGGGGCAGATCGCCACGTCGCCGAGCTCGCGCGGGCCGGCGGTCGGGCCGACTCCGTCGAGGGGAAAGGCGAGCACGTCGGTCGGGACGTCCTTGCCGCGGTGCTCGCGATTGAGCTCGCGGATCCGTTCGGCGTCGACCAGCTCGACCGCGAGGTGGCCGTCGGCGACACCCACCGCGACCAGCGTGGCCGCGACCGCGTCGCGCAGCTCGGCCGGCACGTCGGCGAGGTCAGCCGCCATCCGCCTGCGGCTGCCGGTCGCCCTGCGCGGGGCGCTCACCCTGGCGCTCGGCGTGCTCGCCGTAGGCGGCGACGATCCGCTGCACCAGCTTGTGGCGGACGACGTCCTCGCCGCCGAAGCGGACGAAGGAGATGTCCTGGACCTCGCTGAGGATGTCGCGGACGACGACCAGGCCGGAGCGCTGGTCGGTCGGCAGGTCGATCTGGGTGACGTCGCCGGTGACCACCATGCGCGAGTTGAAGCCGAGCCGGGTGAGGAACATCTTCATCTGCTCGGGGCTGGTGTTCTGCGCCTCGTCGAGGATCACGAAGGAGTCGTTCAGCGTCCTTCCGCGCATGAATGCCAGCGGCGCCACCTCGATCACGCCGCGCTCGAAGTAGCCATTGACCCGGTCGGGGTCGAGCATGTCGTAGAGGGCGTCGAAGAGCGGCCGCAGGTAGGGGTCGACCTTGGCCTGGATGTCGCCGGGCAGGAAGCCGAGCCGCTCGCCCGCCTCGACCGCCGGGCGGGTGAGGATGATCCGCTGCACCTCGCCCTCGGCCAGGGCGTGCGCCGCCATCGCCACCGCGAGGAAGGTCTTGCCGGTTCCGGCCGGCCCGACCCCGAAGGTGATCGTCTGCTTGCGGATCGAGTCGACGTAGCGTTTCTGGTTGAGCGTCTTCGGCGCCACCTTGGTGTTGCGGTGGCGCCAGACGACGTCCTCGAGGATCTCGGCCGGGCTCTCGTGCGCGTCGAGCGCGCCGGTAACCGCTTCGATCGTCCCCGCCGCGACCTCGTGCCCCTGCTCGATCAGGTCGACCAGCTCGTCGACGACGGTGGCGGCGGTCTGCACGTCGCCGGAGTCCCCGTCGAGGGTGAGCACGTTGCCGCGCAGATGGAAGTCGCAATCGAGGCGCCCGCGCAGCGCCCGCAGCACGGTGTCCTCGGAGCCGGCCAGCTCGGCGGCCACCGTGTTGTCGAGGGTCAGCTGCCTACGCGCCAAGTTTTTCCCGCACCGCCGCGCTGACCCGCTTGCCGTCGGCCCGCCCGCCGAGCTTCGGCATCAGCGCCGACATCACCTCGCCGATCTGCTTCTGCTCGGAGGCGCCGGTCTCGGCGATCGCCGCCTCGACCAGCTCGGCCAGCTCCGCGTCGGAGAGCTGCGCCGGCAGATAGGCCTCGATCAGCTCGGCCTCGGAGCGCTCGGCGCTCGCCTGCTCGGCCCGATCCGCCTCGCTGTAGGCGTCGGCGGCCTCGAGCCGCTTCTTGCGCTCGCGCTGCAGCACCGCGACCTCGTCGCCCTTGCCCAGCTTGGCGTCCTGCTGCAGCGAGTCGACGATCATCCGCAGCGCCGCGGCACGCTCGCGCTCGCCCGCCTTCATCGCCGTGCGCACGTCCGCCTGCATCTGCTCCAGAACACTCATCGCGTCTAAGGGTAGTCGGCGGCGTCAGGCGCCACCGCGAGGCCCTTGGAGATTAGATCGGCGATGTCGACGCTGACCAGCGTCCAATCGTGGCGCCGTGCCGCGGCGACATAGGCGGCGTCGTAAGCGGTGAGGCCGTGCTCGGCGGCGATCTCGAGCGACGACTCGATCAAGCGGGCATCGACCGCAAGCGTCGTCTCTGCGCATCGCGCTCCGATCAGCCGACATAGTTCGGTCGCCGCCAGATAATGCCCGCGACGGGCGCCGAGGCCGTTCGCCACCTCGTAGAAGGTCAGATCGAGGGCGGCGACGTGACAGGCCGGATCGAGGACGAGCGGTCGCGCCGACTCGAAGTACCGTTCCTTCTCGTCCTTGGCCGCAATCCAAACGCTCGCATCGAGCAGGAACATGGTCAGTGGGATTCGCGGTCTTCGCGGATCAGCTTCGCCGCGTCGCCGCCGAGGTTCATGGGTGGGCCGAGGAGGTCTTCGAACTCCTTGCGCCGACGAACCTCGTCGATCTCCAGCTCGCGCTCGGCGAGCCGGCGCAGGAAGCCGCTGCGCGTCTCGCGGTTGGCGCGCGCCTGGGCATCGAGCCGATCGAGCAGGTTGTCGGGCATTGAGATCATCACCTTGGCCACGGGCGGAGTATATACGGTATTGCCGGATGGGATTGCTGCGGTAGCGGTAGTCATGCGGCCGACGCTTCCACATTGAGACGCGCGTGTGGGTGCAGAAAGTGCCGAAAGTGAAAATTCTTCGGCCCTGAGCCCTAGTTCTGCCCGGAAAGGTCGACATGCTCGACCTCCCCGAGCGGCATCTGCAGGAAGCGCGTGCCGAGCTCGCGGAAGGAATCGACGTCGCCGCTGCAGAGGAAGCGGTACTCGCCTTCGCCACCGGGGGGACGGGCGAGCGCCGCGGACTCGAGCGTGCGCTGTGCCGCGGCGGCGACGGCGTGGCCGCCGCTGACCAGGCGCACGTCGCGGCCGAGGATGCGCTGCAGCATCGGCGCGACCAGCGGGTAGTGGGTGCAGCCGAGGATCAGCGTGTCGACCTCGGCCTGCTTCAACGGCGCGCAGTAGGCGCGGGCCATCTCGAGCACTCCCTGGTCGAAGGGGGAGCCGTCCTGGATGAAGGGCGCCAGGTCGGGCGCCTCGACCTCGGTCACCTCGAGCGCCCGCCCCTGCGCTTCGAGCGACCGCCGGTAGGCGCCGCTCTCGACCGTGTTCGGCGTCGCCAGCACGCCGACCCGGGCGTTGTCCGTGATCGCGGCGGCGATCTCGGCCTGCGGCTCGACCACCGGGACCACCTCCACCCCGTGCTCGGCGGCGACCTCGCGCGCCACCTCCTCGCCGATCGAGGTCGCCGTGTTGCAGGCGATCACCAACAGCTTGGCGCCCCCCGCCAGCAGCAGCGCCGAGATCGCCCGGATGCGATCGCGGAGGAGCTCCGGATCGCGGCTGCCGTAGGGGAACATCGCCGTGTCGCCGAGGTAGACGAAATCCTCCTCGGGCAGCGAGACAAGGCACTCGTGCAGGACGGTGAGGCCGCCGACCCCCGAGTCGAACATCGCGATGGGGGACGCGGGGTCTGGCACTAAAGAAACGGCTTGTACGTCATGAAGAAGATCGTCACGACGACGGTCAGGCCGGCCAGCCCGCCGATTTTGCCGATCCGTTCGCTGAGCGCGTCGAACTCCTCGCTGAGCGAATCGCCGCTCTTCAGGTCCCGTTCGGCGAGCTCGCGCGCCTTCGCGGTCTGCGGCTGGAAGAAGGCGTGCTGGAGGCCGAAGAGGACGAAGATCGCCAGGAACCCGACGCTGATGAAGGCGTCACCGGCCTGCCACGGCCCGTCAACGAGCAGGTAGATGCCGGCCAGCAGGATGACGATCATGCCCGGGTTGACCAGGTAGCGGTCGCATTTCTGCACGCCCGCGAGGATCGCCGGCGTCGCCCTTGGGAACTGCGGCGCCACCGAGAAGAACAGCGCGTAGCCGAAGGTCGGTCCGAAGGCGAGCACGACCGCGAGGATGTGCAGGAACGCAGCGATCTTGTAGCCCGGGTCCACGATCGTCGCCAGCATCGCCGGAAACATACCTGCTAGCCGCGACGGAGCAGCAGGGCCGACCAGTCGCCGTCGTCGCGGCGCTCGGCCTCGGCGAGGCCCGCGGGGGCGAAGGTCGTCGCTACCTCGTCGAGCTCCGAGGGTAGGAGGCCGGAACAGATCAGGGTGGAGGGGGTTCCATCGGCGCTCGCCAGCTGCACGGCCACAGCTTTCAGGACCGGCGCGGTCATGTTGGCGACGACCGTCGGGGGGAGCGCGGGGAGCTGGTTGCGGAGGTTCTGGCGTTCGAAGTGGGCTTCGACGCCGTTGGCGAGAGCGTTGGCTTCGGAGGTCTCGATCGCGGCGGGCTCGTGGTCATAGCCCGCGACCGGGCTCCAGCCGAGCTTGGCGGCGGCGATCGCGAGGACGCCGGAGCCGGTTCCCAGGTCGGTGAGGGCGCCGCCGGCCTCTCCCGCGGCCTCCAGCTCGAGCAGCAGCTCAAGGCAGAGCCTGGTGGTCGGGTGGGCGCCGGTGCCGAAGGCGCGGCCGGGGTCGACGACGAGGTCGAGCGCGCCGTCGCGCGGCCCCTCCCAGGAGGGGCGCAGCCAGAGCCGCCCGCCGACCAGCAGCGGCTTGTGGAAGTCCTGCCAGCGGTCGGCCCAGTCGTCGGGGATCTCGGTCGCGACCAGCTCGACCAGGCCGTCGCCCGCCGCGACCTCGATCTGCCCCAGCTCGGGAAGCTCGCCCTCGCCGCCGTAGATCGCGTACTCGACATAGCCCGGGCCGCGCTCCTCCTCGACCCCGTTCGGCGCCAGCACGGTCAACTCGGCCAGCACCTGCTCGGCCAGCTCGGGCACGCAGCGGACCGCCAGGCGGATCAACCGAAGGCTCTGCGGACCCGCGAGAAGAAGCTCCCCGCCTCTCCCTGCCGCGAGCGCAGGTTGCCCGGCCCGAGCGTCTCGCCGAGTTTTTCGGCCAGCTCGCGCTGCTCCTCGGAGAGCTGCTCGGGGACGATCACCTGCACGGCGACCACCATGTCGCCCGGCGGGCCGCCGTTGGCGCCGGGCATGCCGTGGCCGCGCAGGGCGAACTGGCTGCCGGGCTGGATGCCCGCGGGCAGCTCGATCTCGCGCTGGCCCTCGTGGCTGGGGATCTTGATCTTGGCGCCCAGCATCGCTTCGACCGCGGAGATCTCGACCTGGTGGATCAGGTCCTGGCCGCGCATCGGCCCGCGCCGCGTTTCGAAGCCGAAGCCAGCGCCGAAGAAGGCCTGGAAGATGTCCTCGACCGAGCCGGGGCCGCCGGGGCCGGCGCCGGGGCCGCCCTGGTGGCCGTAGGCGTCATAGGCCCGGCGCTGCTCGGGGTCGGAGAGCACCTCGTAGGCTTCCGCCGCGGCCTTGAACTTCTCCTCCGCCTCGGGATCGTGGTCGTTGACGTCGGGGTGCAGCTCGCGGGCGAGGCGGCGGAAGGCCGTCTTCACCTCGGCTTTGTTGGCGTCGCGCTCGACGCCGAGGATCTCGTAGTAGTCGGCGGGCATCAGTCGTAGACCGACTCGCAGTAGCGCGAGAGCTCACGGGCGGCGCCGCGCACCGAGGCGATCGCGGTCGCGTAGTCCATCCGCAGCGGCCCGACCACGCCGACCGAGCCGAGGTTGCGGTGGCCGAGGCCGTAGTTGGCGCCGACGATGCTGACCGAGCGCAGCTCCGGCTGCGGGTTCTCGGCGCCGATCCAGACGAACACCGAGCGCTCGTCGAGCGCCGATCGCAGCATGCCGAGCACGCCCGCGCGGCGCTCCAGCGCCGTCATCAGCCGGTCGGCGCGGGGCAGGTCGTCGACGTGCGCCTCGGAGAGCAGCCGCGAGGCGCCCTCCATGTAGAGCGCCTCGCCGCTCTCCTGGGCGAGCTCGGTGAAGGCCGGCGCGAGCGTGGCGAGGAAGCGCGACTCGGCCTGGCCCAGCTCCGGATCGGCGAGCCGGTTGGCGATCATCCGCGCCCCGACACTCATCCCGGCGAGCGACTCGTTGAGGTAGCTGGAGGCCCACTCGACCAGGCCCGGGTCGACCGCCGCCTGGAAGTCGAAGACACGCTTGGCGACGCTGCCGTTGGAGGCGATCGCGATCGCCATCACCTTGTTCGGCTGCAGGCGCAGGACCTCGACCCGGTGGATCGTCGCCGTGGCCGGCGCGGGAGCGGTGGCAAGCGCCATCAGGTCGGTCACCCGAGCCAGGGCAACGGTCGTCTCACGCATCGCCTCATCGATCTCACGGCGCAACCGCGACAGCTCCAGCTCAACCCCAGTCGCAGTCTGCGGCGAGCCGGACTCGATCAACCTGTCCACGTAGTAGCGGTAGCCGACGTCGGTCGGCACCCGCCCCGCCGAGGTATGCGGATGGGTCAGATAACCGGCAGCCTCGAGCCCCGCCAGCTCAGCCCGAACGGTCGACGAGCCCCACTCCACCTCATCCATCTCCGCGATCGGCTTCGACGCCACAGGCCTGCCCGACGCCAGATAGGCATCGACCGCCATCCGCAAAATCAACTCTTGCCGTTGAGAGAGCACGCCTGAAAGTCTAGGAGGAGTTCCGGGTGACCCTCCCAAAACACTCAAGCGAGGCTCCCGCCGAGCGTTTTGGGAGGGTCACCCGGGGCTCCTACAACGCTACGTCGGCCTTGGCGTTGCGAATCGTCTGGTTCTCGCCCTGCGCGGCGACGACGTCGATCGTCGCCTTGCCGTCGTCGCTCGACTCGACAGTGCCGGTGACGGCGATCTCGGTCTCCGGCGCGCCCATGCCGCGGAACTGCACCGAGAGCCGCTTCAGCGAGCCCGGGTCGCCGCCGGCGGCGTCGGTGGCGGCGCGGGCAGCGAGGCCCATCATGTAGAGGCCGTGCAGGATCGTGTTCGGCAGCCCGACCGCCTGGGCGAACTCGGGATCGATGTGGATCGGGTTGAAGTCGCCCGAGGCGCCCGCGTAGCGGTGCGGCAGGTACTTGTCCGGCGTCACCCGCAGCTCGGCGATCTGGTCCCCGGCGCTCAGCTCCGCCATCTCATACCCCCCTGACGATGTTGGTCCAGGTGCCGCGCACGACCTCGGCGCCATCCTGGTTGGTCGAGACGGTCTCGAAGACGTAGAACCCCTTGCCGTCCTTCTCGTAGATCTCGAGGCATTTGGCGCCGGTCGTGATCTCGTCGCCCGAACAGGCCGGCTCGCCCCACTTGAACTCCTGCCCGCCGTGCACCATCGCGGCGAAGTTCATCCCCACCTCGGGGTCGAACATCGCCGGGGCCAGCGCCGGCGAGCTGTAGACGACGCAGAACATCGGCGGCGCCACCACATCGCGGTAGCCGGCCGCCTTGGCGGCCTCGCGGTCGAAGTGGACCGGGTTCTCCAGCCCGATCACCCGCGCGTACTCGCCGATCTTCTCCTTGCCCACCTCATAGGTGGTGACGGGCCACTGCTTGCCTACAGCTTCGGTCTTCAGCGTCATCGCGCGGGACCCTACCTAATCGTCTATCTGCAGCACCGCCAGGAACGCCTCCTGCGGCACCTCGACCCGCCCCACCTGCTTCATCCGCTTCTTGCCCGCTTTCTGCTTCTTCAAGAGCTTGTTCTTGCGGGTCACGTCGCCGCCGTAGAGCTTCGCGGTGACGTCCTTGCGCAGCGCCTTGACCGTCTCGCGGGCGAGGATGTTGGAGCCGATCGCGGCCTGCACCGGCACGTCGAAGAGCTGACGGGGAATCGTCTTGCGCAGCCGCTCGACCAGGCGCTTGCCCTGCTCGTAGGAGAAGTCGCGGTGGACGATGATCGAGAGCGCGTCGACCTTGTCGCCGGCCAGCAGGATGTCGACCTTGACCAGGTCGGAGGCCCGGTTGCCGATCGGCTCGTAGTCGAGCGAGGCGTAGCCGCGGGTCGAGGACTTGAGCAGGTCGAAGAAATCGAGGACGATCTCGGCCAGCGGCATGTCGTAGCGGATCTGCACCCGCTGCGGGCTCAGGTAGTGCATGTCGACATGCGTCCCGCGGCGGGCCTGGCAGAGCTCCATCACCGCGCCCACCTGCTCGGACGGGGTGATGATCGTGGCGCGGATGTAGGGCTCTTCGATCGTCTCGATCGTGCCCGGGTCGGGCAGCTCGGTCGGGCTGCGGACCTCGTTCGACTCGCCGTTGGTCAGGTGGACCTCGTAGCGCACGTTCGGCGTCGTCGAGAGCAGGTCGAGCCCGTACTCGCGCTCGAGCCGCTCGCGCACGATCTCCATGTGCAGCAGGCCGAGGAAGCCACAGCGGAAGCCGAAGCCGAGCGCCTCGGAGGTCTCCGGCTCCCAGGAAAGCGCGGCATCGTTGAGGGCGAGCTTCTCGAGCGCGTCGCGGAGGTCTTCGAAGCGGTCGGTGTCGATCGGGAAGAGCCCGCAGAAGACCATCGGCCTGACCTCGCGATAGCCCTCGAGCGGCTCGGACGCGGGTCGCTCCAGGGCGGTCAACGTGTCGCCGACGCGCAGCTTGGCGACGTCCTTGATCCCGGTGATCAGGTAGCCGACGTCGCCGGCGTCCATCCTCTCCACACCGGTCATCGCCGGACGGAAGAAGCCGATGTCGTCGATGTCGGCCTCGGTGCCGTTCTGCATCGCGACGATCCGCTCGTGCTTGCGAAATGCGCCGTCGACCATCCGCACGTAGGCGATCACGCCGCGGTACTGGTCGAACTCGGAGTCGAAGATGAGCGCCCGGGTCGGCGCCTCGGGCTCGCCCTTGGGGGGCGGCACGCGGGCGACGATCGCGTCGAGCACCTCGGCGACGCCCTCGCCGGTCTTGGCCGAGATCCACAGCGCTTCGTCGGGATCGCCGCCGAGCAGGTCGGCGATCTCCCCGGCGACCCGCTCCGGCTCGGCGCCGGGCAGGTCGACCTTGTTGATCACCGGGATCAGCTCCAGCCCGTTCTCGATCGCCAGGTAGGTGTTGGCGACGGTCTGGGCCTCGACCCCCTGGGCGGCGTCGACGACCAGCAGGGCGCCCTCGCAGGCGGCGAGGCTGCGCGAGACCTCGTATGAGAAGTCGACGTGCCCGGGCGTGTCGATCAGGTGCAGGTGGTAGGCCTGCCCGTCGGACGCCTTGTACTCGACCCGCACGGCCTGAGCCTTGATCGTGATCCCGCGCTCGCGCTCGAGGTCCATCGAGTCGAGCATCTGGGCCTGCATTTTCTTCGGGTCGACGGCGCCGGTCACCTCGAGGATGCGGTCGGCCAGGGTCGACTTGCCGTGGTCTATGTGGGCGATGATCGAGAAATTGCGAATGTGGTCCATCGGGCTGCGGAGTATGGCGGGGTGGG
>Ga0209587_1000634_pt1 | contig 17178 bp, 20 predicted proteins | sample NGEPerD_2_FD_184512 | JGI IMG/M metagenome (GOLD analysis project Ga0209587, IMG submission 184512) | Arctic peat soil microbial communities from the Barrow Environmental Observatory site, Barrow, Alaska, USA - NGEE PermafrostL1-D... | ecosystem: Environmental > Terrestrial > Soil > Wetlands >... | reverse complement strand
GGGCTGGACAGATTCGACCTGCTCCTGCTGCACAACCCCGACCGCACCGGCTACACCAGTGACGCCGTCTGGGATGGAATGTCCGCGCTGCGCGAGGCCGGGCTCGCCCGAATGATCGGCGTGGCCCCCGGCCCCGCCAACGGCTTCACGCTCGACCTGATCGACTGCCTCGAGCGCTTCGGCGACCGCATCGACTGGGCCATGGTGATCCTCAACCCGCTCGAGCCGTGGCCGGGCGAGCTGGTGCTGCCGGCCGCCGCGCGCGCCGGTGTGCGCGTGCTCACGCGCGTCGTGGACTACGGGGGGCTGCTGTGGGGCGACCTGGAGGCGGGACACCCATTTCCTCGCTCGGACCATCGCGGCTTTCGCCCCGAGGGGTGGGTCGAGCGCGGACTGGCACGGATCGAGGCGATGCGTCCGATCGCCGAGCGCCACGGGCTCACGCTGCTGCAGCTCGCGTGCCAGTGGAACCTCGCGCACGAGGCGGTGGCCTGCTGCGCGCCGACGCTGATCCAGGAGAGCGGCCCGGGCGCGCGCCCCGTGGAGGACAAGCGCGCCGAGCTGGCGGCGACGCCCGCCGAAGTCGTGCTGAGCGCGGAGGAGGTCGAGGAGATCCGCGCGATCGGGGACAACCGCGGCTCGATGACGCTGAAGGGCGGCGTGCCCGACCACGAGGGCGACGAGCGCCCCGACCGCTGGGAGCTGAGCGAGAAGCTGGCGGGCGTGGGCGAGCGCTGGGGCATCGAGCCCGAGCGCGATCTGGTGAAGACGGCCTAGGCCGCCGGCCTACTTCGGCTCCTTCTCGATCTCCTTCAGCTCGCGCTTGAGCACCTTGCCGGTGGCGTTGCGCGGCAGCTCGTCCAGGAACCAGATCTCGCGCGGCACCTTGAAGCCCGCGAGGTTGGACTTCACGTGCTTCTTGAGCGCGTCCTCGTCGCCCTTCTTGGACCCGTCGGTCACCACGAACGCACGCAGGCGCTGGCCGAACTTCTCGTCGTCCACGCCGATCGCGGCCACATCGGCCACGTCGGGGTGGCGAGCGAGGATGTCCTCCACCTCCTTGGGAAAGAGGTTCTCGCCGCCGGAGACGATCATCTCGTCGTCGCGCCCCTCAACGAACAGGCGGCCGGCATCGTCGGTGCGGCCCACGTCGCCGGTGGCCATCAGGCCGTCGATGGCGTCCTTCGAGCCGCCGCCGGTGTAGCCCTCGAACAGCATCTCGTTGCCCACGAAGATGCGGCCGGTCTTCCCCGCCGGCACCTCCGTGCCGTTCTCGTCGTAGAACTTGAGCACGGTGCCGCGCGGCGGCTTGCCCGCCGTGCCGGGCGCGGCGCGCATGTCGGCCGGCGTGGCGATCGTGGCCCAGGCCACCTCGGTCGAGCCGTACAGGTTGTAAAGCGTGTCGCCGAACTCGTCCATCCACTCGGCGGCGAGGTCGCCCGGCAGCGCCGAGCCGCTGGCGGCGACGATCTTCAGCGACGAGGTGTCGTACTTGCGCCGCGTGGACTCGGGCAGCTCGAGGATGCGCTTCATCATCACCGGCACCACCACGAGGTGGTCGGCCCGGTAGCGCTCGATCTGCGCCAGGCAGTCCTCGGGATCGAACTTGCGCGTGATCACGACGGTGGTGCCCAGCAGCATCCCGATCGTGAAGTGCGCGAAGCCCCAGGAATGGAACAGCGGCGCGGCTATGTGCGACGTCTCGCCGTTGCGCATCGGGATCTTCGACAGCAGCGACACGGCCGGGTCCATCGAGTCCGGCGAGCTGCGGTTGGCTCCCTTCGGCGTGCCGGTGGTGCCCGAGGTGAGGATGATCGCCTTGCCGGTCTCGTTCGGGGGCACCGGCGCCTCCGTCGGACCCTGCTCGATCAGCTCGTCGAGGGTGGGGTCGTCGAGATCGTCGGAGTCGTGCCAGCCGATGAAGCGCTTGCGGCGCTCGGCGGCGTCGGACAGCAGCTCTGAGAACTCCTCGTCGAACACGATCGCGATCGGCTTCTCGCGCTTCACCACTTCCGTGAGCTGGGGGCCGGCGAACGCGGTGTTCAGGTAGAGCGCATGTCCGCCGAGCTTTGCGATCGCCACCGTCGCCTCGATGAAGCCGCGATGGTTGCGGCACATGATCGCCACGCCGTCGCCCTCCTTGATGCCGGCGTCGGCGAGCGAGTGCGCGAGCGCGTTGGTGCGTTCGTCGATCTCCCTCCAGCTGAGCGTGCCGAGGTCGTCGACCACGGCGGTGTCGTTGGGGTGGATGACCGCGCCGGTGATGAAGCCGGCGGCCGGGCTGCGGCCCCAGCGCGCGAGCGTGATGGCCGCCTTGACCAGCTTGTCCGGGCGGACCGGCCGGATCACCCCCGCCTCGACCAGCACCCTCAGGCTGCCCAGCTCGTGGGCCACCGATCCGACGATGCCTTTCCCCTGCTCCGCCAAGCTCGCTCCTTCGTCGATTGGCTCTTCCTCGATCTCCGCCTTCAGCTGTTTGAGCCCCCGGCTGATGTTGCGGCCCACCTCCGGTGCCGAGAGGCGGTCCACCAGCGCTCCGGTGATGCCGCCGGGCGAGCCGTAGCTCATCCGCATCGTCACCTTGGTCTGGCCGGGCTCGCCGGTCTCGCGCAGCCGCCAGCGACCGCGCTGGTCGATCCCGGTGATGCTCGTCCAGGCCAGCTCCTTGGCGGGATCGCACTCCACCACCTCGATCAGGCCGCCCACGTCGGCCGAGCCCACGTGCATGCGCATGGCGTAGCGGGAGCCGACGTGCACCTCGTCCCGCTCGTCGGGCTCGGGCTCCTCCGGCCGCTCGTCCTCCGGCTCGAAGCGGGTGATGCCGGCCAGCCAGCGCGGATAGTCCTGCGGGTGGCCGATCCACTCCCACACCCTCTCCAGCGGTGCCTCGATCGTTATCTCCTTCTCGATCCGCATCGGCCCTTCCCCGGTCAGCCGATCAGCGGCAGCGCGCGCTCGGACTGCAGCGAGGTGAGGACGTCCTGCATGGCGTGGGTGATGTCGTCGTAGATCTCGTCGAGGTCGGGCTTGGGCCCGTAGCGCTCCTCGAGGTCGATCGGCTCGAGCACCTGGATCGTGATCTTCGACGGCGCCGGGAGGTGGCCGAGCATGTCGCCCACGTTCAGGCCCCACGGCAGCGCGAGGGAGATCGGCAGCACCTTCAGGCGGAACATCTTGTCCAGGCGCAGCAGCTTCGCCAGGCCCTCCCCGCGGCTTAGGAAGAGGGCCGTCTCCTGCCCGCCCACCGATACCACCGGGACCAGCGGCACACCCCTGTCCAGCGCCAGGCGGATGAAGCCCTTGCGACCATCGAAGCTGATCTTGTCGCCCTCCCACGTGGGACGGTGCACCTCGTAGTCGCCGCCCGGGTAGACGAGCAGCACCGCACCCGAGTCGAGCGCCTTCTCGGCGTTCTCGTGCGACGCGGCCACCGTGCCGTACTTGCGCAGGAAGCCCAGGCCGGGCATCGACAGCACGAGGTTGTGGGCCAGCTGGTAGAAGCGCCGTTCGACGCCGAAGTGCGTGTAGAACGCCAGCGTGAACACGCTCGTGTCGGGCGTGAGGTTCCCGCCGGAGTGGTTGCCCACGAGCAGCACGGGACCCTCGGCGGGGATGCGGTCGAGGCCTCTCACCTCGGCGCGGAAGTAGAGGCTCGCCAGCACCCACAGACGCGGGAGCGACTCGCGGATGTAGTCGGGATCGCGCTCGTCGAGGTCGGCCTGCGGGACGCGTGACTGGGCCTGCCGGGCGATCGCGCGGCCAGCGCGGCCGAGCAGCGCGAGGGCTTCTCCCGGACTCGTGGGGACGAGGGAACCGTCGGCCGAGGAGGTCTGAGCGGCGTTCGCCCGCTTGGCGGCGGCCGAGCTGGGGCTCCCCCCATTGCTCGACGTCTTGCTGCCGGTACTGCTACCTGCTCGCGAACCCTCACTCATGCCAGTGCGTGCAGTCTCTCACGCCAGAGTTGGCGCGATGGGCCTCATGCCGCGGCGCCGTCTGCGGGCTCGCGCGTGGGCACGATCGGCGGCCAGCTCGACGGCGGGCCGTCGGGGCGGTGCAGTTTGTGCGGCTCGCCCTCGGAAAGATCGTGCAGGGTGGCCGCCGTCGCGGGCTCGCGCAGCTGGTCGGCCACGGTGCGCTCGGCCGTCTTCATCACCTCGTTGCGGCGTTTCCCGCTCATCAGGTTGCGACCCATCACCACCAGGTCGTCGGCCACCGGCTGCACCAGCACCACCTCGGTGCCCTCGGCCTCGAGGCGCTTGGCCTCGTGGCCCAGGCGGCGGCCGGAGGCGGAGCGCTGCGCACCCACGAGGCGGTCCATCAGGCCGCCCTGCGCGGGCTCGCGCGTGGATGTGGGGTTGAGGCAGATGACGAGGTCGAGGTCGCGGCCGGCGAGCAGGTCGAGGTTCGACGCCGAGCGCACGCCGCCGTCCACGTATCGCCGGCCGCCGATGGTGACCGGGTGGTAGAAGCCGGGGATGGCGCAGGAGGCGGCCACGGCGAGGCCGAGCTCGGCGGGCGGCGCGTCCTCGCGGCCGAACGGAACGCGCTTGGCGGTGGCGTAGTCGCACGCCACGGCCCAGAAGCTCGGGTGGGGTGCCCAGCCGGCCGGCACCGCGCGCTGCACGGATCGCTCGATCGACTCCGTGGACACGAAGCCGCGCGGGACCCAGCCGACCATCATCGCCAGCGGGGTGTTCTGCATCGGGCGCGTGAGACTCGACAGCCCGAGTCGCCACGAGCCCGGTCCGAGCGGCGGCAGGCCGCGGTGCAGCTTGAAGACCGCGCCACCGTCGCGGTCGGCGTCGGCGGCGGGGCGGCCGTCGGGACCGTTGAGGCCATGGAACGTCTCGCCGTTGGAGTGGGCGACCATGAACCAGGGCGGGACGCCGGCGGCCGTGAAGGCGCCGATCACCGAGCCCGCCGAGGTGCCGACGATGCGATCCGCCGAGCCGGGATCCCACCCGGTCTCGCGGGTGATCGCGTGCAGCGCGCCCGTGAGCCAGGAGCCGCCGAGCACGCCGCCCGCGCCGAGAACCAGTCCGACCTTCATGGCGTTCCCGCAGCTATGAACGCTTCTTCTTCTCCCTCGGCGGGCGGGGCGGGTTCTTCTTGCGCTCGGCCGGAGTCATCTTCCGGATCACGAGCGACCCGTCGTCCACCTGCTCCTGCACCTGCTTCAGCTTCTCTTCACGCCGCTTGTCCTGCTGCTCGCGCACCGTCCGCGCCATCGTTGGGAAGCCTTCCTCTTCGCTTGGGACGCTCAGGAACAACCCTACCCGCAGGGGCGGTCAGCGCGAAGGGGTTTGGGGTCACTCCACGCGGCTGCTGCGGGCGTACCACGTGACGGCGACGGCGCTCCCAAGGCCGCAAAGCGCAACGGTCGCGGCCTGAGCCACTGGCCTGCTGGCATCAACTGCGTTCAGAGTGAAGATCAACGCGAAGGCAAACGGAATGAAACCAGCTAGCACGATCAGCCCGATGCGGATCATGCTCTGCATGCTAGCCCTGGACCGTGCGGCCCGTCGCTCACGATTCCGGACTTTCCGGGTCGCGGTACAGCGACTTCTGCCATGGCGGCTTGATGTGCTCCTCCAGTCGGCGGTAGGGGCGGTCCTTCACCTCCTCCAGCGGGATCAGGCGGAGGCCGTCGCCGGTGGTGGTTCGCTCGCGCAGGTTCACGCCGGGGATCTGGGGCTCGTACGTGCGCTCGCGAGGCGCGCGCGAGCCCGGTCGCGCCCTTGGATGCGACGCGGGCCTGCCGACTCTCCGATCGAGCGGGATGTGCCCCGCGTGGCTCCCGCGCGACACGCGCGTCCAACCCGTCCTCGGCCCCCACTCGTTCTCGCACTCGGCCTGCTTGCAGTACTGGTGGTGGCCATGTGAGGTGGAGCGGACCGAGGCGCCGCCGTCGCGGTCCAGGCGAACGCCGTAGCCCTCCCAGTCGTCCAGATGGAAGCCGGGATAGCTCTTGATGAACCGCAGCGGGCTGTTGTTCCAGGCGATGTCGGAGCCGGCGAAGGTGGAGTTGGAGTCCGGGTAGTAGAAGAAGTACTGGAGGTAGGTGCGCCCGCCCCGATGGACCACGTTCGTGAAGGCGGTCGCCTGCTCCCCGGTCGCTGAGCGGTGGGCGTCGAGGTCGGGGTCGTCGGGTGCGTCCGAGCACTCGCGCGCGCGGCAGGTCCGAAAGTCCACCGGTAACTGACGCTCCCCCGGCTCGTAGACGAGCTCGGGCGCGTAGCGGCGCAGCAGCTCGGCATCGGGAGGCCCGTGCGCGCGGGCCAGTGCCTGATCGCCATTCGAGCACCGGCCCTTGATCGCGCACAGGATCCGGTGCGACAGGAAGCCGCCGAAAGAGCGGCCGTCGATCACCGGCACCGCGGTGGCGAGCGCGCCCAGGGCGAGGGACGCGAGCAGCACCAGGCCCACCCACTCGATGGTCGCCTGACCGCGCTCGCACCGCATGAGGCCAAGCTAGGAAGAAAGGGCCGTCCGATGGGCGCGCTTAAGTGACGGTTCTGCGTGCGTTCTGCAACAAGCTCGGAACGCGGTTCGGGGAGACGAAGGTTCGGATCCCGTACCATTCCTTCCTCGGCACCGGACGAACCCGGGTTAGGACTGGCGTTGGACCGGGTAGCGGATGGTCGCCGATTTCATGACCGCACTCCCTCCGCAGAGCCTGGCCCGGCTTCTAGAGCGCTACGACCCGTCCGCGATCGACGTGCCGGACGGAAAGGCGCGCGTGCGCCTGGCGGTGAGCGAAGTCGGCCGCTGGGACGTGGTGGTCAACGGCCGCCGCAAGCCCAAGCTCGAGCCCGCCAACGGCCACCGCCCCGACGCCCGCATAGAGGCCGACCGCGCCACCTGGCGTCATATCGCCAACGACGTCCGCGGCGGGATGAGCGCCTGGGACCGCGGCCGGCTCGGGATGCGCGGCAGCCTGCACCTGGGCATAGGCTTCCTGGCGGCCACCACAGGCTCCGAGGAAGAGGGCCGGCTGGAGTTCGGCCGCGTGAAGACCTCCTTCGGCAACATCGCCACCGTCTCCGCCGGCGAGGGCGAGCCCGTGGTGTGCCTGCCCGGCCTCGGCGGCACCAAGGCCTCCTTCATGTCCACGGTGGCCGCGCTGGCCGACACCCACCGGGTGATCGCCATCGACCTCCCCGGCTCCGGCGACTCGGTCAAGCCCATCCGGGCGGCCTACGACGCGCCCTGGTTCGCCCGCACCGTGGTCGCCACCCTCGACGCGCTGAAGATCGACCGCGCGCACCTGATCGGCAACAGCCTGGGCGGGCGGGTGGCGCTGGAGACTGCGCTGCGCCACCCCGACCGCGTCGAGCGGGTGGTGGGCCTCGCGCCCGCCGTGGCGTGGCTGAGCGAGCGCAGGTGGGCGCCGTTCCTGAAGCTGATCCGCCCCGAGCTGGGCCTGATCCAGCCCGCGCCCCGCGCCGTGGTCACCCGCATCGTGCGCGGCCTGATACCAGGGGCCCGCGAGGGCTGGGTGGCCGCCGGGGTGGACGAGTTTCTGCGTGCGTACCTGACCCCTCGCGGCCGCGCGGCCTTCTACGCGTCCGCACGTAACATCTACCTCGACGAGCCTCACGGCGACAAGGGCTTCTGGACCCGCCTCGCTGCGCTGGAGCCCGACGCGCTGTTCGTGTGGGGCAAGCAGGACACGCTGGTGCCGATCGGCTTCGAGCGTCACGTCCAGGAATGCCTGCCGGAGTCGACGCACGTGGAGCTCGACTGCGGACATGTGCCGCAGGTGGAGACGCCGGCGCAGACGCACCGGGCGGTGCTGAAGTTCCTGGGCCAGCCCGCGGCGGCAGCTGCCGCTTAGGCTAGCCACACAACTGCGGGGTGGCAGACTCGAGGGCATGGAAGCCTCCCCCACACCCGCCGCGATCGACGTCTCCGACGCCGACTTCGACCGCCTCGTGGTCGAGCGCTCGCACGAACTGCCGGTGGTGGTGGACTTCTGGGCCGAGTGGTGCGCGCCGTGCCGCGCCCTGGGCCCGGTGCTAGAGCGCGGGGCGGCGGCCCGCGCCGGCCGGATGGAGCTGGCCAAGGTCGACATCGATGCCAACAACGGCGTCGCGGCGCGCTACCAAATCCAGGGCATCCCGGCGGTCAAGGCGTTCCGGGACGGGAAGGTGGCGAGCGAGTTCACCGGCGCGCTGCCGCCCGCCGAGGTGGAGCGGTTCCTGAACGCCCTGGTGCCCTCCGAGGCGGAGGAGCTCGCCGCCGCGGCTGCGGCGTCGGGAGATGAGCAGGGACTGCGGCGGGCGCTCGACCTGGACCCCGATCAGGTCGAGGCGGCGACGGCGCTGGCACGGCTGCTGCTGAGCCGCGGAGAGCCGGCCGAGGCGCTGGGGGTGGTCAACCCGCTTGCCGGCCAGGACTTCGTGGCCGGGGGACTAGCCGCGCGGGCGCAGCTTGAGCTCGATGACGACGCGCCCTCGGAGGCATTCGCCGCGTGGGACGTGGGCGAGCTCGAGCGCGCGCTCGAGCTCCTGCAGGAGGCCGTGGCCGCCACGTCCGATCCCGACCGCCGCGACCTGCTGCGGCGGGTGATGGTCGGGATGTTCACCGAGCTCGGCCCGGACTCCGAGCTTGCGCGCCGCCAGCGCAGACGGCTAGCCACGGCGCTCGGCTGACTGGTTCCCGCGGTCAGCGCGGGAAGCTACTCCCGCGGGAACAGCTCGCCGACGCTGAGCGCGAACCCCGACAGCAGCGGCGACTCAAGCCGGTCGGCGCGGCTCAACTCGAGAGCGACGTCGAAGGTCGCAGCTTCGACGCGAGAGCGGCGAAAGACCAGCACCACGTCGGCCGCGGTGTCCACCAGCCACAGCTCCGGTAGTCCGTGGCGCTCGTAGGCCGACTTCTTCGCCCCGATGTCGTAGCGCCACGTGGAGGGCGAGCGGACCTCGACCGCGAGGTCGGGCATCGGGGACGGCGGGTCGGCGTCACGTTTGGGCGCGCGGCCCTCGGCGTACCAGAGGATGTCGGGCTTGAAGACGTTGTGGAGGTCGAGGCGCACGTCAAGCGGGATCATCACTCGGCCTCTCCCCAGCTCCGAACGCGCCCAGGCGTAGAGGGCAAACGCCAGGTCCGTCGCCACGTAGTTGTGAAGCGGCCGCGGGTCGTTCACCACAACCTCACCCTCGACCAGGCTGGCGAACCGCGTGCGGTCGTAGGGCAGCGCCAGGAACTCCTCCGCGGTCATGCGCTCGGCGACCGGCATCGCTTCCATCGTAAACCCCCTCGGGATCTTCGCTCACTCCCCTTAGAGGAGACGACCGCCACAGTTCGCCCCCCCCGCTGGGCGACGCCTAGCTGACGAGCCTCACCCTGTGACAATCCGCCACCACCACACAATGCCCGCCGCGGTAACGGTCGATAGTCCGGTTGACCCACCGCGGCCACGCTCACCTGCACGGTCACGGCGGACCTGTCAGGTTCGCCACACGCGCAGCGACCTTCACCGAAATTGACCGAGTCGAACTTCCGAGAGCTGAAAGAGCACGAGCTCGCCACGCTGCCCGATGAGCAGCTCATCTCCTACATCCAGAAGGCCAGGGTGGCCGGGCGGACCGAGACGATGACGCTCGCGCTGAGCGTGCTCATCTACGGCTACCTGGACATCGTGACCCGGCGCGTGGCGCTGAAGGTGCCGGTGGCCGACGTAGACGACGTTGCCCATGAGGCCATCCTCAGCGCCATCCGCTCAGCCTTCGCCGGGGAGTCGATCGGCGAGTTCCGCGCCTGGCTGAACCGCATCACCCTCCGCCGTATCGCCGACTACCACCGCAAGCTCGAAGGCAAGCCCAAGACCGTGCCGCTGCTATCGGGCGACGAGGAGGACGACGCCGGCTGGGGTGAGGTGCCCACCTCCGAGTTCGAGGGCGTCCGCGTCGACGCCGAGCGCGCGATCGAGACCGCATACGGAGCCCTGGGCGAGGCCCACCAGCGGATCGTGGACGCCTACGTGTTCGCCGACCAGCCGGCCTCCGAGGTAGCGAGCGAGGAGGGCACGAGCGAGGACAACGTGCACCAGGTGGCCTCCCGCTTTCGCCGCCGCGTGAGGGAGCTGCTCGAGGATGGCGATAGTTAGGGCTCAGATGGCGGGAATCGAGAACCTCTTCCGGTCCTATGTCGCGCAGCACCGCGCGGGCGAGGACCCCTCCGAGCAGGACCTCCTGAGCAAGGTGGACGGCACCGACCGCGACGAGCTGGCCGCGATGCTCGACGGCTACCTGGAGCGCGCGCCGCGACGGGCGTGGGATGCCGAGGCCTTCGAGGTATCGGGGGCGGCGCCGTTCGTGCACTCGGTCGCGCGGTCGCTGGAGGGCTCTGCCGGCCTGTGGCCGACCCTGCTCCCACGGTTGCGCAACCGGGCGCGGATCGCACGCAAGGATCTCGTGGGGGAGCTCGCGGACCGCCTCGGGGTATCGGGTCGTCGAGACAGGGTCGAGAGCTACTACCACCAGATGGAACAGGGACTGCTGCCCTCGGAGGGCGTGTCGGACTCTGTGCTGGAGGCCCTTGGGGCGATCGTGGGCGAGAGCCGCGGCGCGCTGCGGCGAGCGGGACAAAGCCTGGGGACCGCGGGTGGGCCGGCCGGCGCGGACGCGGCGGTGTTCGCCCGCACCGCACGCGGGCCCGTGCCTGACGAAGACGTTGCGGAGGTAGCGGCGGCCGCGTCTTCGATGCCGGCCGACGATGACTGGGACGACGTCGACCGCCTGTTCCGGGGCGGCTAGATCGCGTCAGGCCGAGGCCGTTGCGGGTGACCTCTCCCCCATGCGACACGACCCCATAGCCCTCTTTCGCCTGGCCCTTCGCTGCGGCGACGACCGCCTCGCCGACCTGCTCTGCCGCGCCTTTCGCCGCGACCCGGCGCTGGCCGACCGCGCCGACCGCGAGCTGCTCGCGCTCTCACGTGCCCGATGGCCCGCTGAGGGCGGCGGCGCGCGGACTGCGGCGCTGATCGCCCGCTCGCTGGTTCGCGGGGTACCCGCGCTCTAGGGTGACCGTCGTGCAGGGGATCGAGGAGAGCGCGGAGCGCGTGCTCGCCCGGGTGCCCGAGTGGATCTGGGACGGCGAGACGCTGCCCGTGCCCGTGGAGGCGATCGCCGACGACGTGTTCGGATTGCTGGTGCGCGAGGTGGACGACCTGGCGGGGGCGCCGGGCGCGCCTGCGCTGGGCCCGGGGCAGTCGTTCTCCGGCCTGCTACTGCCGGGCCTCGGCGAGATCTGGGTGAACCGCTCGGAAGCGCTGGAATGGCCGCCGCGACGGCGGTTCACGATCGGGCACGAGCTTGGGCACTGGTGCGTGCACCGAGACGGGCCTTCGGACGGTGCGGTGTACTGCCGCGCGGCTTCGGTGGCGGAGGAGGCGCCGGCCACTTCCGAGGCGCGGCCGGCCCGCGCGCCCGAGGAGGAAGAGGCGAACCTGTTCGCGGCGGCGCTGCTGATGCCGGCGCGGTTGGTGGAGCGCGAGTATCGGCAGGACCGCGAGTTTGGGGGCTTGTGTGAGCGGTTCAACGTAAGTGGGGCGGCTATGGGGCGACGGCTGCACGCGGTGATTTGAGGAACGACTCGGAGCCGACCTGCCGCTGACCGACCACTCCGCCCGGCACCATTCGTGGGCCATGCCGAGAATCAGCGCTTTCTACGGAATTGTGATCTGGATGTACCACGACGAGATAGAGCATCGGGGTCGGCCGCATTTCCACGCCGGTTACGGCGAGGATGAGGCTTCGATTGACATCGAGAGCCTGGACGTCATCGCGGGCGAGCTTCCGCCCCGGGCCAGACGGCTCGTAGCGGAATGGGCGCGTGGACATCAGGGCGAGCTCCGTGAGAACTGGTCACGGGCGCGTAGGCATCAGGCGCTGCAGCCGATCGACCCGCTCAGGTAGACGGTCTACCATCAATCTGATGCGGAGCACCCCTCTTCTCGTCGAGGCCAACCCTATGGACGGCTACACCGTCCACGTTCGCTTCGAGGACGGCACGAACGCGGACATCGACCTCTCCTACCTCAGCGACTACGGCGGCGTCTTCGAGCCTTTGGCCGAACCGGACTACTTCCGCCAACTGCGTGCCGACTCCGAGGCCGGCACCATCGTGTGGCCCAACCAAGCCGACATCGCACCCGAGACCCTGTACGCGCACGCTCAGCGACGCGCGCCGGCCACCGCCTGACGCCACTCCGCTGGAGCAATGACGTCGCGTTGCTGTCGGTGCACTACGGCCACACGCGGTGATCTGACGCCAACGACCGACGGCGACGGGCGCAGCAGTCATCATTGGCGCGAGGCAACCGCATGGCCAAGAGCACCGACAGAGAAGCTGCCCCGGACAAGGTCACCCCGCGGCAGACCTGGAACTCGGCTGCGCAGATCGCCGAGCACCGCGCGATGACGCCCGAACAGCGCCTGCGCAAGATGATCAGCCTTTCCCAGGCGGCGTTGCGTTTCTCGCGGGCGGAGCGGGTCGATGGGCGATGACGAGCGCTTTGAGCCTGACGAGATACTCGCCGCGCTGAACGAGCACGGTGTCCAGTACGTGGTCGTCGGTGGGTTCGCCATCGCTGCCCACGGTGTTGTGCGCGCGACTGCCGATCTGGACCTCGTAGTCCAGTTGGACTGGGACAACGCTGCAGCCCTTGCAGCGGCCCTCACCACGATCGAGGCCCGCGACCTCGACGACAGCCGATCGGCGATCAGCCAAGAGTCACTGGTCCGGAGCGCAGACCGGCGGTTGCGTACCCGGCACGGAGAGGTCCGCCTCCTGAACGAGGCGGACGGCGTCCCGCGGTACGAGGAACTCGTGCCGGCCGCGGTGATCGAGCTCGATGGCCAGCGGGTGCCGGTGGCGCAGCTGGAGCTCGACGCCCTCGAAGCCGATAACTAGGCGCCGTCAAGCTTGCTGACAATGCCCCGTACCGTCTTCTGCACGCGGGCTCGCTCCCGTTGGGCAACGGGAAGGTCTGAGATGCGTGACAGCAGGACGTCCGCCTCTGTAAGACCTTCTCGAAGCGCCACCTCAGTGAACTCGTAGTCCCTGGCTTCGCCGCGGACGCACTTCGAGAGCACGAGGTCGTGGATCTCCAGGCAGCGAGCGATCGCCTGAGGGCCGGTACTCGGGCGCTCGACAGCCACTCCTATCAAGCGCGACTGCCAGCCGGCAGGGGCCTTGGCTGTCTCCGGAGCGACACCGTTCGCGTAGTAGCCGAACGTGTCATGGAAAGGCGAACCCTCACCGATTGCCCTGTCGATGGCTTCTGCCTTGTCGGGGTCGGCCGCCGGATAGATGTCCGCTTCCATCGAGCGAAGCAGCTCCCCTGGGGCGTGTGGGAACTGCCCCAGGACTGCTTGGCTTCCAACGATGACGAACTCGTCCTCGCGTACCGCGTCCGCTGCCGCCCGGACGACGTGCTCGAGCTCGGCTCGAGTCACCCAGCCGCGATCTCGATAACGCGACGCCGCTCGGGCTCGCTCAAGACGCCCGTGAACGGAGAGTTCTGGCGCAGATCGCGGCTCGTCTGAGTGTCTTGACTGATGACGCGAGCGATCCGATCAACGGGACGCGACAGCACCTCGTCCCACTGCTCGGCGTAGCTCTCATCGATCTTCCGTTCCCTACGCCACCTGTTGAGCTGGACCCGCGCGTCTCTGACCATCCGGGGATCCAGCCGACGCGCCACCGCGCGGTGGTAGGCGAGACCTCGTAGCTCAGCCCCACGGTGGCCGGAACGCTGGCCACTTCGCCGATAGCGACGCGGCAGGATCTCTTCGGGATCCAGCTGCTCGACCCGTTCGCGGCGCTCTCGCAGTACGGACGAGAGCGGATAGGGAGCCGCGGCATCCAGCTCCCGGCGCTTCTCCAGCGCTTCAATCAAATCCGTCACCTCGCGCACGGGCACCACTGAGCGTCCCGCTGGAGAGAGAACCGTCGGGATGTCGCCGCGAGCAATCCACTTGTCGAGCGCGGGCTGGCTAACGCCCACGGCTCGGGCCGCGACCGACCGCGGCACCGTGCGGCCCAGCTCATCTTCAAGGTGCGACCGCACCGAGGCAATGGCCTCCCACGCAGGAGAGCCCTCTTCAGCGCGGCGCAGCTGCACGACATCCTCCAGCAGGCGCTCTCTGTCGATCGGGACTTTCATGGCGACTAGAAGAGTATCGGGAGTTTAGGATAATGCGGCTTTTTCTAAACCCTCTGTGACCCTGCTGGTCGCTGCGACGAACGCGAGGACATACCATCGTGTCCATGATGGGAATCCGCCCTTACGGTGGTGGGATTCCCATCAGCGCACCGCGATGGCTAGGCTCTATCAACTTATAGCCGGTTATAGCCGTATCAGGTATAAGTGAATATAACCTGCTATAAGTACCTAGACCCATGGACCCGATAGCCAACCCCTACACCCCGGGCGCCGGCTCTCGCCCCCAGGAACTGGCCGGCCGAGCCGCAGAGCTGCGCCAGTTCGAGATCCTTGTAGGCCGCCTCAAGCGGGGCGCGACAGAGCAGAGCATGGTCATCAAGGGGCTGCGCGGCGTGGGTAAGACCGTGCTGCTCAACGCCTTCCAGGATCAGGCCGAGAGCCAGGGCTTCTTGACCTACTACCACGAGCTCACACCGGAGAGCTCGCTGGCAGGAGAGATCGCGCGGGACGCCGAGAGGGCTCTGACGCGGCTGAGCCTGAGCGAACGGATGACCGGCAAGGTGCGGGACGGCCTTGCCCACCTGCGGACGATCTCACTGACCGGACCGGAGGGCTTCGGGCTCTCAATCGATTTCGCCGGGGCCGACGAGGGCAGCGTGACGAGTGACCTGACCGACCTCTTCCTCCAGGTTGGGGACGCCGCCCTCAGCAAGGAGCGGGGCGTCGTGTTCCTGATCGATGAGATCCAGTTCGCCGACGAGGTGCAGTTCCGCGCCGTCGTCAGCGCGCTCCATCGAGCCACGCAGAAGAGCCTGCCGATCACCTTGGCCGCCGCGGGGCTGCCCCAGATCCCACGACTCTCGGGAGAGGCTCGCTCCTATGCCGAGCGACTTTTCACCTTCCCCACGATTGCCAACCTCGGGGAGCCGGAGGCGCGCGCCGCGTTGCTGGAGCCGGCACGTCAGCAAGGGGTCGAGTATGAGGCGGCCGGCGTGGAGGGGGCTCTGCAGTGGACGGCCGGCTATCCCTTCTACATCCAGCAGCTGGGTAAGCATGCGTGGAACCTGGCGACGGACTCACCGATCACGGCCGCGAACGTGGAGGACGCCATTCCGTACGCCGTCGAGGCGCTCGACGGCAGCCTGTACGAGGTTCGTGTCCAGCGCGCCACGCCAACCGAGCGCGCTTACATGCGCGCGATGGCCGAGCTCGGTGATGGCCCCTACCGCTCCGGGGAGGTGGCGACGAAGCTGAACAAGTCCGCAACGGCCGTCTCCCCCACTCGCCAGGACCTCATCAACAAGGGTCTGATCTACGCGACCGAGGATTACGGCTTCATCGACTTCACGGTCCCGCGGTTCCATGAGTTCATGCGCCGGTACATGGCCTTTCAGGAGCCAGGCGAGGCCTGACGTGACAGTCGCCCCGCCTCCGGTGGCGCCTGCGCCACCCGTATCCTCGCGCCCATGACCCTGTCCCCCGCCGCCGTCCGCCACGGCCGCGTGCGCGGCCGCTACTTCCGCGAGAACTTCGCCCAGGGCGGGATCGACCTGGTGCAGATCGTGCCCGAGCTGGTGACCAACGCGGACGCCGCCATCGGTGCGGGCGGGCGCTCGCACGGGCGGATCGAGCTGGCCTTCGGTCCGCCCGACGCCGAGCTGCTGGAGCGCTGGCGCTCAGAGCTGCGTCCGCTGCGCGTGCCGGCGCTGCTCGACTGGAAGCACGAGCTGCGCTGCACCGACGACGGCGAAGGCATCGATGCCGAGCTGGTCGACCGCCGGCTCGGGGCGCTCGGCGTGACGCCCGCGGACGCGGGCCAGCGCGGCCTCTTCGGGCGCGGCCTGCGCGACGTATGGCTCGCCCAGGGCGGCGGGCGGATCGAAGGCGTGCGCGACGACCGGCTCGTGGAGAGCTGGTTCTTTCCCGCCGCCGGCGACGACCCTTACGCCTACGCGCACGTGCGCGACGAGCCCGCCACGCCAGCGGCGCGGGCGGCGCTCGGGATCGCTGACAGCGGCACGCGGGTGAGCGTGCCGCTGGCGGCGGCACGGCTGCCGGCGCCGGGCCGGCTGCGGACGCTGATCGCCAGGCTCGTGCAGCTGCGCCCCGTGCTCGAGGACCCCGGCCGCGAGCTGTGGCTCGCGCTGCCCGGCGAGTCGCTCGGGCTCGTGACCTACCCGCACCCCGAGCCCGACCCCGAGCACCCGCTGCTGTTCGACGACGAGGTGCAGATCGCACCCGGCGTGAGCGCGCGGATGGTCGTGCGCCGGGCGGCCGAGGCGTTCACGCTCGGCCCCTCGCGCGCCACCCGTCGCGGCGGCCTCGTCGTGCGCTCCGGACGCGCCGCGCACGAGGCCACGCTCGCCGGCCACGAGGGCCGTCCCGGAGCGCGGCGCCTCTACGGCGAGGTCCGCTGCGAGGCGCTCGAGGAGCTCCAGCGACGGGCGCTGGACTCCCCGCGCCCGCAGGTCGTCGTGCGTGTGGACCGCGGCGGCCTCAACGAGCACCACCCGATGGTGGCGCGCCTGTACGCGGCGATCGACAGCGTGCTGCGACCGATCGTGGCCGACGAGGAGCGGCGCGAAGGCGCGCACCTGATCGCTCCCGGACGGGCGGTGAAGGCGCGCGACCAGCAGGGGCTGCGGGCGCTCAACGACGCGCTGCGCGCCGCCTTTGAGGCACCCGGCCGGGCTGCCTTCGCCCCCGGCGGCGGCGCGAGCGATCGGCCGCCCGCGGCGATGGACGGAGCGGGCGGAGAGGTGCCGGAGGATGAGCCGGCCGACGAGCAGACCCCCGAGCAGCCGGCCGCCGGCGCAGACGCGGGCGAGGAGGCCGAGCAGCCGGCGCCCGCCTCGCTCGCCCTGCGCTTCAAGCGCTCGCCGATCCGCCTGCACCCCGGGGAGGCGCGCGGCACCTCGCTGCTGATCGACCCCGAGCGCGTGCCGCCCGGCACGCCGGTCGCGCTCGCTGCCGACCAAGGCCTGGGGGTGCGCGCCTCCCCGGGG
>Ga0209587_1000633_pt1 | contig 17179 bp, 15 predicted proteins | sample NGEPerD_2_FD_184512 | JGI IMG/M metagenome (GOLD analysis project Ga0209587, IMG submission 184512) | Arctic peat soil microbial communities from the Barrow Environmental Observatory site, Barrow, Alaska, USA - NGEE PermafrostL1-D... | ecosystem: Environmental > Terrestrial > Soil > Wetlands >... | reverse complement strand
GCCACCGCGCCCTCACGACGCCCGCACCTGCGTGAATGACGAATACCCGAACCCACGGTTCGGTCGGTCCGGGTGTCGCCTATGTCCTGAGACATCACATTCGTAGCGGGGGCAGCCGTAGCGGGGGCATGTTCTGGCTCAAGACATCTCGGAGCCATGTCTGTGGCCGGGACCCTCTTCGGGCTGTGGGCTGTCCCGGTCGGACTGGTCAGCCTGCTCCGACGCGCCTGACCTCCGTCGTACCCCATCCTCGTACCCACCCCCGTCCTACCTGACGCTGTGGCCGTTACGCGCCTCGCGGGGCCAGATTCAGTTAGAACCAAATCGAGTAGAAGGGGGCGGCAATGTCGGCCAACTCCGAAGCCCGAAGGACTACGCCTGATAGCCGGGGCCGAGTGTCGCTGCTGCTCCTCGGCGCACTCGTCGGGCTCGCCTGGGCCAGTGGGCTCCGCGGCTTCATGGCCGAGGTCGCCGGCAATGACTCGGACGTCGAGTGGGGGATGACGTTCGGCTACATCATGCTGCCAGGTCTCGTCACCGGCCTGCTCCTCGGCTGGGCGGAGCAACTCCGCGCATCCGGTGGGCGACGTGGATGGCGCTGGCTGGCACTGGCACCGCTCACCTTCACCGCCGTCCTCTTCAGTGAAGGCCCGCTCGGCTTCCTGGGGATCTTCGAGGATGGGCTGGGTGGTGGTGCCATCGGCGTACCGCTCTACGGCATCGTGGGCGGCTATGCGGTCTCCGGACGCGGTCCCCTCTGGGGGAGGGTCGTGTGCGGTCTGCTGGCGTTCACGGTGGTACCGATCTGGGCGCTGACGGTGACCTCGTTCGCACCCCACCTGGCCCTCGATACCCCGCGGGGCGCGTGGGTGGCCCTGCACTACTACTCACTCATCCTGATTCTCATGCTCGGGTGCTCGATCCCACACCGTGCCCCCGCGCAGCGGATCAATCGGGAGGGTGTGACCCCGGATGGGTCCGGCCGCGAAACGCGACGATCTGACCCAGGAATCCCGGAAGGTATACCCGGCTCGGCGTCGCCATAGCAGAGGTGGAGGCGGATTCGGATGGGCACGATCAGCCCACCTGCGGCGCCGACCCTCACCCTTGACGTGGCTCGCGCTGGCCCCGCGCTCCTCGATCGGCCCGGAGTGCCAGTTCGTCTTCGCCGACCGATCCGCTTGCGGTGACGCGTCCTCGCCCGTGACGCGACCTGCCGCTCGTCTGGCGTCCCAGATCAGCGCCGGCGCCTCAGGCTGCATACAGCTCTCGACTGGTGCTGGCGACCGACTCCGCGAAGTACGGGTTCTCCAGGGCGGCCGCCGAGACGAGGTCAACCGGGCGCCCGAAGAGTGCCTCAAGATCTTCCTTGAGGCCGAAGTAGGCATCGAAGCGGCTCACGGGTGCGTCATCGAACTCGACAAGGAAGTCGATGTCGCTGGTCGCCTCGTCGAAATGCTCGGTACCGGCGGAGCCGAACAGTAGGAGGCGACGCACGGCGTACTTCCGACAGAGCGCCTCGATCGCGTGGCGATCAACCACGAGCGGTCCTGCCATGGCTGCCTCCTGACTTCGTCGAGCCTTCGCCAACAGTCTCCCACCGATGAGCCGCGAAGGAAGGGACTCCTTGTCCACAGCCCGTCGGCAATCGGCTTCGCCGTGGTCAACGGGTCATACGCTAGGTCCATGGCCACGCCGACTCGACGCGCCAACGGTGAAGGATCCCGACCTGTGTAGCGTAAGGACGGTCGTTGGCAGATCCTGATCCGCCACACCGACGCCCACGGCGTCCGCAAGCGCGTGACGGTCACCGGACGAACCGCCAAGGAGACCCGTCACAAGGCCGAGGAGGTCCGGGCCAGACTGAAGAAGGAGCTGCCGGCCCGCGACACACGCCAGCTCGTCGACCAGTACGCCGAGGCCTGGATCGAGACGACCCTGGCGAACTCGGACCGCAAGACGAGCACCAAGACGATGTACGCGGCCGTCGCCCGCCACCACATCATTGGCAGCCAGCTCGGCGCGACGCCGATGCACCGGGTGCGCCCGAGCGCGGTCGACGGGTGGTTGGCCGAGCTTCGGCGCAAGGGGCTCAGCGACTCCACCAGACGCAACGCCTACACGATCCTCCGCGCTGTCTTCGACGCCGCCGTGAAGGACCGCGAGCTCGCCGACAACCCCGTCGCGTCGGTCCCGCATCCCCGGGTCGAGGTGAAGGAGGCGGCGTACCTCACCCCTGACCAGGTGAAGAGCCTTCTCGAGGCTGCCAGAGGAACGCGCTACGGCCTGCTCTTCGACCTCCTGGTCAACACTGGCCTTCGCCGCGGTGAGGCGCTCGCGCTCAAGTGGCGCAGTCACGTCCAGGAGGACGACGGCTGGCTCAAGATCCGCGGCACCCTGACGCGCGAGGACGGCGAGCTCGTGATCACAAGCACCAAGACCGCGAAGTCCCGCCGGGAAGTACCGATCACCGACCGCACCGCCGACATCCTCCAGCGGCTCCGCGCCCGCCAGGCCGCCGAGCGCGACCGGGCCGGCTCGCAATGGAACGACACCGGGCTACGTCTTCACCACAGCCTTCGGCGAGCCCTGCGACCCCCGCAACGCGCTCCGCGCCCTCAAGGGGGCAGCCGAGCAGGCGGGCCTCCCGAACATCGGCCTCCACACCCTCCGCCACTCCGCCGCCAGCACCATGCTCGCCAACGGCGTCCCGCTCAAGGTGGTCTCGGAGATTTTGGGCCACTCATCCATCAGCATCACCGGCGACATCTACGGACACGTCTCCCCCGACATCAGCGTCTCCGCGATGCAGGTTCTCAGCGATGCGCTGCGTTGACCGTCTCACGGAGCCTCAGCCCCCACCCTCGCCACCGCGAGGGTGGGATCGAGAACTACGCACCCTCGGGCATGGTCGATCGCACCCACTCGATGAACGTCTCGCAGTTCCAGGTCGCGAGATCGAGCAACTCGCAGGCGGTGGTCAGCGCGATCTTGATCGGAAGGCGGTCGACGCAGTCGTCAGTGGCCACCGCTACGTCGTAGCCGCGGGCTCTGAGCTCATAGGCCATTGCGGCGACGTAGGGATCCGCTGGCTCGCGGTTGGGCTCGGCGTCCGCCTCAACCACGCGCGCGATGGTCGGCAGCACTTCGACGAGCGTGTTCTCGGTCGGGTCGGCGTGCTGGACGACTTTGGCCGCTCCGCCACACCACGCGCCCGGCGCGTCAGCGTGCTTCTCTCGCGACACCTCGCGGCGTACGTGAGACGGAAACGCCAGTCGGCCTTGCTCGACCAACGCCCGCATCTGCGTAAACAACTCCCACTGATCGTCGGTCCGCACGACCGTCTTGATCCTGATGATGGTGCTCGAGTCGATGACGACCACAAGTAATGGCACCAAGTCGAGAGGCAGTGACTCATCGGGTCCTGGTGCCCAGTCGTCGTCGCTCTCCTCAATAGGCGGGCACACCGGGGACCTCGTCGGCCAGCTTGCGGACGTCCTCAACGTCCATTCGCAGCACCGACATGGCGTCGTTGGGAGGCAAGGCGTCTAGGACGGCTGTCACTACGGGCGTGCCGTACTGGCGCAACCGCATGCGGTGACGAGGCGGGCTGAACGCCTTCCCCCCCTGGCTCCCCTTTCGAGTCCGGAAGATAGAAAGGACGGCGGCGTATAGGCCGTCTGGGGCATATCCGAGGTCGTTCAACCGCAGGGCTGCCGCGCGGGCGGAAACGCGGAAGCGCGCCATCATCGCTTTGACGGTGTCAATCGTGGCCGCCTCATCGCCGACCGCCTCGTGCTCCATGAGTTGGCGCACCGCGTCAGCCGGCATCACTAGGTCGGCGGCGAATCGCTCGCACCAGCGTTCGGTGCGTGTGTTGATCGTGAGGTTGCCGCCGGTGGGCTCCAAACAAGCGGTAGCTTCTCGGAGCAGAAGGTGGGCGAGCTCGTGCCCAATCGTGTAGATCCGTGCCGCGGGTGTAACGCTAGAGCTGTTGACGACGATCATGGGTGCGCGGTCGTCCCAACCGGCGAAACCTCGCACTGCGTCCTTGCCAAGTTGCAGCTCGAACACAAGGACACCCGAGGCCTCAAGTATGGATCGCCACCAGCGCAGGGCCTGATACTCGTCGCCCCATCGGGTCGGCTCGCCCAGACCCAGCCACGAGCGGACTTTCTCAGCCGCCAGAACAGGGCTCTCGTTGATGCTGGCTAGCGGCACTTCGGGTCGGTTGTCGTTGGCCACCGTGGACGCGATCGCCTGCTGCACCCGCTTCGCGCGGCGAGCTTCGAGCAGGACCGTCGACGATACGGACCGCGCTCCACCACCAGGTGGGTGGCGAAAACCATCCGGGATTGCGCCCTCTGCGGGTGCCTCAGGCAGAAAGAAGAACACCCGTGGGCGATGCAGGACGCCGGCCAGGTCACTGACCTGCCCGACACGAGGCTCGGACTCGCCAACGGACCACGAAACGAGCTCGGCCCGCTCAATCTTCAGCGCCGCGGCGATTTCGCCCAGCGTCCGGCCGTCCTGGGCAAGGCCCCAAGAAAGCACCGATGGGTTGATGGGGGAGGTTCTGACGGTCATTTTCGTCAATCTCCCTTCGTTGCGGCTCCGTCAGAAACGAGTCGAGGCCGGTGTCTTGCGAACTTTACCCACCGAGCATGCAGGCCAGCGCCGACATTCCGAGGGCGACGAGACGACGGTGCCCGTCGAGGCCAACTGCTCCCTTGCGCTCCGAGTTCTCCACTCGGTCGGCAGGAACGAAGGCGATGGCGTCGCCCCACCCCATAGCCGTGTGAACGCGCTCCGAGCGGAACCACGTGCTGCCTGAGCCGTCCGACTTCGAAGGCTGGGACAGCAGTCGGACTCTGAGCCCAAAACCGCGCCCCAAAAGGTGTGCGAAAAAGGTGTGCACCAGCCGCCTGATGTGGCGAGAGGCCGCCTTCCTGAACTGGAAAACGGCCTCTGACCTGCTGTTTCTTCGGTCGGGCTGACAGGATTTGAACCTGCGACCCCTTGAATCAATCGGAGGGGTACCGAACCTTGACGATCATTACCGGAAGCAGCGGATTCCCTATGGTTTACACGGGATCCGGTGTCTCGGACACCTTCGACTGTACCGGATCGGTCACGGACTCTCACGGCTGTTTCCGGAGGGTAGGTGGAGGGCGATCGAAACCAGCACCCAGCCATGCGCCCCCTCGCCTGCCGGAGCGTGAGCGCGTCCTTCCGCCCAGAAGGACGTGCGTTCGAGAGCCTCGTTCTCCCGGGTAGCTCGCGGGCACCAACGCACTCAGGCTCCTGAATCCTGCGGGAACGCACCGGATACGTTGGCCCTATGGGAAATCAAACGGGTCAAACGAGCGAGTTCCGAGCACCCGTTCCCGGCGGAGAACTCGTCGGTCGCATCGGCGGAGGTGGACCCGATCTGTTACTCCTCCATGGAGGACCTGTCTCGAACTACCTGGAGCCGCTGGCCGATGAGCTCCGTGATGGCTACCGCGTGGCTACGTATCAACAACGCGGCCTGGAGCCGTCAACGTTGGCAGAGCCGTTTGACGTGTCGACCCACGTTGCGGACGTGATCGCTGTACTCGATCATCTCGGCTGGGATCGCGCGATAGTAGGGGGCCACTCCTGGGGCGGCAACTTGTTGCTTCACCTGCTCGCGACGCATCACGATCGAGTGGCGGCCGCGCTCGTCGTCGACCCTTTGGGTGGTGTTGGTGATGGCGGTTTTCCGGCGTTCGATGCTGAGATGGTGCGTCGCACGCCCCCAGAAGAGGTCGAGCGTGCTGCCATGCTGGACCAGCGAGTGATGGACGGCATCGCTACCGAAGCGGAAGCAGTGGAGTCGTTGCGGATCTTCTGGCCCGCATATTTTCCGTCCCCCGACCGTGCGCCAGAGTTTCCCGATCTCCGGGTCAACGCCGCATCGACCGGTCCCACGCTTCAGTCCGCTGTGGCCGAGCTCCCCGGGCTGGCCAACCGACTTGCCGGTTCCCAGGTGCCGACCGTTTTCGTGCATGGGGCCGCCAGTCCGATACCCGTCACAGCCTCGACAGACACCGCCGAGGTCATCGGAGCGGCCGCGCACGTCGCGGTCGTCCCCAACGCTGGACACTTCGTGTGGATGGACGTCCCGGGGTGCCTTCGTCAACCCCTCGACGGTCTGCTCGAACGGGCCGGGCAGCCGCCAGGGGGTCATTGACCCTCGGCGTGTGGACGCTACGGGAGACGCGCCTCGAGGCATCGCCCGATGCCAGGCGCGGTTGCGCGAACCGAGTCTTACCGCCGCCTGCGGGCGCTGGTGAGTACGACGCCGACATGGACGAAGGGATCGCTCGGTGCCCACTGCGAGACGTCGTAAGGTCGGTGACGACTGAGGAGGTGTCGTGACAAACCCAACGTTCGACAGGGACTCCTGGGAACGGCGCTGGGAGCAGGCCTTGCGTGAGCATCCGGACAAGGTGTCGAGCCGCCCGCCGAACGAGTACCTGCTTACCGAGATCGGCGATCTGCGGCCGGGCCTCGCACTCGATGCGGGCTGCGGACACGGGGCCGAGGCGATTTGGCTCGCCGCGGCAGGTTGGCTGGTCACCGCGGTCGACTTCTCCGTGATCGCGCTCGAACATGCCCGGTCGACGGCCCGGACCCTCGGTGCGGACATCGCGGCGGGCATCGACTGGGTCGAGGGCGACCTCGGAACCTGGACCCCGCCGTCCCGTGGCTTCGACCTCGTCAGCTGTCTTTACGTCCACGTGGCCGGATCGGTGGGCGAGATGGTCACTCGGCTCGGTTCCGGCGTGGCGCCCGGCGGGACCCTGTTCCTGGTCGGGCACCTTCCGGTGGACCCCGCGACCGGCGCACCATCGCCCGCCGCGGGCCAGGTACAGGTGACGGTCGACGCCGCTGTCGAAGCACTCGACCCGCGTGAGTGGGAGATCCTCGTGTCCGAGGAGCGGCCCCGCAGCGCGGCCGGCACCGGAGTCGATGTCGTGGTTCGCGCGGTCCGCCGGCCCTAGGAGGACACCCAGCTCCTACGGCCCCTCTCATGCGGCGATCCGGTCGTTCAACGTTCTCAAGAAGGTGCGTGTCCGCAGCAGGCCGCACCCCAGGGAGAGCGCCTGCGTGTAGTTCGAGACCTGGCCAGCCGGCGTCGTGGCCGAGTACGTCTTGGAGCCACTGGTCAGCGTGAGCGTCGACCACGTCGGGATCGCGGCGTCGATCGTCTTGCCGCTCTCGATGGCTGGATCGGCACCGTACAGGCCGGCGACGAACGCGCCGTCGTAGCGCGGTGTGTACAGCGGCCAGCCGGTCTTCTCACCGGTCGACAGGTAGCCCATGCCGGTGGCCGGCACTCGCTGGGAGAGGTACCCGTTGCCGACGTACGCATGCTTTGAGTAGTTCTGGTCGAACGTGGTCGTGGAGAGCGTCCAGCCCGCGCCGTTCCGACCGCCCGGGCACGGGTTCCCGGAGCCGGCGCTCGCTGTGCCGGGCGGGACCGCCGCGGCCGTCCCGAAGGCGACGCTCGCTGTGCCGGGCGGGACCGCCGCGGCCGTCCCGAAGGCGACGCTCCCGGCCCCGGGCGGGACCGCCGCTAGCGCGGCGACCGCCACTAGCGCGGCGACGAGGACGGCTCTCCCGCGGGTGCGGGTAGTTCTGGTCGAGACGCTCCGCAGCGTCCCCTGCGTGGCTGCGAGCGCTCGCACACTCACCCTTCCTCAGTGAAAGGTTCTAGGGGCCGAAGGCCTCTAGAGGCCGGAAAATCCCAACGGGTCAGGCTACCACATTTGGCCCTGTGGTTCGGGCCGACCTCATGCCCGGCGGCGCCCAGGACTTCCGGTGCCTCGTCGCTGCCGATCCCGACGCGGCGGCCCGACCTCACGCCGACCACCAACGTCGCGCGCTGCAAGCCGGCGACCGCGAGCTCCGAGGAATCCGGGATGTACGCCGAGGCTGCCGTCGACGGCAGCACGTGGACGAACGCGCCGCCCGCCGACTCGACCGGACACTTCCGCAACCCGGTGCAGGCCCGCTACGTGCGCGTCAACATGACCGTTGTGAGCGGCGCCGACCGGACCGCCATCCGCGAGGTGGTAGTCACCAAGTCGACGTAGGACCGCACGCACGTTGGGCGGGCGCCTTGGATCCGGTGGATCACCGCCGAGCTCTTTGCGCCAGCGCTGGAAGTGCTCGCGGTCGACTTGGTAGTAGACGGCCTTGGCCATGTCGACCGCGACGAGGTTGACAGGTTCCGGCGGCCAACGGCATCCTATGTCTTGCAAGTGCGGGCCGCGATCTCCAGGTGAGTGGATGTCCGTGTGCATCACCTCATCTCGGGACTGCTACTCACGAGGAGGTTCGCGATCACCGAGCCAGGCACTGAGCAAGGGCCGGAAAGCGCCGACGAGTCGGCACCGTCGGTCGGCAAGACGATCCTTGTGGTGGGGGTCGCCGCGCTCGGGGGCTTCTTGTTCGGCTACGACACGGCGGTGATCAACGGAGCCGTCGACGCCCTCACGCAAGCGTACGAGCTGGGGCCGATCATGAGCGGGTTCGCGGTGTCCGTCGTGCTACTCGGCTGCGCTGTCGGCGCGTGGTTCGCCGGTGGTCTTGCCAACCGTTTCGGGCGCATACGCGTCATGGTGATCGCGGCCGGTCTGTTCTTCGTCTCGGCGTTCGGCTCCGGGTTGGCGTTCACCGAGTGGGACTTCATCCTGTGGCGGTTCGTCGGCGGCATGGGGGTGGGTGCGGCATCGGTGATCGCGCCGGCCTACATCGCCGAGATCTCCCCAGCGGCCCTGCGAGGTCGGCTCGGGTCGCTGCAGCAGCTGGCCATCGTGACCGGGATCTTCGTGGCCCTACTGGTGGACTACGCGCTCGCGACCGCCGCCGGCGGCGCGGCCAACGAGCTGTGGCTCGGCGTGGACGCCTGGCGGTGGATGTTCCTTTCTCTTGTGGTCCCGGCCATCATCTACGGCGTCCTCGTGCTGACCATCCCGGAGTCGCCGCGCTACCTCGTGGCCAAGGAGCGGATAACAGAGGCCGCCACAGTGCTGCGTCGCTTTGTCGCGGCCCAGCCGGACGAGAAGATTGCCGAGATCGAGGAGTCGCTCGAGAGCGACCACGACTTCCGGCTCTCCGACCTGCGGGGGCCGAGATTCGGACTCCTGCCCATCGTCTGGGTCGGGATCTTGTTGTCGGTGTTCCAACAGTTCGTGGGCATCAACGTGATCTTCTACTACTCCACCGTGCTGTGGCAGGCGGTGGGCTATGGCGAGTCGGAAGCACTCCTCATCACCGTGATCACGTCTGTCACCAACATCGCGGTCACCGTCGTCGCGATCTCCCTGATCGACAAGGTGGGACGCAAACCGCTCCTCATCGTGGGCTCCTCGGGGATGCTCCTCACCCTCGGCACCATGGCCTACTGCTTCCAACAGGCGGATATCGTCGGCGGCGAGCCAACCCTGCCCGGGCTGCTCGGTAACGTGGCGCTGGTTGCGGCCAACCTCTACGTCGTCTTCTTCGGCGTCAGCTGGGGACCCGTGGTCTGGGTGTTGCTGGGCGAGATGTTCAACAACCGGATTCGGGCCAGTGGCATCGCGCTCGCCGCCGCCGCGCAGTGGCTGGCCAACTTCGCCATCTCGGTGTCCTTCCCGAGGTTGAGTGGCATCGGCCTTGGGTTCACGTACGGCATGTATGCGACGTTCGCCTTGTTGTCGCTGGTGTTCGTGCTGAAAGGGATCAAGGAGACGAAGGGCCGCGAGCTGGAGGAGATGGTCTGACCCATGGCCGTGCCCGCGTCGACGGTCCGCGACCTGCCCGATGCACTGCACGACGAGGGACTGTTCGTCGAGCGGCTGGCCGGGCGGCGGCCGGCCGTGTTCCTCGACTACGACGGGGTCCTCACGCCTATCGTCGATCGACCCGAGGACGCCCGTATTTCCGATGGTATGCGCAACACGGTGCGGGCCCTGGCCGGCCGCTGCCCGGTGTGCGTGGTCAGCGGCCGCGACCGGCAGGTCGTGCAGGAGCTGATGGGGGTCGACGACCTGGTGGTGGCCGGTAGCCACGGCTTCGACATCTGGAGCCCGAGCGAGGGCACCATCGCGCACGATGCCGGCGCCGGCTTCGGGGACCTCATCGCCGATGCGACCGACCGGCTGCGCGCCGCCCTCGGGTCGGTCCCGGGAGTGGTCGTCGAGCCGAAGGCTGCCTCGGTCGCGGTGCACTACCGACTCGCTGACCCGCCGGAGCACGCCCGGATCGGCGCGGTGGTCGACACGTTGCTGACCGAGCGCCCGGAGCAGCTCAAGCTCACCCCTGGGAAGATGGTCTACGAGCTCCAGCCCAAGATCGATTGGGACAAGGGCCGGGCGGTGCTGTACCTGCTCGAGACGCTCGGGCTCGACACCGCCGACGTGGTGCCGCTGTACCTGGGTGACGACATCACCGACGAGGACGCCTTCCGGGCGCTGCATGGGCTCGGTGTCGGCATCATCGTCGGCCACGCCGCCGATCCGGAGGTGGCGGGCCGAGACACCGCCGCCGACTTCGTCCTCGCCTCGACCACCGAGGTGGAGCAGTTCCTGACCAAGCTGGCTCGCTGACGCGAACCGGTTGCCAAGAAGGAGACCCGTGCTGGACGTCACACTCGGCTACGACCATTTCGACCCCGAGTCCGAGGGTCTGCGCGAGGCGCTGAGCTCTACCGGGAACGGTTACTTCTGCACCCGGGGGACGGCCGAGTGGGAGGACGCCGGGAAAGTTCACTACCCGGGCACCTACGCCCACGGCTGCTTCAACCGCGAGACCACGATCTTCGGTGGCAGTCCCGTGCTCAACGAGGACCTCGTCAACCTGCCCAACTGGCTGGTGCTGAAGCTGCGAATCGAGGGTGAAGAGGCGATCCGGCTCGATAACGTGAAGCTCCTGTCCTATCGACACGACTACGACATCCGGCTCGCGATGGTGCAGCGCGAGCTGCGTTTCCGGGACCGCTCGGGCCGGGAGACGACGCTGCGCAGCCGTCGCTTCGTGAGCATGGCGCATAGTCACCAGGCCGGTATCGAGTGGACCCTTACCCCGGAGAACTGGTCCGGCCGCGCGGAGGTGGTGTCCGCGCTCGACGGGCGGGTGACCAACCAGATGGTCGAACGCTACCGCGACCTCGAGGGCCGCCACCTCGATCCCGTTTCCCCCCGTACCTTCGGACCTGAGACCATCGCGTTGAAGTCGCGGAGCAGGCAGTCGAACATCTACATCGCCGAGGCGGCCCGGACCCGGGTCTTCCAGGCCGGCGAGCAGATGCCGGTCGAGCGCACGCTGCACCAGATGGAGGACTACATCCAGCAGGCCCTCGCCTTCGACGTCACGGCGGGCGAGCCCGTGCGCGTGGAGAAGCTGGTCGCGCTGTTCACGTCGCACGACAACGCGATCACCGAGCCCCTGACCGCTGCTGGCCGCCACGTGCTGCGCTACCCCGACTACGCCGAGGCGCTGGCCGAGCATGAGGCGGCATGGACCGAGCTGTGGGATGTCTGTGACGTCGAGCTGCCGCACGAGCCCCGGGTGCAGCTCCTGCTGCGCTTCCATACGGCTCACGTCCTGCAGGTCTGCTCCCGGCACACCGCCCGGCACGACGCCGGCGTCCCGGCCCGCGGGCTCAACGGCGAGGCCTACCGCGGCCACGTGTTCTGGGACGAGCTGTACGTCTACCCGTTCCTCAACTTCCGGCTGCCCGAGATCACCCGCGGGCTGCTGATGTACCGCTACCGCCGTCTCACCGAGGCACGGGCGGCGGCGCGGGAGGCCGGCTACCAGGGTGCGATGTTCCCGTGGCAGAGCGGCAGCGATGGCACCGAGGAGACCCAGGTCGTCCACCTCAACCCGCTGTCCGGACAGTGGGACCCTGACCACAGCCACAACCAGCGCCACGTCAACGCGGCGATCTTCTACAACGCATGGCAGTACTACCAGGCCACCGACGACCTGGAGTTCCTTCGCGACTACGGCGCCGAGCTGATGCTCGAGATCGCGCGCTTCTGGGCCTCCCTGGCGCACTACGACCCCGAGCAGGAACGCTACGAGATCCACGGCGTGATGGGGCCCGACGAGTTCCACGAGCGCTACCCGGGCGCCGAGGAGGCCGGGCTGCGCAACAACGCATACACCAACGTCATGGTCGCGTGGATCGCCGAGACCGCCCCCCGTGTCCTCGACCTGCTGCCGGCGAGTCGCCGCGCCGCGCTGCGCGCCCGCCTCGGCCTGACCGACGACGAGCTGCGCACCTGGCAGGACATGAGCCGGCGGATGTTCGTCCCGTTCCACGGCGAAGACGTCATCAGCCAGTTCGAGGGCTACGCCGACCTGGAGGAGCTCGACTGGGCGCGCTACCGCTCCGAGCACGACAACATCCAGCGCCTCGACAGAATCCTCAAGGCCGAGGGCGACGACCCCGCCCGCTACCAACTGACCAAGCAGGCGGACGCGGTGATGCTGTTCTTCCTCTTCCCCCCCGACGAGCTCCGCCGGTTGTTCGAGCAGCTCGGCTACGCTCACGACTCCCAGATGGCACGGCGGACTGTCGACTACTACGACCGGCGCACCTCGCACGGGTCGACGCTGAGCCTGATCACTCACGCCGGCGTGCTGGCGGCCCTGGACCCGGAGAGCTCGTGGGAGCGGTTCATGGCGGCGCTGGAGAGCGACGTGGGCGACGTGCAGGGCGGCACCACCAAGGAGGGCATCCACATGGGTGTCATGTCCGGCACCCTGGACCTCCTCCAGCGCAGCTACCTCGGCTGCAGCGTCCGCGACGGCGTGCTGCACTTCGAACCGCGCCTGGTCGACCGGCTCGACGGTCTCGCGTTCTCGATGCAGTTCCGCGGGACCTCGATCCGGATCTCGGTCAAGGCCGACGAGCTGACGGTACTCGCCAGGGCCGAGGGCTTCCGGGCCCCGGTGCGGATCGCCGTCGGGGACCAGGTCCGCGAGCTGGGCGCGGGCGACGACTGTGCGTTCGCACTCCCTCCCCTGCCCGACCCGGCGAACCGGTAACGCATGCCCGACGCGGTATCACCATGCCCACACGAGGATTCGAAGGAGCGACCATGCCCACACAAGGATTCGAAGGAGCCGTCTTCGACGTCGACGGGGTCCTCGTCGACTCACCCCACGAACAGGCCTGGCGGGACTCGCTGCGTGAGCTGATGGAGACCGAGTGGGCCGATATCCGCGACCGGACAACATGGTCGCCAGAGGCCTTCAGCCCACAGGTGTACCAGCAGGTGATGTCCGGTAAGCCGCGGATGAGCGGAGCGCTGGCCGCGCTCGAGCACTTCGAGGTCCCCGACGCCGACGGTCACGTTGAGACCTACGCCGCGCGCAAGCAGGACATGGTCATCGAGCTGATCGAGGCCGGGAACTTCGAGGCCTACCCCGATGCGCTGCGCTTCGTGATGGCCGTCCGGGCTGCGGGGATTCCCACGGCCGCGGCGTCGTCGTCGAAGAACGCCGGGCTGCTCCTGCGCAAGATCCGGCTGGACACCTTCGCTGAGAAGGAGGGCCTGACCTACGAATTCCTACGCCCCGGCCTAAGCCTCGCTGACTTCATCGACGCCGACATCTCCGGGCGCGACTTCGCCAAGGGCAAACCCCACCCGGAGATCTTCCTGACCGCGGCGTCCGAGCTCGACGTCGCCCCCGAGCACTGCTTCGTCGTAGAAGACGCGGCCAGCGGGGTGGAGGCCGCGAAGGCCGGCGGGATGGCGGCGCTCGGCCTGGCCCGCGCCGACGACGAGGACCTCCTCACCGCCGCGAAGGCCGATCTCGTCGTCACTTCGCTCGACGACGTCGACGTGGAGTTCCTCGCCCGACACGAGTTGTCACGGCGGACGTCATGAGCACCCACGAAGACGCCAACGAGAGTCTGGCCATCGGCGTCGACATCGGCGGGACGAAGATCGCCGCCGGGGTGGTGGACCAGGAGGGGACGATCGTCGCCAGCACCCGCCGCGACACTCCCGGCGACGACCCGTCGAAGACTCTGGACGCGATCGCTGACGCGATCCGCGAGCTGACCAGCAAGCATGCCTGCGTCGCGGTCGGTCTCGGCGCCGCCGGCTTCGTCGACGAGAAGCGGTCGACGGTCATGTTCGCCCCCAACCTCGCCTGGCGCGACGAACACCTGCGAACCTCGCTCGAGCGCATGCTCGAGTTGGCGGTGGTAGTCGAGAACGACGCCAACGCCGCCGCCTGGGCCGAGGCCCGGTTTGGCGCCGCCCGCGGCGAGTCGCACGTCGTCGTGCTGACCGTCGGGACCGGCATTGGTGGCGGCATCGTGATAGACGGGGAACTGGTCAGGGGACGCTACGGCGTCGCCGCGGAGGTCGGCCACCTCAACGTCGTCCCGGACGGGCGCCGCTGCGGCTGCGGCCTGCAGGGCTGCTGGGAGCAATACGGCAGCGGCCGGGCGCTCGAACAAGACGCCCAGGAGCAGGCCGTCGTCTCCCCAGCGATAGCCGTGCAGCTGCTGAAACTCGCCGACGGCCGGGCTGAGAACATCACCGGTGAGATGGTCACCCAAGCCGCGAAGACCGGTGACGTGGCGGCGCTGAGGTGCTTCGACGAGCTCGGCAAGTGGCTCGGCCGGGGCATCGCCCAGCTGGCCGCGATACTCGATCCGGGTATGTTCGTCATCGCCGGCGGCGTATCCGCCGCCGGCGAGCTGCTGCTGGCGCGGACGGAAACCACCTTCCACGAGCGCCTGACCGCCCGGGGACACCGGCCGACCGCCGACGTGCGCATCGCCGAGCTAGGTCCCGACGCCGGGATCGTCGGGGCGGCCGACCTGGCCCGCCACCGGTAACGGCTTCCAGGTATCAGCGTGTCGGATGCGGACTCACCAACGTAGAGAACTATCGAAGGCACCGCCCGCCCCGGCAATGGTTCGTACGGCGGGGTGACAGTCGATCCTGTCGAGCAACTCAGGTGGTCGTGCTTCAACGGCTGAGCTGCTGCGAGTGACCAAGGGTTCGTACAACATTTGGTTGGCGGAGTCGGCTTTTCCGTGCCTCGACCATTCGGCGTTCAGTGATCCAGTCACCGACTGTGCGGCCGGTCTTCGGACGAACCAGGGTTGTGAGGGACAACGGCGACTGCCCGCGCGATGTCGGTGAGACTGAGCCGTCGACGAAAGTTCTTCTCGGGCCCGTGGGCCACCTCGGGGGATGCGGTCGGCTCGACGTGCACGAGGACGAAAGCGGTGATCACCGGTGATTTTGTCCGGGCTGCGATGTCTAGCCGCGAGCCTGGTGGGGGGGTATGTTGGTCAATACGACACCGTCATGAGCTTGACCGGGGAGGCCCCCGTGTCGTCTGCCGTTCGTCGTACCGTCATCGCCGCGCCCTCCGCGGGAGCCGCCGTCCTCGCTCTCGCCGTCGTCGTCTCGCTCGCCGTCGTCCCTGCGGGGTCTAGCGTGGCGGCCGCGGGTAGCGCGCCCGGGGCTCCGGGGCAGGTGAGCACCTGGAACGAGGGGGACAAGGACGGCTTCGGTACGGCGGTGGGCACCGCGAGCAAGGTCTGGTACACCCTTGCCGACGGCGAGCTGACCGACGTCTACTACCCGCGCATCGACACCCCCAGCATCCGCGACAGCCAGTTCGTCGTGACCGATGGTGCCACCTTCACCGACCGGGAGGACAGCGACTCCACGCACCTGGTCACGCTCCTGAGACCGGACAGCCTCACCTACCGGATCACCAACACCGCGAAGTCCGGAGCATGGCGCATCACCAAGACCTTCGTGACCGACCCGGCACGGTCCTCGGTTCTGGCGGACGTGCAGTTCGAGTCCCTCACCGGCAAGGAGTACCAGCTCTACCTCCTGCACGACGTCGCCCTGTCGATGACCGGAAACGACGACACGGGTGCCACCGGGGACGGTGGGTCGCTCTTGTCCTCCGACGGCACTAACGCCAGCGCGGTCGTCACCAGCCCCGAGCTGGGCAAGACCTCGAGCGGCTATCTCGGGACCTCCGACGGGTGGACCGACCTCGCGTCCGATCACCAGATGGACGGGAAGTACGACGCCACCACTCCCGGCAACGTCGTGCAGACCGGCCGGGTCAAGGTCAACGGCCTGGCCCGACACCAACGGTTCACTGTCTCCATCGGCTTCGCACCGAGCCAGGCGGTGGGCGGCACCGTCGCCCAGGCCGACGCGGCGCTCGCCACCGCGCGGGCATCACTGGCCACCGGCTTCGCCGGGGCGCGTTCCGCGTACGACGCGGGCTGGGCCGGTTACCTGGCCACCCTCGACCGCCCGCCCACGAGCGCCGCCGGCTGGGCCACCGAGTGGAACGTCTCCGTCATGGTGCTCGCGGGCAGCGAGGACAAGACCTACCGCGGGGGCTTCGTGGCGGCGCCGGCCCGGCCGTGGGCCTGGGCGAACTCGCTGCAGTTCCTCGCGGTCTACCACGCGGTGTGGTCGCGCGACCTCTACCAGATCGCGACCGGCCTGCTCGCCGTGGGCGACGACGCCGCTGCCGGCCGAGCCCTCGACTACCTCTGGACCGTGCAGCAACGAGCCGACGGGTCCTTCCCGCAGAACTCGCGGCTGGACGGTACACCCGTCTTCGGCGACCTGCAGATGGACGAGGTGGCCTTCCCGATCGTGCTCGCCCACCAGCTCGGCCGCGCCGGTCCCGACGACTGGGCGCACGTCAAGAAGTCGGCCGACTTCCTCATGGCGCACGGCCCGTCCACGCCGCAGGAGCGGTGGGAGAACATCGGTGGCTACTCGCCGGCGACGATCGCCGCCGAGATCGCCGGGCTGGTCTGTGCCGGCGACATCGCGACCGCGAACGGCGACGACGACAGCGCCTCGGCGTACCTCGCGACCGCCGACGAGTGGCAGCAGAAGGTCGAGTCGTGGACGGCCACCACCAACGGCCCCTACGACCCCAGGCCCTACTACCTGCGGGTTACCAAGAACGGCGACCCCGACGTCGGCACCCAGGTGCAGATCTCCGACGGCGGCCCGTTCATCGACCAGCGCCACGTCGTCGACCCGAGCTTCCTCGAGCTGGTACGGCTGGGCGTGAAGCGCGCCGACGACGCGACCGTCACCAACTCGATCGCGGTGGTCGACGACAAGCTGTCCTACCC
>Ga0209587_1000630_pt1 | contig 17201 bp, 16 predicted proteins | sample NGEPerD_2_FD_184512 | JGI IMG/M metagenome (GOLD analysis project Ga0209587, IMG submission 184512) | Arctic peat soil microbial communities from the Barrow Environmental Observatory site, Barrow, Alaska, USA - NGEE PermafrostL1-D... | ecosystem: Environmental > Terrestrial > Soil > Wetlands >... | reverse complement strand
GGCTGGGCGACGTGGGCATCTCGGCCGCCATAGGCGCCGTGGTGGGGGCCCTCGGCGGGGCGGTGGGGATCGCGCTCCTGCGTCGTTTTCCGCGCCGGTGGTGGCTCCCGGCGGCCGGGGTGGTCACCGGCTTCGCCGTACTGGCGATCTATGTGTCGCCGATCCTGATCGATCCCCTCTTCAATGAGTTCGAGCCCCTGCCGCGCGGCGAACTGCGCTCCGAGGTCCTGAACCTGGCCGATCGCTCGGGCGTGGACGTGGGGGAGGTCTACCGCGTGGACGCCAGCCGGCGCACCACCGCCATCAACGCCTACGTGGGCGGGATCGGGCACACCAAGCGGGTGGTGCTGTTCGACAACCTGATCGAGGACTACCCGCCCGACCAGGTGCGCTCGGTGGTGGCCCACGAACTGGGCCACGTGCACAACCACGACCTGCCGCGCGGCCTGCTCTGGATCGCGATCGTGGCCCCCGCCGGGATGCTGCTCGTGCAGCGGCTGGCCGAGCTGATGGCGGGGCGGCACGGGCTCGGGGCCGGGGTGGAGCGCCGGCCCGGGCCCGCCGCGCTGCCCGCCGTGGCGCTGGCGTTGTCGCTGGTGAGCTTAGGGCTGACGTGCGCGGGGAACGCGCTGTCGCGCCCGGTGGAGGCGCGGGCCGACTCGTTCGCGCTGGAGCGCACCCGCGATCCGGAGGCGTTCATCCGGCTGGAGCGCAGCCTGGCGATCCGCAACATCGGCGACCCGGACCCCCCGGCGCTCTACCAGGCGCTGTTCGGCACCCACCCCACGACCGTGGAGCGGATCGGCTTCGGCGAGGCCCTCCGGCGCGACTGACGAGTCCGTCAGCTAGCGCGGGTCGTCGTTGTCGAGCTCAGGGAGGTTCTTGATCCCCTCGCGCGTCTGCCACTTGGAGAAGTTGTCCTCCATGGCGTCGATCAGCTCGCGCATGAAGCGGGGGGAGAGGTTGAGGCGGGAGACCACGACGCCCGGGACGGCCTCCTCCTCAACCTCGTGGTCCACGCGGGCGAAGGTGACGGTGAACTCGTAGTCGGAGTGACTCACGTTCGCGAAGTTCGCGTAGTGGCCGGCCATGACCTCCGGATCGGCGTGGATGTCGAAGTGGCGGTCCTCTGCGTCTTCCTCGGGCACGCGCCTAGTATCGCAGTCCGTATGAGGATCGTGGTGATTGCGGTGGGGCGGCTGAGGCCTCCCTACGCGGACGACGTGCACCACTACCGCAAGCTGCTGGCGGGGCTCGCCCGGGTGGAGTTGGTGGAGGTGGCCGGCGACGACCAGGTGCAGCAGCGCATCCCCAAACGCTGCTTCACGGTGCTGCTCGACGCGGGGGGCCGCACCTACGACTCGGAGGGCTTCTCCCGCTTCCTGGAGGATCGCCGCCAGTCCGGCATGGACCTCTGCTTCATGGTCGGCGGCCCTCGGGGCCTGGACATGCGCGAGTGCGACATGCGCCTGTCGCTGGGCCCCATGACCCTGCCGCACCAGCTCGCACGGGTGGTGCTGCTCGAGCAGCTGCTGCGCGGCCACAAGATCTTGGCCGGGCAGCCCTACCACTACTGAGTGGCCGAGTGCGCCATCCTGAGGAAGCCATGAGCGACCCCGTCAGAGACCTCGCATCGGCGGTGGCGGAGGCCTCCTCCTGCCTGCGCGGGGACAACGGCGCCGCGCTCCTGCCCGTGTTGGAGCGGCCCCCCAAGCCTGACTTCGGCGACTACTCCACCAATGCGGCGCTGCTCTTGGCCCCGGCGCTGGGGGAGCCGCCTCGGGCTGTGGCCGAGCGTTTGGGGTTGGTGCTGGCAGACCGGCTGGGGCCCCAGGTGGAGAGGGTCGACGTGGCCGGGCCGGGCTTTCTCAACCTGTTCATGTCCGATGCCTGGGCGCGAGGCGGCGTGGCGGGCGCGCTGCGCAGCGGCGACTCCTACGGTGCGGGCGATGGGGGTGAGCGCACGAACGTGGAGTTCGTGAGCGCGAACCCCACCGGGCCCGTGACCGTGGCCGCGGCGCGCCACGCCGCGTACGGCGACTCGCTGTGCCGCATCCTCGAGTTCGCGGGGCACGAGGTGGAACGGGAGTACTACGTGAACGATCACGGTGGCCAGGTCCAGCGCTTCGCCGCCTCGATCCGCGCCCGCGCCGAAGGAAATGATCCGCCCGAGGACGGCTATCAGGGGGACTACGTAACGGGCGTGGCCGACCGCATCGAGGGCGCCGCAGCGCTGGATGACGACGAGCTGGCCCAGCGGGGCGTGGCGATCATGATGGAGGAGGTGAAGGGCACCCTGGCCCGCTTCAGGGTGCACATGGACCGCTTCGCGCACGAGCGCGAGAAACACGAGTCGAATGCGGTCGACGCGGCGCTCGAGCGCTTGCGAGAGCGCGGCCACGTGTACTCCCACGAGGGCGCCGTGTGGCTGCGCACCACCGCGTTCGGAGACGACAAGGACCGCGTGCTGGTTCGCAGCGGTGGCGAGAAGACCTACTTCGCGGCCGACATCGCCTACCACGAGGACAAGCTCCAGCGCGGCTATGACCGCGTGATCGACGTGTGGGGGGCCGACCACCACGGCTACGTGCAGCGGATGCGGGCTGCCTGGGAGGCCCTGGGTGGGGATCCGCAGCGCCTCGATCTCCTGATCATGCAGCTCGTGAACCTGATGGAGGGCGGGCTCCGGGCGCAGATGTCGAAGCGCGCCGGGACGATCGTCTCGCTAGACGACCTGATCGATGACATAGGCGTGGACGCCACACGCTGGTTCCTGGTTCAGCGCAGTCACGACACCACGCTCGACCTCGACCTCGAGCTGGCGCGGCGCCAGAGCCAGGACAACCCGGTCTACTACGCCCAGTACGCGCACGCCCGGATAGCGAGCATCCTGCGCAAAGCGGGGGAGGAGAGGGTCCAGGCGGCGCTCGGGGCCGATCTCGCGGCCGGCGACTCGGCTCTGCATCCATCCGAGCGAGCCCTGGTGAAGGGTCTGCTCGAGCTCCCCGGCGAGGTGCGCGACGCCGCGGAGCGCCGTGCGCCCCACCGGATGACCACCTACGTGACCGAGACGGCGCAGGCCTTCTCGGCCTTCTACCGCGACTGCAAGGTGGTGGGCGCGGCCGAGGAGGGCGGCGATGAGGACCTGCGGATAGCCCTGTGCGAGGCCACCCGGAGGGTGATCGCCCGCGGGTTGGATCTGCTCGGGGTGCAAGCTCCGCAGGCGATGTAGGTGCGTCACTACACTGCGGCGCCGCAACTCCGGACGCACCCGCACGTTTGACACCCGATGGCCCGCCTGCTGACCGCCCTCACCCTGCTGCTGCTCGCTGCCCCCGCGGCGGCGTCGGCATCCTCGAGCCAGATCTCGATCATGCAGGACGACGCCACGTTCCTCGCCTATGACACCTCCAAGAGTGCGGAAAGCGCGATGGCGGAAGCCCGCTACCTGGGCGTGGACATGGTGCGCACCTTCGTGAGCTGGTCGAAGGTCTCGCCCGGCAACCAGAGCAGGAAGAGGCCTGCCGGCTTCGACCCGGGCGATCCCAACTCGCCCGGGTACAACTGGACCGAGTACGACCGCTTCGTCCGCCTCGCCCGCGAGAACGGCCTGAAGGTCTTTCTCACGATGTCCCCGCCGATCCCGTACTGGGCGTCGGAGAAGCCCAGCTTCTGTCCCCACCGGATCGGCGGCTACAGGTCGCTCGGGAAAGCGTGCTACTGGAAGCCGCGCATCGACCTGTTCGCCAAGTTCGTGTCCGCCGTGGCCAAGCGCTACCGCGGCCACGTGTCGCTCTACTCGATCTGGAACGAGCCCAACCTCGAGCACTACCTCTACCCGCAGCCCGGAAGGGGGAGCAGGGGACCCGTGGACGTGGCAGCCAAGCGCTACCGCAGCCTGTGGTCCGCTGGCTACAGGGCGATTCGCCGGCACGACCCCGCCCGGCGCAACAAGGTCCTGTTCGGTGAGACCGCCGCGATCAGCTCGCCGCTGGACACCCTCTACGCGGCGCTGTGCCTGAACGAGGAGGGCCGGCCGTTCACGGGCGCGCGCAAGCGCCAGCAGGGCTGCTCCAACCCGCGCAAGCTGCCGATCGGCGGGATCGCCATCCATCCATACAACAAGAACGCCACGGGCTCAACCACGCAGCGCACAGGCACGCGGGACTCGCATCCGATGTCCTACGCCAATCGTCTCCACACCGTGCTCAACCGGGCTGCGCGCTACGGCCGGATCCCGCGCGGTCGCGGCGTCTGGAACACCGAGTTTGGCTTCCAATCCAACCCGCCGGACCGCAAGCGCGGACTCTCGCTGGCCAGGCACGCGCGGCAGCTGAACGAGTCCGAGCTCCTGTTCTTCGGCGATCCGCGCATGCGTTCCTTCTCGCAGTTCGAGCTCTACGACGCGCCCGAGGTGCGCACCGAGGACATCTACAACACGGGTCTGCGCTTCATCGGCGGCGGCCTCAAGCCCGCCTACAACGCATTTCGCATGCCGATCGTCGCGTCCCGCTATTCGAGTTCGCTCGTGGAGGTCTGGGGCCAGGTGCGCCCGGTGAAGCGCCGAGCCCGTCCACGCGTCTACACCGTGCGCAACGGCAAGCGCAAGCTGATCGCCAGGCCGCGGACCAATCGTGCCGGCTACTTCCGCTTCTTCGTGCGCCGCAGGGACGCCACGAAGCTGCGCTTCCAGTCCCAGTTCCAGCTGCGCCCCGCCGAGTACGTCACCGCTGGCGAGGCCGTGATCCGCAGCCGCGTGGCCAAGGTGGGCCGGCGCCTCGGCTATCTGAAGTCCCCGCCCGGCCCGTAGCGGTACGCGCTTCCTACAGGTTGCTGAAGAAGTTGATACCCAGGTCGTCCATCAGCGTCAGGGCCTCGGAGTTCAGGCGCGTGAGCTCGTTGGTGTAGAGCAACACTCCCATCACCACCAGCACCACTCCGGACACGACGGTGATGGCCGAGTAGTGGTCGCGGAAGAAGCGGAAGAAGCCGGAGACCGACGAGAACGCCACCGCGCACAGGAGGAACGGCACCGCCAGCCCCAGGGCGTAGAAGGCCAGCAGCACGCCGCCCTCGCCCACGCTGCCCTCGGTGCTGGCGGCGGTGAGGATCGCGCCCAGCGTCGGCCCGGTGCACGGCAGCCAGGCTACGGCGAACGCCAGGCCGGCCACCACCGGGCCGCCGGTGGATGCGCGCGAGAGCAGCGACTCGGGGCGCCAATCGCGGTTCAGGCGCGACACGAACAGCGTGGCGATGAACACCACGCCCAGCAGGGCGATCACCACGCCGGCGATCTGGCGTAGCAGCAGGCGGTTGTCCTGCAGGAAGCCGCCGATGCCGGTGGCGGTCATGCCCAGCGCGATGAACATGACCGAGAACGAGAGGCAGAACAGCAGCGCCGGGCCGAGCACCTTGGAGCGGCCGCGGCCGGCCTCCAGATCGGCGAACGAGACGCCGGAGATGGTGGAGAGGTAGCCGGGCACCAGCGGCAGCACGCACGGCGAGACGAAGGAGATGAAGCCCACGCCGAAGGCGGCGAGCACGGTGGTGCCCACGCCGGACTGCGCGAGCGTGATCACAACTCGTACCGGTCGAGGTCGCGTTGGAGGCGCTCGGAGCCGGCCGGGGCGCCGTCCGTGTCGGGGTCCTCGCCCCCCCGCCTCACCCGCCGCCACCGAAGCGCGGCGGCTCCCACCGCGCCGCCTCCCAGCAGCACCGCCAGGCCCGGGATCAGGTACGCGGCCAGGTCGAAGCCCTCGGGCTTGGGGAGCGCCAGCACCTCGTCGCCGAACTCGGCGGCCAGCCGCGCCTTCACCTGGTCCTTGGTGGCGCAGCTGTCCACCAGCCGCTGGATGAACTCGCGCTCGCGGATCGCCTGGGGCGCCTCGGTGGCGAGGCCCAGCGGGGTGCCGCACACCGGGCACATCACCTCGTCCTCCACGGCGCCGAGGGTGGTCTTGGGGCAGTCCTGGGCCAGGGCCGTGGCCGGCGCCGCCAGCCCCAGCATCAGCGCCGCGAGCAGCGCGGGCACGCGCCTCACGCGGGTGCCTCGAGCAGCGGCTGCACTTCATCGCGCATGAACTTCTCGTCCACGGGCCCGCGGCGGCTGGCCACGATCCGGCCCCTACGGTCGATCACGAAGGTCTCGGGGTAGGCCACCACGCCGTAACGGCCGAGCACCTCGCCCTCGCCGTCGCGCAGCATCGGGTAGTCCAGGCCGAACTCGCGCACGAACTCGCGGGCGTCGTCGGACACGTCGAGCACGTCCACGCCCAGCACGGTGCCGCGCCCATCCCTCGACACCTTTGCGTGCCAGCGGTTCAGCAGCGGCGACTCGTCGCGACACGGCTCACACCACGAGGCCCAGAAGTTCAGGACCACGACCTTGCCGCGGTAGTCTGAGAGGGACGATCGCCCTCCCCCGGAGAGGTTCGGCGCGCTGAAGTCCGGTGCCTGCTTGGGCTCGCCGCGGGCCAGCGCCTCCTCGATGCCGCGGTCGGGGGTGCTCTGGACCAGCCCGTAGACGAGCAGGCCCACCAGGGCCAGGACACCAATCATCGCGGCGACCGCGAAGGGGGAGAGGAAGCGCTTCATCGCCTTCCCCCAGGTTAGAAGGGCGGGGCTAGAATCCGCCCTGCGCGGACGTAGCTCAGTTGGTAGAGCGTCGGCTTCCCAAGCCGAAGGTCGCGGGTTCGAGGCCCGTCGTCCGCTTAGGCAGCCTGTGGAATGAAGCCGCGAGCGGCCGCTGGCCAAGGGCGGTCAGCCACAAGGTTCCCTGCGGAACCGCTGCGTCTGTCGGCCAGGCTCGTGATTTGGCGAGCTGCGACGCTCTACTCGTCGCGGACGACCATGACGCTGGTCGGGGCATGATGAGAGAGCTTGCTCGAGACGCTTCCCAGCAAGAAGCGCTTGAGGCCCGTCAAGCCGCGCGCCCCGACGACGATCAGGTCAGCGTCCTGCTCCTCGGCGAGGTCGATGATCACATGGGCCGGCTCGCCCTCCCTGGCGTGAGTTTCGACCTCGAAGCCTTCTCCCTCCATCTTCCGAGCAGCACGCGCGAGGACGCCCTCGGCTACTTCGCGAAGGTTGATCGGGTCCGCCTTCGCGCTGCTCGTGATCGTTTCACGGGAGGAGCGGACATCGGGATAGGCCGTGACGATGTGCACGCGGGCTCCGGTCCCCTTGGCCACTTCGACGGCGCGGCTAATGGCTGCCTCCGCGCTTGGGGAGCCGTCCGTCCCGACGACGATCGAGCGCACCCAACACCTCCTGTCGGTCGCTTGGGGTAACACTAGACGCAAGGAGGGCTTCGTCGTCGTGGCGGCTGCGAAGCGCTGCTCAAGCCGGCGGCCACGGCGCTGCCCGACGGTTCGGCGATCGGCTTTCCCGACGCGCTGGACGACCCGGCGGTCTCCTTCGCGCTTCGTGGCCGCCCCCGACGAGGCCGGGGCGCACGTGGTCCGGCTCGGGACCGGAGCGCTGCCGATGGCCGCCGGGCGCGCGGCGGACCGAGCGGCTGCTCGCCGAGCGGGGCTACCGGCCGGTCGTCGTCGACATCTCGGAGTTCGAACTCGAGGGCTGCGTCAGCTGCCTGTCGATTCGACTTCGCCCGGGGCCTGACGGGAAGCAGTTAGTCGCGCCGCGTGTAGTGACTGAGCTAGACGACGGCTCCCTCCAGGTCCTTGATCCCCTGGCGGATCCCGTCGCGCAGCTCGGACGAGTCTTCGTGGCTGTGGATCGCAACGGCGTGCTGCACCGCAGCCTCCACGACCTCGTCCTCGGAGTCCGCGGCGATGGCAACGGTGCAGTTGCTCTCGCTCGGCATCTCACGACAGTCGACGTACTTGCGAGCCATACGTTTGCTCCCTTCGATCGCTGCGCGTAGCTTCCTCCGGTGAGGCGCCCAAGTCAACAGAGCCATGCGAGTACGGCCGGGGGGACGCAGGAGCGCCCGGGGATTCCTCGAATACCGCGGCCATGGCCAGGAGTCGATTTGAATAAAGACGGCCAAGCGACCGAGCGGTCGGGAAGACGGCGTGTCCCGACGGCGCTGGCCGTCGGGCTGGGTGCCGTCGAGGATCTCGGCGCTCGTGACCGCGTCGGCGGCGAGCTTCGCAGTGGTGACCGCGGAGTCGGCGAGGTGTTCGGTTTGGACTGAACCGGGGCCGAGCGTCGCGTCGCTGCCAGGGGGCCCGTCGCGCCTGTGTCCCCCGTGGGACCTGCCGGTCCAGCCGGCCCTGGTGCGCCCTGCGCTCCGGGGTTGCCCTTGGGGCCGGGCTGCCATCGGCAGGAGCCCGGCGTAGCAAAAGAAAACGCGACGAGAGATGGCCTCGGGGACGGCCTCGCCCGCTTGTCGAGCGCGTCGCAAACAGGTACGCAGCCCGCCCTGCAATGAGGGTCAGCCCGTACCATGGTCCCGTGCCACGACCACCGGACACGGCGGCGCTGCCGGGCGCAGACCTGGTCGAGCGCGGGCTCGACGATCTCAGGCGCAGCCGGCACACGAGTCACGCCATGCTCGTCGCGATGGCCGCTCCGCGGCTCCGCGCTTGCGGCATCGAGGTGCCCGAGGCCGAGGTGGCTCGACCTTCCCACGAGCTCTACGACCTGCTGGCCAAGGACGATCCGGCCGGAGCACACAGCCGCTATAACGCCCTGCAAGCCCGGATGGTCAGCTACGTGCGGGCGGCCGAGCGTGCGCGAGCGAGCTGACGACCAGCGTATCCGCGCCCTGGCGCAGCGCCTCTCCGTCAGCGCCGCCTCCGACACGACCCTTTACCTGACTGGTGGCGCCACCGCGGTCCTGGAGGGGTGGCGCCGCTCCACGGTAGACGTGGACCTGCGAATCGAGCCCGAGAGCGACGAGCTGTTCCGCGCGCTGGCCAGCGCCAAGGAGGCGCTCGACCTGAACATCGAGCTGGCCTCGCCCCCAGACTTCATCCCGGAGCTCCCGGACTGGCGTGAGCGCAGCCCGTTCGTGCTCCGTGAAGGACGACTCACGGTCCGCCACTTCGACCTCTACTCCCAGGCCCTGTCCAAGATCGAGCGAGGCTTCGCCCAGGACCTCGAGGACGTGGAGGCGATGGTGTCGCGCGGACTGGTGGACCCGCGCCGCGCCCGCGAGCTGTTCGCTGCCATCGAGGCGGATCTACATCGCTACCCGGCGATCGACCCAGGTGGCTTCCAGGCTCGGGTCGAGGCCGCCCTGGGCGATTAGGCCCGGAGCAGACGCAGGCAGTGCTCAGGGGCTGAACGACGGGCGCGAGCCGGTGAGCTCGCGGACGAAGAGCAGCACCGCCAGCCCGTAGTTTCAGCGGGCCGACAGAGTCAGGCCTGCGTCGCGCCCACCGTTGCCATGGCGCTGGCCACCGAGGTCCGGACCACCTCATCGGCGGCCACCGGGAACACGCCGGGCACGCCTGGAGCGAGATTGCGCAGGCCGATGCCGAGCCGGGCAAGGTGCATGGCGCCGAGCATCTGCGTCCAGAGCACGTTGGCCAGGTAGTCGGGGTCCTCCACGGTGAAGGTGCCGGCCTCGCTGCCGTCGCGCAGGATCTGTGCGAGCTGGTCGATACACAGGACCATGCCCCTCCCGAGACGCAGCCAGACGGCCTCGGACACCGTCTCACGCAGCTCGCGCGCCGGCTGGCGCATGAGCGAGAGCGAGCAGTCGAGAAAGGCCGGGAAGCGTTCGCAGTAGCCGCCGTAGGCGCGCATGCAGGCATCGAGGCGGGACACGGGGCCGTCCGCGGCCCCGATCGCCGACTCCAGGATTCCGGCCAGCTCGTCCAGGTAGCTGGTGACCGTGAGCGCGAACAGCTCGTCCTTGGACGCGAACTCGCGATAGACCAGCCCGCGGGCGATGCCCACCTCGCGGGCGATCGCCTCGATGGGGGCCTCCTGCATGCCCCGCTCGTCGAACAGCCGCCGGGCGGCGAGCACGAGCTCGCGCCGGCGCTCCCTGCGGGGCGCCTGCTGCTGGGTGCCTGCCACAGGCACATCCTAGACCCCCTGGGGGTCAATGAGAACGCTCGTGTGACAGTCGTTCTCGCTCGGGTAAGCTGCCCGCCAGTGGCCGAACGTGGAGCGAAGCCGAAGGTCCCCGAGTGGCGGCTGCGGATTCTCCGCGCCCTGCGGTCCCTGTTCACCCCCCTGCTGCCCGACGACTACCTCGAGCTGATCAACCCGCTGTGGTCCACGCAGGAGTTGAGGGGCCGCATCGAGCGTATCCACCGCGAGACCGCCGACGCGGCGACGATCGTGATCAAGCCGGGCTGGGCGTGGGAGGGGCATGAGCCCGGCCAGTACCTGCGCATCGGCATGGCGGTCGACGGCATCCACCACTGGCGCGCCTACTCGCTCACATCCGATCCCTGGCGCCCGGATGGGTGCATCAGCATCACGCCCAAGCTCGTGGAGTCCGGCAAGGTGTCGCCTTTCCTCGTCAGGCAGGCCAAGGGCGGGGCGATCGTGCGGCTGGGCGGGGTGGAGGGCACCTTCGTGCTCCCCGATCCACTGCCGGAGAAGTTCCTGTTCATCAGCGCCGGGAGCGGGATCACGCCGATCATGAGCATGCTGCGGGCGCTCGCCCGGCGGGACGCCCTCGACGACGTCGTACTGCTGCATTCCGCGCGCACGCCGGACGACGTGATCTTCGGCGCCGAGCTGCGCGAGCTCGCCGAGCGCCACTCCGGCTTCCGGCTGCACGAGCAGCTGACCGGAGAGATGGGCCGGATGGGACCCGAGGACCTCGACGGGCTGTGCCCCGACTGGCGCGAGCGCGAGGCGTTCCTGAGCGGGCCGGCGGACCTGCTCGACGCGCTGGACGAGCGCTGGGACCGCGACGGTGATTGCGACCGCATGCATATGGAGCGCTTCCAGCCCATCGTCGGCTCCGAGGACGCCGAGCACGGCGCCGGCGGCACGATCCGCTTTACCGACAGCGGCGTCGAGGCCTCGAGCGACGGCACGACGCCGATCCTCGTGGCCGGCGAGGAGGCCGGTGCGACGCTGCCCTACGGCTGTCGCATGGGTATCTGCCACACCTGCGTCGGGAAGCTGTGCACCGGTCAGATCCGCGACCTGCGCACCGGCAAGGTCTTGGGCTCGGACGGCGAGATGGTCCGCACGTGCGTGAATGCCCCTGAAGGCCCCGTCGAGATTGCGCTTTGAAAGCTCTCGGAAGGATTTGGCAGGGATGCCGAATCCTTCGAACCACCACACCTAGGAGGATCCCATGGCCACGATGATCGAAAGCCCGCTCACCCGTCTGACGGACGAGCAGATAGAGGAGCTCGGCAAGGAGTTCGACGCGATCCACGACGAGATCTTCGACGAGCTCGGCGAGCGCGACCGCCGCTACATCACGAGCATGATCGAGATGCACCGCCGGCTGGTCGTGCTGAGTCGCATCCTGCTGCTCGGCTCGCGCAACAGGCCGGCCTTGATCGCCGGCACGTCGATGCTCTCGCTGGCCAAGATCCTGGAGAACATGGAGATCGGCCACAACGTGATGCACGGCCAGTGGGACTGGATGAACGACCCCCAGATCAACTCCACGTCATGGGACTGGGACTCGGCCTCGACGGCCGAGGCGTGGAAGCACTCCCACAACTACATCCACCACACCTACACCAACATCCTCGGCAAGGACCGCGATCTGGGCTACGAGATCATGCGGATCGACCCGCATCAGAAGTGGAACCCGGTCTACCTGGCCCAGCCGTTCTACAACCTGCTGCTGGCTGCGCTGTTCGAATGGGGCGTGGCCACCCACGACCTGGACTTCGAGGCCATCAAGAAGGGTGAGAAGTCCAAGGAGAAGCTCCGCCGCGAGCTCAAGGGCATGGTCCGCAAGGGGCGCGAGCAGATCACCAAGGACTACATCGTCTTCCCGGTGCTGAGCGCGCTGGCCGCGACGGCGGCCGAGGTGGGTGTCGAGACGCTTCGGGCGAACCGCCGGAGCAAGCTCGGCGGAGCGCTGAGCAAGGCCCGGCGCAAGACCCCCCGCCGGAAAGCCCCCGGTGCGGTGCTCGCCGGAACAACGTTCCGGCTGCGCTCCTCCCCCAAGGGCGGCCTGGTCGGGACCGTGACCGACGTGCTTGAGGGCGGCGCGTTCCAGCGCACCTTCAAGAGCACGGTGAAGGCGAACGTGACCGCGAACGTGGTGCGCAACGTGTGGGCCTACGCGATCATCTTCTGCGGGCACTTCCCCGACCAGACCTACACCTTCACCCAGGAGGAGACCGCGGACGAGACGCGCGGCGCGTATTACGTGCGCCAGCTGCTCGGCGCCGCCAACATCGAGGGCAGCCCGCTCTTCCACGTGATCAGCGGAAACCTCGGCTACCAGGTGGAGCACCACCTCTACCCGGACATGCCCAGCACCCGCTACGCCGAGATCGCCCCGCGCGTGAAGGAGCTGTGCGAGCGCTACGAGCTGCCCTACAACACGGGCCCGTTCCTCAAGCAGCTGGGAATGGTTCAGCGAACGATCCTGCGCCTCGCCTTCCCGGGCGGCCATCCGCGCCCCAAGCCGGGGCCCTACCGCGGCGACGACAGGGAGCCGGCTCACTCGGGCGGCAGGCGCAACGGTGCCACGGGCGCCAACGGCTCGGGCCCCGAGCAGCCGACGGACGGCGTGCGGGTGTCGATGCCCGACGACGAGGACTAGTGGTCCATCCGGTTAGTTCGTGACCTCATGCGTTGAGCACCTTGCCGGTGTAAGTCCAGGCGAATGGTGTGGCGGTTTGGTTGTAGGTCTCGACGAAGCAGAGCATCTGGTTGGCGAGGTCGTCCTCGGACTCGAAGGCACCGTGTTTGAGCAGCTTGCGGGCGATGATCGAGAAGAAGATCTCGACTTGGTTGAGCCACGAGGCGTGGGTCGGGGTGAACTGAAAGCGCCAGTGGGGGTGGGCCTCGAGCCACTGGTCGACCTCGTCGGTGGTGCGCGTCGAGAGGTTGTCGGTGATCGCGATCACCGACCGCCCCTCGGGGATGTCTTGGTCGACCAGATCGAGGAACGCGAGCAGGTCATCGCGGTTGCGCGTCTTGGCGGGCATCGCCGACACCCCGCCGGTGTGGACCTGCAGCGCGGCGAACAGGTTCTGGGTGCCGTTGCGCTCGTACTCGCTGTCGCGCCGCGCGGGCTTGCCGGGCGCGGCGTTGGCGTCGGGGCGCACCAGCCCCTTGGCCTGGATGCCCGTCTTCTCGTCGATCGAGACGACGATCGTGTTCTCGGGCGGATCGAGGTAGAGCCCGCAGACCTCGGCCGCCTGGGCGTCGAACTCCGGCGAGATCTCCGACATCACCCACTGCTCGAGCAGATGCGGCTTGACCTCGGCGGCCTTCAGGATCGCGTGCGCGTGCGAGCGCGACATCCCGACCTCGACGGCCAGCTCTTCATGTGTCCAGCGCTCGCGACGCTGACCCTCGGCGGTGTCCGGCGGGCGCGTGCACGCCGTCGCGATCAGGCGCGCCCTCACCGCATGGTCATAGACCAGCGGCTTGCCCGGCCGCGGCAGATCGGCGAGCCCGTCCAGCCCACCCGCCTCGAACCGCCCGCGCCACTTCTTCGCCGTGTTCAGCGCGCAACCGACAGATCCGGCGATCTGCCTGGCGGACCGCCCCTCAGATGCCAACAGCACGATCTGTGCCCGCTCGACCATCCGCCGCTCCGAGGTGCCCGCACGCACCACCCGCTCAAGCGCCGCCCGCTCCTCATCACCCAGCTCGATTCGTTTCGCCGGAGCCGCCATCGCGATACCTCCATCGTCGCCGAACCAATCCAGCGACAGCTTCAGCAACGACCCCAGAACACCTGCAACGGGCCGCGAATCAAACGGATGGACCACTAGATGGTGGCTCAGCGCTCGTAGTAGCGCAGCGCCTTGCCTGGCGTGGCCGTGCGGCTGGTGAGCAGCTCACCCGTCGCGGCGTTCTGCGTGGTGAGCCTCCAGCGTGATCCCGACGTCCTGCGCCGGATCGTGCGCCGGAAGAAGCCGCGGCTGTTCGTGCGCACGGTGGCGGCGTTTCCGAACGCCTGCCCGCCGCGTGCGGTCTGGATGGCGACGGTGGCCGAGCCGCCAGGGCGCACCTGGCCCCAGACCTCCACCGCACTCGCCGACTTCCTGGTGACCACGAGCTGCACGCGGTAGGCGTTGTACGCCGGCTTGCGGGCGCCGCCCTGTGTGCGCGTGAAGCGCAGGCCGCTGTTGAACTGGTCCTGGAACGGCACGTCCACCAGTTCGTACTGGCCCACCATCTTCACCTTGGAGTCGCCGTAGGTGAGACGATCGGACTCGTTGATGTACTGGGCCTGCTCGGCGAGGGTGATCGTCGACCGTCGGTCCGGCGGCCGGCTCTGGAAGCCGAACTCGGTGATGTACACCCCGCGCCCGCGACCCGGGATGCGCTTGCGCCTCACGGCGTTGGCGGAGAGGCGGTGCAGCCGCGGCATGTAGGAGATCGGAAGCGCCCGGTTGTTGCCCGTCCTGCTGACCGGCTTGCCATAGCCCCCGAAGTTGTAGGGGTGGATGGCAAAGCCAGCGGCGTTGAGCCTGCCCGCCCTGCACCCCGCCGCCCGCTTGGTGCGACCGCTGAAGGGCCTCCCGTTGGGGTCGAGGCACAGCGCGGCGTTCAGGAACGGCAGCGGGTTGCTGATCGCTGCGGTTTCGCCGAACAGGACGCGGTTGCGCCGGGCGCGGTCGTAACGCGCGATCGACTTGTAGCCGGCCTGGAACAGCTTGCGGTAGTGCAGGCCTGCCAGCTCCACGCGGGTGCCGCGCGAGCGCTTGATCTGGGGGGTGAGCCACACCTCGAGGTTGGGCTCGTTCCAGATCGAGTAGTAGTCGACCATGCCCCTGTAGCGCTTGGCCACGGCCGCGGCGAACTGACCGAACACCTTGGGGTTCGGCAGGTACGTGCACGGCACGCGGCGACACTTCCCCGGGCGCGTGGAGGACCAGTGGGGGCCGGGGCCCGTCACGGTCATCAGCACCTTGATGCCGTTCGACCGCGCCAGCTGCACGAGGCGGTCGGTGCCCGACCAGTCGTACTGGGCCGCGTTCGGGTCGGCGGCGTTGAAGCCCGAGGGCCGCTTGCGCTGACCGGGCCGGTTGTAGACCTTGTAGAAGATGACGTTGGTGCGCACCACATCCACGCCGACGGACTTGATCTCGGCCATCACGGAGGCGGGATCCTCACCGGCGAGCCCGAAGAGCTCGCGGTCGTCCTGGATCAGCGAGAGCTGTCCGGTGCTGGCCGACGCCGCCGCGGGCGCCAGCAGAGCGGCGGTGGCCACCAGCAGGGCGCAGACGATCAGTCGGATGCTCCTGTACTTCTTCGGCATGCGGTCCCTTCGTGTCGGGCGGGGGGTCGGGGATAGTACACACGGCCCGGAGGCCGAAGTTGCGGTGCGCTAGGGGTAGAGCGGCGTGCGGAGGTAGTGCTCGCGCGCGGCGCTCCAGGCGGGCTTGCGTCCGCCCTCGTATGTGAGCAGGCCCTTGTGGTGGCGTGTGTTGCGCCCGCTGCCGCCGTAGGCGCCGCCCAGCCAGCCCGGGAAGATCTCGAACTCACGGAGCGTCCAGTGGATCGCTCCCGACAGCCACGGCTGGCGGTCCACCACGTCCAGGGTGCGGTTCACGTGCTGCTCCTGGAATGCGTAGCTGCCCTTGAAGTCGGCGGGCTTGCCGGCCAGGTCCGGCCGGCCCTCGGCGCCGAACTCGGTCATCACCAGCGCGCGGTTGGGGTAGTGGTCGCGCATCTCCTGCAGGAATGGCTCGAGCAGGTTGAAGTCCTTCACCCACTCGTACCACCCGAAGTACTGGTTGATCCCGATCATCTCGAACCGGCCGTAGGCGAACTGCTCCCCGAACCCGGGGCGGCCCTTGGTGTCGACCGAGATCGGAAGAGTGGGGTCCAGTTCCTGCGCCCTGCGCTGGGCGCGGCGCAGGAACAGCTTGGTGCCCAGCTTGGTATCCGCCTTGAAGGCCAGCTCGTTGGCCACCGAGTGGGTGATCACCGACGGATGGTTGCGCGCGGCCCTGACCGTGCGTTCCACCTGCGCCACCGCCCGCTTGCGCTCGATCGGGAACCGGAGCAGGTTTGCGCCGTGGTCGCGCTGCCACACCGGCGCCTGGTTCCACACCATGATCCCGGCGCGGTCGAGGCGGCGCAGCAGTCCCTCGCTGAGTACGTAGTGGGACCGGGTGACGTTCGCGCCGAGCTCCCTGAGCTCGCGCACGATCGTGTCGAAGTCGCCTCCCGTGAGGGCCGCGCCGTGTCCGCTCATGTCCTCGTGCAGCGAGGCGCCGCGCAGCTGGATGCGGCGGTTGTTCAGGTGCAGCAGGCCGCGCTTGACCTCCACTGAGCGCAGGCCGATGTTCATCCGCCGCACCTGTTCGATGCGCCCCCGGTGGGTGAGAGTCACCGTCGCCCGGTAGAGGTTGGGCCGCTCGGGCGACCACAGCTCGGGCGCCGGGACGGGCACCTCGCCGTTCAGCCTGCGCCGCCCATTCGGCGAGCCCGAGAGCTTCAGGGTCCGGCGGGTCACGCGTCCGGAGGGGGAGCGCAGCCGCACATTCAGCGTGGGCTGGCTGACCGGGAGACGCCTGGTGAAGACCCGCTTGCCCCTTCGGATCCGCACCACCCGCCGCTTCTGCACGGCTAGCTTGGACAGGGTGCCCATGGTGAGCACCTTCGCCGCGCATCGAGCGGCCGGGCCCAGGCACTGCACGTCGGCGAGCAGGCCGAGGTTGGAGATGTTCACGCGCCCACGCGGGACGAGGGTCACAGGACGCGTGATCCCGCCCCAGTTCCACCATGCCTCGGGCAGGCGCGGATCCTTGCGGCTGTCCACGCTGACCAGCAGCTCGTTTACCTTGCCCGGCCGAAGGCCCTTGGCCTCCAGCTCGAAGGGCGTGTAGGGGTCCACGCTTCGGCCGATGGAGCGCCCGTTGAGGGTCACGATGGTCCGTCGGCGGGACTGCTCGAAGTGAAAGGCCCACTTGAACGCCCGCGTGCGCGGTGCGCGGAAGCGCAGGCGGTACTCCTTCACCGTGCCGCCGAAGAGGCTCGGCGCGGCGTCCACGTCGAACACGCCGGGCACCCGCACGGACTGCCAGGCCCTCTCCTGCTGGCTGCCGGGGCTCTGGACCGGCGCCGGGTCGCCGTTCTCCTGGCCCTCCTCGCTCTCGCCGGGG
>Ga0209587_1000629_pt1 | contig 17205 bp, 12 predicted proteins | sample NGEPerD_2_FD_184512 | JGI IMG/M metagenome (GOLD analysis project Ga0209587, IMG submission 184512) | Arctic peat soil microbial communities from the Barrow Environmental Observatory site, Barrow, Alaska, USA - NGEE PermafrostL1-D... | ecosystem: Environmental > Terrestrial > Soil > Wetlands >... | reverse complement strand
CGCGACCATGGTGGGATGACCGTCTCGCCGCTCCTCCCATAGCTTGGCCCCATGCGGACCGATGTCTTGACACTGCTGGCCGACACGGGCGCCGACCGCGCCGCCGCAGATGCCGCCGCGGACGACGTGCGGAGCTTCATCTCGGAGCACCGCGGTGCCGACGGCTCGTTTCCGGCCGACTGGAACCGTCGGCTGGCCGCAGCCGGCTACGTCACACCCCACTGGCCGCGACCGTGGGGACGGGACGCGAGCCCGGTCGAACAGCTCGTGATCGACGCGGCGCTGCGGGCCGCACTGGTCCCGAAACCGATCAACCCGATCGGGATCGGGTGGGCCGGGCCGACGCTGCTCGTCGCCGGGACGCCACAACAGCACGAGCGGTACCTCCCCGGATTGCTCGACGGGTCCGAGCTGTGGTGCCAACTCTTCAGTGAGCCGGGCGCGGGGAGCGACCTCGCGTCGCTGACCACACGAGCCGAGCGTGACGGCGACACCTACGTCGTGAACGGCCAGAAGATCTGGACGACGCTCGCCCACGTCTCCCGCTACGGCATCCTGTTGGCGCGCACCGACCCCGACGCGGAGCCGCACCGCGGCATCTCCTACTTCGTCGTCGACATGCAGACCCCGGGCGTCGATGTCCGGCCCATCCGCCAGATGAACGGTCGCTCCGACTTCAACGAGGTGTTCCTCACCGACGTCCGCGTTCCCGCCGAGAACCTCGTGGGTGACGAACACGACGGGTGGCGACTCGCCAAGGTCACGCTCGGCAATGAGCGCGTCTCGCTCTCGGGTGAGGGTGCGCTCTGGGGCCTCGGCCCGACGGCCGACACGTTGTTGGACATCGTGCGCGCCGAGGGCGGCATGGCCGACCCGGTCGTTCGTCAGCGACTCGCCGGGCTCTACGTCGAAGCCGAGATCCTCAAGCTCATCCGCCTGCGGACGGTATCGGCACGGCTCGCCGGCCACGAACCCGGCCCCGAGGTCTCGGTCCGCAAGGCCCTTGCCGACGAGCACGGCCAGCACGTGATGGCCCTCGCGGTGGAGCTCGCCGGAACCGACGGGCTCCTGGTCGACCGAGGGCCGTTCGGTGTCGCCGACACCGAATGGTCCCAGGGCTATCTCTTCTCCCCGGCGCTCACCGTCGGTGGCGGAACCTCCGAGGTGCAGCGCGACATCATCGGCGAGCGCGTCCTCGGGCTCCCTCGCAATCCCTGACGCGACCGACGGCCGACCCTGGTGGCCGGGACCGTCGCCGGCCGGTCACCACGGTCACTCGTCGAGGCGGAGCGCGGCGATGAAGGCTTCCTGGGGTACTTCGACCCGGCCGATCTGCTTCATTCGCCGCTTGCCCTCCTTCTGGCGTTCGAGGAGCTTCCGCTTCCGGGAGACGTCGCCGCCGTAGCACTTGGCCAGCACGTCCTTGCGCTTCGCCTTGACCGTCTCCCGGGCGATGATCCGGCTCCCGATCGCCGCCTGGATCGGCACATCGAACAGCTGGCGAGGGATCAGCTCGCGCAGCTTGTCGACCATCCGGCGGCCGTAGTCGTAGGCCTTGTCGCGGTGAACGACCGCAGAGAACGCGTCGACCGCCACGCTGTTCAACAAGACGTCGACCTTGGACAGCTCCGAGGCGCGACTGCCCGCGGGCTCGTAGTCCAGGCTGGCGTAGCCGCGGGTTCGGGACTTCAGCTGATCGAAGAAGTCCGTGACGATCTCGGCCAACGGGAGGTCGTACACGAGCTCCACTCGTTCTTCGGACAGGTACTCCATCTTCTTCATCTCGCCGCGACGACCCTGGGCCAGCTCCATCACGGTGCCGACGTAGTCGCTCGGGGTGAGGACCGTGACGTGGACGTAGGGCTCTTCGATGACCTCGATCTCGTTCGATGACGGCATGGCCGACGGATTGTCCACGACCTCGGTGCGACCGTCGGTGAGGTGGGCGAGATACTCCACGTTGGGTGCGGTCGCAACGAGGGAGAGGTCGTACTCCCGTTCCAACCGCTCCCGCACGATCTCCATGTGCAACAGGCCGAGGAATCCGCAGCGGAACCCGAACCCGAGCGCGGCCGATGTCTCGGGCTCGTAGGTGAAGCTCGAGTCGTTGAGACGCAAGCGCTCGAGTGCCTCCCGCAGGTCGGCGTACTCATCACCCACCACCGGGTACAAGCCGCAGAAGACCATCGGCCGCGGGTCCGCGTAGCCCGCGAGTGCCTCTGCGGGTGCCGCCGCGGTCGTCACGGTCTCGCCCACACGCGCCTGGCCCACGGCCTTGATCCCCGCGACGAGGTAGCCGACCTCACCCGGCCCGAGCATCGGGACGGGGGTTTCCGCCGGGAGCCGGACGCCGACCTCCTCGGCGTCGTGGGTGCCCCCGGCCTGCACGTACCGCAGACGGGCGCCCGATTCGAGCGACCCGTTGAAGACCCGCACGGCACTGACGACACCGCGGTAGGCGTCGTAGTACGAGTCGAAGATGAGGGCCTGGAGTGGCGCGTCGATGTCGCCGGTCGGAGCCGGCACGCGGGCGACGACCGCGTCGAGGAGGTCGGCGACACCTTCCCCGGTCTTCGCGGAGATGTGCAGGATCTCATCGGCAGGGATGCCGAGCACCCGTTCGATCTCTTCGGCGACGCGTTCCGGCTCGGCGGCGGGTAGGTCGATCTTGTTCAGCGCGGCGACGATCGTCAGGTCGTTCTCCATCGCCAGGTAGCAGTTCGCCAGCGTCTGCGCCTCGATGCCCTGACTCGCGTCGACCAGCAGCACGACGCCCTCGCAGGCGGCGAGGCTGCGTGACACCTCGTAGCCGAAATCGACGTGCCCGGGAGTGTCGATGAGGTTGACGACATGGTCTCGCCAGCGGATGCGGACGTTCTGGGCCTTGATCGTGATGCCGCGTTCGCGTTCGAGCTCCATCGAATCGAGGAATTGTGCCCGCATGTCCCTCGGGTCGACCGCACCGGTGAGCTCGAGGAGTCGATCGGCCAGCGTCGACTTCCCGTGATCGATGTGGGCGATGATCGAGATGCAGCGGAGCTCTTCCAGCGGGGTCACAGCGCTCATTCTCGCCTCCCCACCGCCAGAAGGGCTTCTTCGCGGATACGCGGCTCCCAACCCAAGACCGATACTGAAACGTACAGGTTAGGGCGGCTTCGACGCGCTCGACCGCGTCGTGGGGGCTCGTCGCCCGCTCGTCGGTCGCGCGAGGTGCGGTCAGCCCGGCTCGGGAGCGCTTGCGCGACCCTTGCGCCACTGGCTGGCATCCTCGGGCGAGACCGCGATCACCGAGCATCGGCATCCACCCGAGTGTTTGACCCGGGTGTTCAAGGCGGCGATGCGAGCGACCTGTGCTCTGAACTCGGGTCCGAGATCGATGCCCTCGTCCGCGACGGTGAACTCCAGGAACGAGCTGTCGAGCACTTCCCGGACCCTCGCCGCTGAGCGCGGGTTGGCCCCGTCGAGTCGGTCCCACACCTCGGCTTGGAGGTGAGCGAGCTCGGTTTCGAGTTGGGCGGGTAGCGGCGACGTCTCGGCGATGACGGTGGCCGAGTCCATCTGGGCGATCTGACCGTTCAGTGCACCGGAGGTCGACACGAACCAGGCGGTGTCGACCTCGTCGAGGGTGGTGACACGATCACCCCACTTGAAGCGGCCGCTTGCGGCGAGCCGCACGGGGGCGCCGTGTCGGTCGAGGTCGTCGACGATCGCGTCGAACACGCCAGGGACGGGACTGTTCGCTGATTCAATGAAGAAGGCGTTGTCTGGAATCTCGTCGGCCGACAACTGATCAAGGATTGCTCGCGCCATCGGCTCGGTCGCGGCCACGCGGTTCCTTGGTGCGCTCGCGACGTCAACCGCGAGCTGAATCGAGTGCGTGACGATGAGCGCGGCCATCAGGACGCCACCGCCGCGTAGCAGCCAGCGACCGATGGTGAGGCGACGGATCACCACCAGCACCGAGGTGACCACGAGAAGTGCGGCCAGTGGCCAGCGCCAGAGCATGAGGTATGCGTCAACCCGTGGCCGAATCTGCGCCAGCGCAATGGCACCGAGCACGGTCGTCGAGCTGACGACGATCAGCAGCGGCCGCTCGGGATCGACCGGACCCGCGCCCCACGGCGTCCGCGGCGGATGTCGCTGCGCGAGCCAGGCTGCGCCCAGCAGAACCACCGGGATCACGAGCCACCACAGGCTCACGGGTAGGACCTCGTGGAGGAAGGTCTGGGCCTCGGATCCGCCCAACCAGGGCGGGCGCCATCGGAAGCCGGCCGCGAAGAGGCCGAGGCCCTGACTCATGCCGATACTCGCATCGCTCGTGTCGCGCACGTAATCGGCCGTCGCGGAGAGGTTCCCGCTCGGTTCGGTGACCTGCTGGATGATCGGCGGCGTCCACAAGATGATGAGCATGACGAGTCCCGCGATGCACGGCCGGACCAACTGCCGGACGAGCTCGGTGGTCCGCAAGCACTCACGCCCGACCACGCCCGCGACAACCACGAGAAGGCCGACCACGATCACGAGGTAGCCGACGTGGGTCTGGACCAGGAACGTGCCGACGACGGCGAGCCACACAATGTTCCACCAGCGATGTAGCAGGACCGACCAAGCGAGCAGGACGTACAGCGTGAAGAAGGGAATCGCCGCGTAGGGATTCCACGGCTGGAAGAACAGAGCTCCGTTCTCGAGCCCGAGCATCAGCGCGCCCATCGCGACCAGGAACGCGGTCAGGCCGCCGACGCGCCACGCGACCCGGGCCGACGCGGCGATGGCGACCCCCATGAGCAGCGCCGAGCCGACCAGCGTCGCCCACGCCGCCTTCCCAGCCAGCCACGACGGCACCGCGAGCGCCCAGAAGAACAGCGGTCCCGGGTGGCTGAAGTCCTTGCTGAACGGACCGACCAAGGGGGTCAGGCGCGTGAATACGTCGCGCACCCGCAGGTCGATCACGGCAAGATCGTCCACCGGCAGATAGTCGCGGCCGGCCCGGGTCACCACGACGACGATGACCGGTGCCAGAGAGACGAAAGTAAGCAGGACAACCAACGCCGTGCCACGCCGCGGCCGGACCAGCGATCGCCTGGGCACCTCGGATCCAGGGGCCGTCGGAGTGCCTGAGTCCCGAAGAGTCCGCTGTTTCAGTGCAGATCGCCCCGCATGTCTCGTTATGTGTCGACTGTAGCGCCAGGGATCACGATGATCATCGCTGACGCTGCCCCAGCTTCAGGTCGGCGGCGTGACGACGTAGGCGCCTCCGAGCGCCGACTGTCAGCTGGACCTGAGCTTCCCGGCGCCGAGCGGACGCCGAACGTGTCCGCGACAAAGCCGCCTCCGCGAAGCTCTGTGGGGTGTGTCCCATCGCCGCAGGCTCGGGCAAAGACCAACGGCCGTCACCGCCCGGACCGCGGCGCGAACCGACAAGCCAACGCCGCTCTCTACCGCGCCGTGATCGTCCGCATGCGATGGCACGAACCGACGATCGCCTAGTTCGCGAAGCGCACCGGAGACGAGCTCTCCAAGGAAGACATCATCCGCTGCTTCATCGGACTCAAGCGCTACTTCGCCCGAGAGCTCTACCAGTTGCTCCCCGCCACGAGCACTACCGGCGCACCGGAGGTGCTCCGGCGGTTCGGAACCGAACGTTGCGGCGAGTGTCAACTTCGCTCGCGATGCACGACCCGTGTCGGAGGGCGCGTCGTGGACCTCAAGTTCCACGAAGCGCGATTCCAAGCCGCCCGTGCTGAACAGGCCCGACCATCGACACGCCGCAAGCTTCGACGACGATCGATCGCGGAACGCAAACTCGCCGAACTCAGGGTGCATGGCACCGACAAAGCCCGCTACCGCGGTGAACACAAAGCACTCCTCCAACTACGGCGCACCGCCGGGATGGTCAACCTCAAGAAGCTCTTCACCCTCGGAGCCGCCCTCACCGCAACCCCTGTTGCCTGGACCCGGCATCAACGCGCCCCGAACCGGCCACCCGATCGATAACTCCAACCACCCGAACCCGACCACCCCGAAGACCACTTCTTCGGACACTAGAAGGACAGGCCGCACTCCTCGAGCGCAACCGGGATGGCCTCGTCGATCGCCTCGCCGACCTCCTCCTCGGTGAGCGTCTCCTGGGGCTGCATCGTCAGCTCGGCGACGCCCGGGTCGCGCACGACGGAGAAGGAGATGCACTCCAGGCTCGCGTTCGACACGTCGACGTCGAACTCGGTCGCCTCCGCGAAGGAGCTCACCAGCAGCGAGTCGTAGAGCACCAACACGACCTCGGCCCGTTCGACCTCCGCGTCCGGCGAGGTTCCGGCATCGCCCTCGTTGGGATCGCACACGCGCAGGCCGACCAGCCCGTCGACGTCGGTCACCGACGCGACACCCTCCGGACCCGCCCCGGCCCATGCCTCGAGCCCCTGGCGGATCGCATCGGTCGCGTCCTCGTCGACGCCGACGATGTTGGCCAGCATGCACGCACCACCGTCGACCCCGACAATGCGCTCCCGTCCGCCGGCCCAACCCTGCGCGATCTCGAGCGCGTCACTCGGCTCGATGCGGCTCGCCAGCACGAGGTAGAGGTCGAACGCACCGAAGCTCTCGACCTCTCCGATCGCCCGCTCGCCCTCCCCGCGGATGACACGGGGCACAGGTTCCGGCTCGGCCGGGTCGAGCACCGAGAGCGCGTCGGTGAAGATCTGCTGGGTGAACGTCGCTCGTCGCAACGCCCGGTCCACGGCCTCGTTGCCGTCGTCGGCCACGAGGGCTTGGACGACCCACGCCCCGTACGCGTACGGGGCGCCGAGCAGCGTCGTGACCACCGCAGGAACGTCGGCGAGCTCATCGTCGACCCGCCCGATCTCGGACTCCTCCTGCTCGTCATAGGCCCGGCGCTGAGCCGCGGGGAGCCCTTCGACGTATTCGGCTTCGATCCGGCTCGCGTCACCCTCGATGAGGGCGACGAGCGCGTCCTCGGATCCGCTCGTGCTCTTCTCGACGCGCTCGCCCAGTGCCTCGATGTCGAAGTGCTGGTCCTGGAGGACGTGGACGAGCTCGTGCACGAGCGTCACACGCTGGGACACGTCGAGCGGCGGCTCGCCGCGCACGACGATCTTCTCTTCTTCGGAGTCGTACAGGGCCAACACTGATGACCGCTGCGACGTGTCGAGCGCGGCGAGGAGGTCGACAGGACCGCCGATGAGGCCGACCGTGCGCAGCAAGGACTCGGCCTCTCGGAGGGACTTCCGGTAGGCGGGATCCAACTCCTCGTCGACCGCGACGTACTCGCGGAACTCGGCGTCGGTGAGGAAGGTCACACCGACGGGGTGCTTGAACGAGAGGTCGCGCAGCTCTTCCACCTCGGGCACCAGGCGGCCAACCGCGGGATCCCACGCGCTCGGGTATTCGTCATCGCCGCTGAACGCCGACCACACAAGGAACGCACCGAGCCCCGCAACCGTCACCATCACGACTGCCGCGATCGCGACCGCGGCGATGGCCAGACCGAGCCGCCGGCGCGTCGGTCGTGCCGTGCCGGTCGGGAGGGTGGAGCCGACTTCGGAGGGATCACCGGGCCAGGCGGGCCAGGTCATGGATCCTCCTGTAGCGGTGCGATTGCACCGGCCGGTCGGGATATCGACGAGCCGGCCGGATACCCGAGGTTGCGGATCACGCGCGCGGAGCCGCGCCGGGCCCGGCTGCTACCCTTTCGTGGTTCACACGAGCCCCGGGAGTGTCGCCACCCATGGCGAACATCAAGCAGCAGAAGAAGCGAAACCTTCAGAACGAGACGCGCCGCGTCCGCAACCTCACGGTTCGGACCGAGCTCAAGACCCGAATCAAGACGGCCGGCACTGCCATCGACGAAGGCGAACCGTCGGCTGAGGCCGTACGGATGGCCCAGAAGCGTCTCAACACGGCGGGGGCGAAGGGCACGATCCACAGCCGTCAAGCGGCACGCCGTACGTCACGGCTCATGAAGCGCGCCGCCCAGACCGACTCGTAGCGCGCGCGCCACGTCGCGCGCGGCCCCCGAGGCCGGCCAGGCGGGCCACGAGCACTTCCACCACCGTTTCCGCCGGGAGCCCCGTCGCGCCCTTGAGGTCGAGATCGGCGGCGTACAAGAGGTCGATCGCGCGGCGAAGCCCCTCGGTGCCGAGCGCGCGTGACGCCTCGAGCGCCTTGCGGGCCGGGAACGTGCTGCCTTTCCCGCCAAGCGCGGCGTGGGCATCCTCGGTCGAACGGACGCCGGGATCATCGACGCGCAGCAGGCGTCGGTAGCGGCTCTGGAGCAGACCCGTCACCTGCAGCGGGTGCATCGGGCTGGGCGCCTTCGGGGTCGTCACCGTGAGAAGCCGGTGGAGGGTCTCGAACGCACCGGCAACGTCGCCTTCTTCGATGCGATTCGTGAGCTGCCACACCGGCACACTCCCCACGTCACCGAGGTACGACTCGACGTCTTCGCTCCGCAGGCTCGCTCCCCGGCCGTAGGCGCCCTCGAGTACCTCGACGAGCGCGCCGATCCGGCCCGCATCTTCACCCAGATGGTGCACGACGAGCTTGGTCGCGTCCGCGCTCAGCACCAGCTCGGCGGCCGCGAGCGCGCCGGCGAGGACATCCGCGGTCTTCTCCGACTTCGGTCCGACCGTCTCGGCGCCCGCGGCTTTCAGCGCCGTGCCGAGCGCCTTGGGGACCCGGCCGCCGCCGGCCACGAACACCAGTGCCGTCGTGTCGAGCGGATCGCCAAGATACGCGAGGAGCGGGGCCAGGTCGCCGGCGGGGATCTGCTCGTAATCCCGTACGACGACGACGCGGTGCTGCGTCATGAACGGCGGGCTCTGGGCCGCATTGAGGATCGCGGCGACGATGCCGGCACCGTCAGCATCAGCCGCCGGTTCGTCCTCGTGGTTCGCGCTGCGATCCGCGCCGCGCCGCGTCGCGCTCGCGATCTCCTCGAGGGCAAGCGATCGGTCATCACCCGCGAGCAGCTCGGTCACGAGACGCTCCAGCGCGTCGGCCCGCAGCGTGGGGTCGCTCCCCTTGACGATGTGAACCGAGCTCACGACTCGTCGCCGCCCTGCCGGCGGGGACCCGCGGCCCGAATCGCGTCGACCATCCGGATCACCCGGACGGTCGCGGCGAGCCCTCCGGGATCGTCGTCTCCATCGCGGTCGTCGTCTCCATCGGGGTCGTCGTCTCCACCGGGGTCGTCGTCTCCACCGGGGTCTCGGGCATCATCGATGCGCACGACCGGCCAGCCGCGACCGACGCCGAGCGCGATCGCGGCGTGGCGACGTGCGGTGGCCCGCTCCGACGTCGAGAGCACGAGAACGTCGTCACCGTCAACCGGCGCGGCGAACCTGGCGATGGCCCGCGCGGTCAGCGGTCCGGGTTCGATCGCGAGGCGATCGGACGCGAGACCGGCGCCGTGTCCGGAGAGGGTGGGAATGACGTGCGAACCGGCGAGCCCCGGAGTGGCGCACACGAACAGCGAGCCGTTCCCGTCGGCGAGGGCTGCCCGGTAGGCGGTATCGACAGCGACGCCGCGCGCGGAGACGCCACCCGCGCCGGCGCTCAACGCAATGGAGACGCCCGCGGCGGTTCTCACCTCGACGGCCACCGGAAGCCTCGTTCGGGATCGGGCGCTCTCGACGGCCGAGGCGAGCGCCGCGTCCTCGGACGGAACCGACGTGATCAGCACGACGTCGACGCCGGCGTCTTCAACGGCGGCGAGTCGGGTCTCCAAAGACGCCCACGCCACCGTGCCGATCACCACCGTGTGGGCACCGAGATCGAACGTCGACTCACCGACGCGGAGATGCCGTGCCGAGATCGCCATCGCTGCCCGCTCCTGCACCGCCGTCCCCATCCCCCTTCGAGCCTACCGATGACGACCCCGGCCACCCGGCGGTCGGGCCGTTTCGGCGGGACCTCCGCCACGCGAGACGGCCGCCCGCCGCGCCCAGCCCACCCGCGGCGGCGAGGGCGGCCGCGACCCCACCCAGCTCGAAGGGGATCCGAGCACAGCCCACGGCGGCGCCCTCGAGCGCCCGGACGAGCACCGTGACGGGGACGACCAATGCCCTGGCGGCGCCAGGAGCCACCGGGGCCACCAGGCCGCCTCCGATCCCGGCCACGAGGCCCCCGATGGTGATGGGCGCCATGAGCGGCGCGGCGATCACATTGGCGGGCAGCGACGCCAACGGCATCGACCCGAAGACCGGGATCATGATCGGGGCCACTCCGATCTGGGCGGCGAGGGTGACCGCGAGCGCTTCTCCGACCAGCGTCGGGCCCCGGAGCCGTCGGCTGATCGGCTCGGCGAACAGGGCAATGCCCGCCGTCGCGGCGCACGAGAGGCCGAACCCGACGGAGTGGATCAGGAACGGATCCGCGACGAGGAGCCCTCCCGCCGCGATCGTCAGCACCCGCAGCCCGGATGCCGGCCGGCCGACGAGACCGGCCAGCATCACGCAGCCGGTCATCGTGACCGCCCGCAGCACCGACGGTTCCCATCGGGTCATGGTGCCGAACACGACGATCACGACCAACCCTCCGAGGAAACGACCCCGATAGCCGAACCGCCGCAGGAGCGGCCCGGCCAGCACGAGCACGAAGGCGACGTTCTCGCCCGAGACCGCGAGGTGGTGGGTGAGACCGGAACTCCGGAAGGCCTCTTCCATCTCGGACGGGATGGCGCGGGTGTCGCCGAGCAGCAGACCCGCGAGCAATGCCCGCTCGGTGGCCGGCGCACGCGCGGTGCCCGCGACCACGAGGCCGCGGAGCTGGTTCGCCACGGCGAAGAGCGGCGAGCTCGGTGGGGCGACGTCGAGGAGATCGGTCGCGACGAACGCGCCGACGGCGTGACGCCAGCGGGCGCGTCGCTCCCAGCCGCTCAGTGGACGGAACGACCCGACGAGCGTGACCTGGTCGCCGGCCGAGAGCACGCGCGTCCGCCCGGCCGCGTCGCCCGTGGCCACCACGAGCACACTGCGATGAGCACCGTGGACGCGCCCGGTGGCGTCCACGGCGAACCGAGTCGGGCCGCCCGGGTCCTCGGTGAGGGTGACCACGATCGTGGCCGGCTCGTAGCCGGCCACGGCCTCGGCCAGCGGCGAGGACACCAGACCGTGCCGGGCCCGCTGCATCGACGTGGTCCCGACCATGACGAGCGCGACCACGCCGAGCGCGAGCGCGCTCCGAAGCTGATCGCGTTGCATGCCCACCACGATCGCGACCACACCGACCGAGACGCCGACCACCAGGAACCCGGTGGCCGCGACGGGCGCGGCCCGCTCACCGACGATCAGTCCGCCGACAAGGGCCGCGAGCAGGACGAGCGGACCCGAGGCCGCTCGCACGTCAGACGGTCACGAGCTCGCGCAGGTCGGCGAACCGCTGTTCGCCGATGCCTCGCACGCCGCGGAGATCGGCAACGGATTCGAAGCCGCCCCGGCGCTGCCGTTCGCTCAGGATCGCGGCCGCGAGGACCGGGCCGATCCCGGGCAGCTCCTCCAGGTCGGCCTGGCTGGCGAGGTTCAGGTCGAGCGGCGCGACCGGACCGGCCGTCGTGCTGTCTCCGCCTCCCGCTCCGCCGTCGATCGCCGCGGGCAACGGCTCACCCGGCCGGCCGACGGCGACACGTTGGCCGTCGGTGACCTTGGCCGCGAGATTCAAGCGGTCCAGGTCCGCATCGGGGCCGGGACCACCGGCGGCGTCGATCGCATCGACGACCCGTGCACCGGCCGGGAGCTGCACGATGCCCGGACGCGCGACCGCGCCGGCGACGTGCACGACGAGCTCACTCGGGCGGGTCGTCGACGTGGATTCGGAGACCGCGGCACCTCGCGACGAGCCCGCCGTGGCGGCGTTGGTCGATGCCGGATCGGCGGCAGACGCCCCGTTGGCGCTGACGCGGTACCAGATCAGCCCGGACACGATGGCGACGACGAGCAGTGCGACCGCGCCGGCGCGCGGGTCACCTCGGAGACGATCGAACCACGAACCCAGCGAGGGCCGGGACCGACCGCCGCGCTCATGACCCCAGAACGCGAGACGGTCGGCGGGCGACGACGGATCAGCGGTCGGCAGGGTGGGGATCCCGGCGGCGCCGGGCAGGCGCGGTGGGACGGCGGGTTCGGGCATGAGCATTCCTCCGGAACGTGAACGGCCAGTTCTCGGAGGAAGCTTCGGGGAGTGCCCGAAACGCTACTCGGGTCGGTACGGTCCGGCCAGGGCCGGCCACCGCCGTCGTACTACGTGACCACGAAGTTGACGAGCCGGCCGCCCACCACGACGACCTTACGGACGGTCGCGTCGGCGAGCAGATCGGCGATACGCGCTTCGGCACGGGCCGCGGCTTCGAGGGCATCGTCGTCGATGTCGACGCCCACCACGATCCGGGCGCGCACCTTGCCGTTCACCGAGATCGGGATCTCGACGGTCTCGTCGACCAGGTACTCGGGATCGGCGCTCGGGAAGGGGGCGAACGCCAGGCTCTCGGTGTGGCCGAGACGACCCCAGAGCTCCTCGGCGATGTGCGGTGCGAGCGGTGCAACCATCAGCACGAGCGGCTCGACCACCTCGATCGGCGCGGCGCCTTCCTCGGCAACGACCTGGGTCAACCGGTTGTTGAGCTCGAACAGGCGCGCGATCGCGGTGTTGAAGGCGAGCTCGTCCATGTCGTGGCCCACTGCGTCGATCGTGCGGTGGGCCAGCCGACGAGTCTCGAGATCGGCGGGCTCGGAACGCACGTGGGCTTCGCCGGTCTCCTCGTCGATCACGTTGCGCCACAGCCGTTGCAGGAACCGGTGCACACCGATGATGTCGGTCGTGTTCCACGGGCGGCTCGCGTCGAGCGGGCCCATGAACATCTCGTAGAGGCGCAGCGTGTCGGCGCCGTAGGCGTCGTAGACCTCGTCGGGCGAGACCGCGTTCTTGCGGCTCTTGCCCATGCGCCCGGCTTGACGCGTCACCTCCTCACCGTCGAGAAAGAAGCGCCCGTCCCGCTCCTCGACGCGGGCCGCCTCGACGTACATCCCGCGGTCGTCGAGATACTCGGCCGCGGTGATCACGCCCTGGTTGAACAACCGCCGGAACGGCTCGACGGCCGTGACGTGACCGAGGTCGAACAGCACCTTGTGCCAGAAGCGCGCGTACAACAGGTGCAGCACCGCGTGCTCGACGCCGCCGACGTACAGGTCAACTCCCCCGTTCGCCTCCGAGCCCATCCAGTACTGCTCGGCACTTCGAGAGACCATCTCGTTCTCGTTGGTCGGGTCGAGGTAGCGCAGGTAGTACCAGCACGAACCCGCCCATTGCGGCATCGTGTTCAGCTCGCGGCGGTACTCCGCCGGTCCGCTCGGCCCGCCGGCCCACTCGGGCAGCTCGACGTCGAGGTCGACCGTCGCCCAGCTCTCCGCGCGCGCCAGCGGAGGATCGGGAAGGCTCGTCTCGTCGTGTTCGACGATGCGCGGCTCGAAGTCGGCGATCTCGGGCAGCTCGACGGGCAACATCGCCTCGGCCAGCGCGATCGGCAGATCGTCGGCGTCGTAGACGATGGGAAACGGCTCACCCCAGTAGCGCTGGCGACTGAACAGCCAGTCACGCAGCTTGTAGGTCACCGTCGGCCCGCCTCGCGAGCCCTGTTCCAGCCAAGCGTTGATCGCGGTCTTGGCGTCGGCCACCGCAAGGCCGTCGAGGGTCACCCCGTCGTTGGCCGACGCCATGGCGACCCCGTCACCGGTGAACGCCTCGGGCCACGCGTCCGCGGGCGTGTCGGGGCTGATGGCCCGCTCGTCGAACCACGCGTCGGACGGACGGATCACGCCCCGGATCGGGAGCTCGAACTCCCGGGCGAAGTCGAAGTCGCGCTGGTCGTGCGCGGGGACGGCCATGATCGCGCCGGTGCCGTAACCCATCATCACGTAGTCGGCCACGAAGATCGGCAGCGCATCGCCGTTGGTCGGGTTGCGTGCGAACGCGCCGGTGAACACTCCCGTCTTCTCCTGCCCCTCGGCCTGGCGTTCCAAGTCGGACTTCTGGGCGGCAAAGTCGCGGTAGCGACCCACCGCCTCCGACGGAATGGAGTCGATGCCGAAGATGCCCTTCCACGCGTCGGGCATGTCGCCGACGTCGGCCATGAGCGTGGCATCGGGCCACTCGGTCGCGGTGATCGTGTCGAGCAGCGGGTGCTCGGGTGCAAGCACCATGTAGGTCGCGCCGAACAGCGTGTCGGGCCGGGTCGTGAACACCGTGATCGCGACACCCTCGTGACCCGCGACCGCGAAGTCGACCTCCGCCCCGGTGCTCCGGCCGATCCAGTTGCGCTGCATCTGCTTGATCGACTCGGGCCACTCCAGCCCATCGAGATCGGCCAGCAGCCGGTCGGCGTAGGCGGTGATCCGCAGCATCCACTGCTTCATGAGTCGGCGGTGCACGGGGTGATTGCCCCGCTCGCTCCGACCTTCGGGAGTGACCTCCTCGTTGGCGAGCACGGTGCCGAGCGCGGGACACCAGTTGACGGGTTGCTCGCTCCGGTAGGCGAGGCGGTACGAGTCGACCAGCCGTCGACGGGCCGGACCGTCGAGGGAGTCCCAGCCGGTGTCGGGATCGGCGACGAGCACCGGAATCAGCTCGTCGATCGGCCGGGCACGCTGTTGGTCGGCGTCATAGAAGCTGTTGAAGATCTGGAGGAAGATCCACTGCGTCCAGCGGTAGTACGCCACGTCGGTCGTCGCCACCCCGCGGCGTGGGTCATGGCCGAGGCCCAGCGCCCGCAGCTGGCGACCCATGGTGGCGATGTTCTCCTCGGTCGTGACCCGGGGGTGCTGGCCGGTCTGCACCGCGTACTGCTCCGCGGGAAGCCCGAACGCGTCGTAGCCCATCGCGTGCAACACGTTGTGACCGGTCATGCGCTTGAAACGGGCGTAGACGTCGGTCCCGATGTAGCCGAGCGGGTGGCCGACGTGCAGCCCCGTGCCGCTCGGGTACGGGAACATGTCGAGCACGAAGAGCTTCTCGCGCTCGGCCACCGCGTCGAACCCCTCGGCGAGCAGGCCCGAGGGATTGGGCGCCCAGAAGGTGTGCTCGTCCTCCCAGCGGTCCTGCCAACGGCGCTCGATCTCACGGGCGAACGCGGCGTCGTATCGGTGCTGAGGAAGGTCGCTCATCGGCATCAGCGTACGGGGCGCGACGCGTCCCCCCGCCCGTTTCGGCCGCTTATCCGCGGGAGCGGTCCTTCGGCGGATGCAGAGACCCGACTGGTAGCGTCGATGGACCCACGGGGGCGTAGCTCAGTCCGGTAGAGCACTTGCATGGCATGCAAGGGGTCGTGGGTTCGAGTCCCATCGCCTCCACCATTTTCGTGCCAGTGCGACGCGGCGGGCCGATCGTTCAGGTATCGGAACGTCGCCACCTCGGCCACTGCGGCTTCCAGCCGGCTTCGAAACGCTCCTGGCCGAGGTGGCGACCCCGTGCCCGGAGCACGTCGGTTCTAGTGCAGACCCCGACGAGTCGACCCCCCGAGACGACAGGCAGGTGATCGACCTCCTCCTGGGTCATCCGCTCGAGGACGGTCAGCATGGAGTCCTCGGGGGTGACGGTCACGACGTCGCGGCTCGCCACCGTCGTCACGGGCTCGTCGTCGTCGACGCTCGCGACGAGCAAGTCCCCGCGGGTCACGATGCCCACACAGCGCTCGTCAGCATCGACGATCGGATACGCGCTGTGCGAGCCGGACTCCATGCGCAGGCGTGCGTCGCCGATGGTCGCGTCGGTGCTGACCGTCAAGACCGGCGTCGACATCGCCTGGCGCACCGAGGCGCCGCGGAGCAGGTCGGGCTCGAACCGCTTCGGAACTCCGACTCCCCCGCGGGCGAGCTTCTCGGTGAGGAGGTTGTGCTCGCGCAGCAGCAGCGCCACGAGGTCGGCGAGGACGGTGGCGCCCATCAACGGGAGGATGGCGTCGTAGTCACGGGTGAGCTCGAACGCGAACACGATGAACGTGAGGCTGGCGCCGGTCGATGCGCCCAGCGTCGCCGACATGGCGACCAACGCCATCGCGCCCGGCGGGATGCCCAAACCGGGCGCGACCATCTCGAGCAGCGAACCCAGCACCGCGCCGAACGATCCGGAGATCAGGAGCATGGGCGCGAGGATGCTGCCGGACGTGCCCGACCCGAGCGCCACCCACCAGGCGAGGAGCTTGGCGGCGAAGACGACCAACAAGGTCTCGAGCGCGAGGCGGTCCGAAAGCACGTCCTCGATCGTGAAGTATCCGGTGCCGAGCGCGCGAGGCACGAAGAGGCCGATGAGCGAGAACCCGAGCGCGCCGATCATCGGGTGCCAGAACCGCGGCACCGGCAGGCGGCGATAGAGCGCCTCGATCAGGAACAGCCCCCGGCACACCACCACCGAGAGCAACCCGCACGCCAGCCCGAGCAGTGCGTACACCCAGACATGCCCGAGACCACTGAAATCGTGCTGCGGGACCTGGAACAGCGGCTGGGAACCGAAGAGGGCGACATGCACGCCGCCGGCGAGGCTCGCCGACACGATGAGCGGCAGCAGCGCCCGCACCGAGAACTCGAAGAGCAGGATCTCGATCGCGAGCACGACCGCGGCGAGCGGCGTTCCGAACACGGCCGCGGTGCCACCGGCTGCGCCGCAGCCCAGGAGGATCTTCCGCTCCGAGGGCGTGACCCGTACGACCTGACCCAGCAACGAGCCGAGCGCGCCTCCGGTGACGATGATCGGGCCCTCGGCACCGAAGGGCGCTCCGGTTCCGATCGCGACCGCGATCGACACCGGCTTCGCCAACGCGGTGCGCGGCCGCATCCGGCTCTGGCGCGTGAGCACGGCCTCCATCGCTTCGGGGATCCCGTGGCCGCGCACGTTCGGCGCCCACCACGCGATCAGGCTGACCGCCAGCCCCCCGAGCAATGCCGCGACCACCAGCCACGGGCTCGGCGGGAGATCGGCGAGCGACGGAATCGACCAGCCGAACCGATGGAACAACGCGAGGTTCGTCACCAGACCGATGAGACGCAGCAGGACCCATGCCGCGCCGCCCGACGCGAGGCCGATCAGAACGGCCAGCAGCATCAGAAAGCTGAGTCGGCGGAGCGCGGGCTTCACGCTGGGAGTTCTATCGTGTTACGATACTTCCGTGCCAATCGCCCTCGCGGACGAGGACTACCAGCACCTCCT
>Ga0209587_1000628_pt1 | contig 17206 bp, 12 predicted proteins | sample NGEPerD_2_FD_184512 | JGI IMG/M metagenome (GOLD analysis project Ga0209587, IMG submission 184512) | Arctic peat soil microbial communities from the Barrow Environmental Observatory site, Barrow, Alaska, USA - NGEE PermafrostL1-D... | ecosystem: Environmental > Terrestrial > Soil > Wetlands >... | reverse complement strand
CGCGCTTCACCAGCGCGGCGTTATACTCGCCCCAGTTGCGGAGGCGGTACGTGCGTCCAGTAGTCTTGTGTTTCACACCTCAACACTACCAGCACCCCGCCTCCGTGACCATTTGTGCAACAACGCCACTCGGAGTTATTCTCTCCAAATCGAATACTTGAGGTACAGTCACCAGTCCCTAACCAGGGCATTGTTGCCGCTGCCCGTACCTGCAAGTTACTGATCTACCGCGCTCGTGATTGAACTTAAGAGACACTTTTTTGACTGAGCAAGCAGCTAAGGGTCCAATATTCGTGGTCGGGACTCCCCGCTCCGGAACCACATTAACCGCCCGCATACTGGATCGTCACTCGCGCATATTTATGCCGGGCGAGACGCATTTCTTTGATGATGTCTACTCGAGACGGCGTGAGTTCGGCTCGATTCAGAGTGCGGACGCGCGTGCGAATATCGTAAACCGCTTAATGACGCTGTACGAAAGGTACAACGAGCCCGCGGATCAGCAACGGATCAATCTTTTGTTTAAGGATGTCGCAGCGCGCAATGCTTTGGTGAGGGAGCAGGATAGTTATTGCGCCATATTGTCCCGGTTCATGGAACTGCAGATGAACCATGAAGGAAAAGCAAGATGGGGCAATAACGCGCCCAGAGACGTTTTCAATATCAAGGACATCGTGCAGTGCTTTCCGGATGCGAAATTCATTGTCTGTGTACGTGACGTGCGCGACTTCCTGGTTTCCTACAAGAACAAGTGGAAGGTAACTTCCGCACAGAATATAGAACGTCTCAAGGCGCTTTATCACCCCGTAGTAACCTCGCTGCTCTGGAAAACGAGTGTACGACAAGTCCCAATCATCAAGTCACTCGTTGTGGCGAAAAATCTAATGATTCTGCCCTACGAGCATCTGGTTAAAAGCCCCCAGAAAGCGATACGAGAGCTATGCGCGTTTGTGGATGAAACGTATGAAGCAGATATGCTTAATGTCGATACCCATAACAGTTCAGTGCAGGTCGCGGGCGTCGGCATATTTTCGAGCTCCATCGGGTTCTGGCGTTCGACGTTAAGCGCCGAGGAGGCATGGATAGCACAAAGCCTCAATCGCAAGGAACTGCTGCTGCTTGGATACGACATAGAAACAATGCAGGTGGATAAGGTGAGGGTTCTGAGAATGTTTGCATCTACACCATCCGCCACATGGCGTGCGTTTAGCGCCAATAAAGCGATGCGGGGATCGATTACTGTATATTTGTATCGAAGGCTCGTTTCGTTATTCAGCTAGGAAACCACAGCAATTGTAGTGGTATAGTACCGCCGCATCGCCAGGTTCTGTCACTTCCTTTACGGATCAAAGATATATATAAACAATATTTGGAGATTTGTATGTGTGGTATAGCGGGATTTATGGTCAGGGATCGCTCGTCTGATGCGGCTGCGACGTTACGCCGGATGGCGGATTCAATTGCGCATCGTGGCCCCGACGACGAAGGTTTCTTCCTGTCGGTTACGCGCAGCCAAAATCATTCGATTGGACTGGCTCACCGGCGTCTGTCGATTATCGATCTGGACGCCGGCCATCAGCCAATGAGCGATACGTCCGGGGTGTTGCACGTCGTATTCAATGGCGAGATATATAATTTTCGCGAGTTGCGTGCCGACCTCATGCAGCGCGGACACCGGTTTTCCACCTCTTGTGACACCGAAGTCATTTTGTACGCCTTTAAAGAGTATGGGGAAGCCTGCGTTGACCATCTGGATGGCATGTTTGCGTTTGCCATTTGGGATGCCGACGACGAAGTACTCTTTCTTGCGCGAGATCGCTTTGGCAAAAAACCGCTCTTTATCTACCAGGCCGATGGCGCTTTAGCATTCGGGTCCGAAGTCAAGGCCTTGCTCCAATTGCATGAAATCGATACAGAAGTTGACATGCGGGCCGTTTGGGATTACCTGGCCTACCGCTACACGCCTGGTCCTCGCACACTGTTTTCAAACATATTTAAATTGCCACCGGGTACTTTTGCAGTCTGGCAGAATGGCCAATTAAAGAAGAAACGCTATTACTCGCCGCCCGACAAGCTGCCGCGAAGCGACACGATGTTGCCCGCGGATCCCGTCATCACGTTCACTGAGCATCTGGACCAGGCGGTCAAGGCACGTATGGTCGGCGACGTGGCCTATGGTGCGTTTCTCTCCGGCGGTATCGATTCGTCCGCAATCGTCGGACTCATGTCCCGCCACAGCACTTCGTCGGTAAAGACGTTTTCCGTGGGGTTTCGGGAGCAGAAATATAGTGAGCTCAATTATGCGCGGGTCATCGCCGATCAGTTCGGCACCGACCATCATGAGTTGCTGGTGTCAGAGCAGGATGTGATTGATCAGTTGCCAAAGCTGGTCGGATTTCGTGATGCGCCGGTATCTGAACCTTCGGACATTCCAATCTATCTGTTATCCGTGGATGCCGCTAATGAGGTAAAGATGGTCTTGACGGGGGAGGGTAGCGACGAGTTGCTTGCCGGCTACCCCAAACACGGCTTCGAGCGCTATGTCAGCAGTTATCAGAAACTGCCGGTGGTGCTCAGGCAAGGACTCCTGGAATCACTGGTTGACGCCTTGCCGTATCGCTTTTCGCGCGCAAAAACGGCGGTACATAATCTCGGGTTGAGTGAGGCGGAAGAAAGATTGCCGCGATGGTTTGGTGCGTTATCGAACAAGGAGCGTGCGGATCTCGTCGCCTTTCGACCGCCGACCGCCAACAATACTACCGACGTTCAATTCGACGCTAATGCGGAAGATACCACGCTGCGGCGCATTTTGTATTTCGATCAGACCAGTTGGCTCCCGGACAATCTGTTGGAGCGCGGAGATCGCATGACCATGGCCGCCTCACTTGAGGCCAGGATGCCTTTCATGGATCATAAGTTGCATGCCTACATATCGTCGCTTCCGGACCGGTACCGTTTGCGTGGCAGGCAGACCAAATGGATTCTGCGCCAGGCGATGAAGCAACTGCTACCGGCGCACATTCTCAAACGTCCGAAAGTCGGATTTAAAGTGCCGGTGAATAAATGGTTTCAAGGGTCTTTGCGCGGATACCTAATGGACCATTTGACAGGATCCGATTCAAAAACGGCGCATTACTACCGCAAGAACAAGCTCAACGATATACTTCGCGACCACGTAAAGGGCCGCCACAACCACGAAAAGCTGTTATGGGGCTTGTTAAACCTGGAGCTTTGGCATCGGCAATACTTCGGTACAGAAGGGTTGCAGGGTGCGTAGCGGGGCAACTGAATGTCGTTTCTATTTAGACAGCTTCATTAACCCGGCTTGTGGATGATGAAGGTGAGATTGCTATATGACGAATCCAGCTTACCCATCGACAGCGCATGAGTAGCTGTTATCACTGCTTTTCGCAACCCCATGAATCTACCGCGTCTGGGTAGCGAATTATCGACGCCCCACTCGCCGACGACTTGCAGGTTTTCATTCAAACAAAACCGTTTCATTCCTTCTCGGGATACTACTTCGTCATAAACCGTAGGGTATGGGCCGTGGCCATCGAGACCGGCCATTTGCATCTTCAGCAGATATCTTTTATACGCAACGTGAACCCAGTATGGCGTCTTGCGCGTGATGAATCCAAACACAGTGTATTTGTCTGGAAATCGCAGGATCAGCAACCCGTTTGGCTTCAGCCATGATTTGAATCGGCCTAAAAGATCCTCGGCTCCATTGATATGCTCCAGGACATACGAGCAATAAATCAAGTCAAACCGGTTGCTGGGGAAATCCACTGTCTGTATATCTTTTTTCAACGCAACGTCCAGATCTTCTCTCTTATCCAGCGCCGCTTGATCAGCATCCACACCCGTGATCGTGAAAGGCATCTGAAGTTTGATTTGCCATTTGCGACCACAGCCGGCGTCCAGTACATCGATATGGCGATTCGCTCATGAACCACTTGTTCGATGCAACCAGTCTCCTGTTTCTGTGATTGGAAAAGTTCCAGATTTGCATTCCTAACGGAGTGTGTAACCAAAATTTATGCCTTTTCAACCGGTTCGCAGTTTAATTACATAACATTAGCCTGCAGCGTACAGTTAATGTTAAGCATGTATGCTTTCAAGGGTGCCGCGTGGCTGCGCGGAAAATAGTAACTGCCTTGTCAGCAAGAATAGCATCCTTAAAATAAAGGTAAACAGCGTTGATGTAAAATGGGTAAGGGTATGTCGTGCGCTAAGCGCCCAGGGCCGAAGCACACAGCTACTTTAGCCAGTATCTGTCTGCCGGGACAAAACTTCCCGCTCGGTATATATCCAGTTCGAACACCGACAACAAGTCCATGAGTTTTTGTTCCTCATCAGCACTGAAGTTAGTGCGCCATTTCTCGATTAACCATACTTTTTCCTTTCCTGTTTTTGATGCAAGCGCTGCCGTTGTCTCTTGGGTCGATTGATTCACTGAACCCGAGGGCGCGGATATTTTGTCAATGATTCGGGACGCATCTTCCAGATCAAGGTGCCTGGCCAGCGCATTGACTACGGGTTCAGGATCCAGCACAAGTTGCTCGTACGTGACGAAAAGCACCTTGTCCATGTGACGTTTGACTGGCGTTGCATTGTGTAAACACCAGTCCAGAACGGCTTTTTCTATGTGCGATCCTTCAGTGGCGATGCGCTTTGCGTACATGAGCTGCTCGGGCGAAAAAAATCGGCTGTACTCGGAATTGATGAAGGTCGATAGCCTGGGGAGTTCCTTGCGAGAGAGTGCCACAGGTAAAGGGTGACGTGTCATGTATACAACTTGAGCGTCGAACTTGCGGATGAACCAGTCGATTTTTTCGTGTCCGGCGTGAAGTACCTTAAAAACCATGCGATCCGTAAATAAGCGGTAATATCGCTGCCACGGATAGCGGTTCTTGAAAGCGACCTTTAGTCTGCCTTCAGTAAAGGCAGTTATGTAGCTTTCCATTCTGGGCAATGCCTTGTCGCTGTAAAGCGTGTCCCAGTCTTGAATTTCCAAGGTCGCTGCGACTTCTTTCATGCGAAGATTGAAAGGCTCATTGCAGGCCTTGAAACCTTTTTGGGTCAACATCAGCTCCATGAGCCAGGTAGAGCCGCTTCGGGGCGTGGAAAATATGAAGATATTGGGTTTGGCTCCCTGACGATGAAAGTTGCACGAGTATTTTAAAAACGTGTGCAGCTTGTTGGTATGCTGTTTCATTTATATCTAGCCGGTCCCTTTTCGAAATGGTGCTGCTGGCAATGATCGGCTTCGCCTTCACGCGGCAACTTTCCCCAGGTCGGTTCTCAACCTTTTCCGTTGTCTCTCGCCAACTCGCGCAAGCAGCGGAAAGATTATGCGCTAATCAATCTCATCCGGCTCTCGAACTGTCGACCGCGCGCAGGTAAATTTGCTCGATACTGGCGGTAATCGTCGATACGTCGTAATTCTTCCAGGCCTGTGATCGGTTATTTTCGCGGATAATACTGAGCTTGTGTTTGTCCCGCAGAAGTTTCAGTATCCCGTCGGCGATGGCTGCGGGTGAGACCGTATCAAGCAGGCTGCCATTCTCGCCATCGACAAAAAAATCGGGTATCCCGCCTACCGGCGTCGTCACCACGCCGAGCCCCGCGGCCATTGCTTCCAATAACGATACCGGGCAGCCGTCACCGTAGTAGCTGGGGAACACAAAGATGTCGGCGTCAATCAGCGCGTGCGCCTTCGCTTCTCCGCGCAGGTAACCGGCGAGCACGATCTGATGACCGAGTCGACGCGCCTTGATCCAGCGGTCTACGTTGTAGTATTCGGGGCCATCTCCGGCGATAGTTAATGTCAGGTCGGGCTGGGAAGCCTGGAGTATCAAAAATGCTTCAAGTAACTCTTGAGTTCCCTTTTCTTTCACCAGTCGGGAAAGAAACAAGAGCTTTGCCCCGGAGTTCTGTCGATCGCGGCAAATGCCCTCAAACAATGCCGGATCGAACATTGTCGTGGTCACATGAATTTTTTGCGCCTCGATACCCAAGGCAACTAGCTCCTTCTTGAACCGATTGGCGAGGACAATTATGCAAGTCGCGCGGTTCAACAGTTTGCGGAAGAGGTGGCCTGCGGCCCGAGAATTTTGCATTTTGGCCAAAAAAGCCTCATCCCAGCCGTGGATAAACATCACGATAGGGGGAGCGTTGATAATGGCCAGCGCAGTTATCAATAGGCCGTCCCTGAACATTGCACTGAAATTGAGCGATGGATTGATATGAATGACGTGTGGCCGTTGCTTGCGTACGAGTCTAGCCAAGCGGATGCTATCGGCAAGCGTCGTAGCAATGGCGCCGGCGCGCGAATGCTTGTCCGGGCTTCGCCCGATGACGAATCGGGAAGCCTGGATGTTGTGAGAAAAGTTGGCGACAAGCAATTCTACAAAACTGACAACGCCGCCCTGATGGCGTTTATCGCGAGCTATTACCAACACACGAATCATGATGCGACAATCTACGTATCCGCTTTCGGATAACCATAAATGAGAAATGACAATGGCTATTTTTGGGCTTTAATAGGGCCTGTTATATGGCCTAAGCTTTGTGGTCCTGTACGCCACTCCCGGCATGCCGGGCCGGTACCCGCGGGGTGAAGGCGCTTTTTCAACTTCCTCTTCCTGTGCGTAACCACTATCAAGCTGACAACGTTTGCTGATGACGTAACCGCTCATGAACCACATGAGATAGCCAAGGGAGGTTTTGTCCACCAGGCTCGTGTAGAACATGGTGGCCGCCAGTATCGGTACGATAGTGGCCCATCCCAGCGCCACTGCGCCTGCAAAATCGCTTCTTGTCAGTACCTGACGTGAATCCCTGAAGACAAACCAGAAAAAAAGAAAAGAGAGGCCCAATCCAATTATCCCGAGTTCCCACATGAGCTTGCTGGCTGCCGTGAAGTCGATTCCGTACATGGCCGCTTCCTCAGTAAGTTCGCCCTCGAACAGCTCGTGGAACGAGGCCTGGGCGTTGCCGATACCATTACCGAGCCAGTGCTTGACCGGATCGGCGACAACTTTTAAAGGCATTACTACGGCGTCCAGACGGCCAACCGCCGCCATGGTGCTTTGCCCCTCTTCGGCACGGGCGTCTACCTCCGCGCCCCTATAGAGGAAATCCAGCGCCCGCCCTTCCGTGATCATTACCCCTAGTCCGCCGCCTTCGCCACCCCAGCGGTCGCCATACTGGCTATCATAGACTACGGCGAATACGCCGATGACTAAAGCGCCGAATGCGCCCATCGGTATCAACAGACGCAACCTGCTCTTGTCGGTGGGCATCAGTAGCACGGGCAGCACGAAGGCCAACGGCAGCAGGACAAACGTGACCACCGTCTCGTTAATGGCCGCCGGAATAAACAAAAGAAGTACTAACGGAATGTAGTGAAACAGGCGGATCCGACGTTTCATCAAAAACGCCGTCAGCATCGCTACCGAAGCGACAAGAAAAATCGAGAGCGTGCCCGAGGTTCCCACAGTGCCGACTATGTGGTCACCGGAGGCGTTTGGGGCCGTGATCTTCTGATAAACCGCCAATGGCACCTGGAGTAAGGCGAGCACGAGCACAAACTTGAGGTAACCTTTTATCTGCGCGTTGGAAAAATAGTAAACGAGCGGCAAAAGAAAAATTGGCGCATATCGAAAATAGGTGCGCAGACCGGCAAATATTGCGCCGGACTGCACGCTATTGGTGACTATGCCCGCGAGAATCAGCACGAACATGGTCCCGAACAGGAAAATATACTTCGGGGGGATTATGATGCTGCGATCCTTGGCCAGACGCAGCGCCACGATTGGCATTACGGCTGCCGCGATGATTTCTGGCGCCAGGGTAACGACCCGCGGCACGCCGAGGGTCGCCAGCCATTCACTGGCAAAAGTGATCGCCAACAGCATATAGACCAATGCGTTGATCATACTATTTACCTGTGCTGTGTATCATGCCGTACGTTGTTTTCTTACGCCCATATATAGTTTGATGACGCGCGTACCAAGTTCACGGCGCGTTCGGCGTCTAAGTTCCTGTGCTCGAGATGCCTTCAGGTCGTCGATAACACCGCTGCCATCCGGTCGCGTACTGTTCGGCATCGGCCCGCCTCCGGCGGCGTCCCGGGATTCGATCAAGGCGACCATGCGATCGGTAATGCCGCGCTTTGACGGCGTGTACTTAACAGTTTCGTCGAGCTTCGGTCGGTCGGTCACGATCGTTTGATGAGAGACCTGGCTATTGGCTGAGTCGGCCAGTTTGCGAAAACTGCCGATTTGAACATGCATGGACCGTTCGTAGGCGTCAGTGCCTTTATCGTAAAGATGCAGCTTTGCCGAATGATTGCCAAACAGGGTGTGGTGGACCTTGTCCCAGTAATGCCGCTTCCCACTGAAATATTCAATCCCGACCGCATCGCTAACCGCTTCAAGCGTATCGTCTGATGCCACCAGATCAGCACATCTTACCGACTGCCAGCCAGGCACCATACGAAAATACAGGCTATGGTAGTTGATCCAGGCGTTCTCCCATCTCAATTCCTTGCCACGCTTCGCGCACGAGTAATAGTAGTCTTCCGGAGTCTTCCAGATCAGGATGTTTTTTACATCTATCCCGGCGGCGCGCAGTTGTTGACTCCTCTCATATATCCACAGGGGATCCTTGCTCGAATCAACAATTGTGTTGACGTTTGAGAACGTTTTGAAGATCGTAGCGTAAAGTTCGTCAACCCCCGCCTTCTGCACGTTACCCCACAAGGTGCAGTTGGCATTGCCGCACCCGCAGTTCAGGTTAAAGTGGTGTCTTTTATACGGGTGAAACATCTGACTCACCTCGCCACAGGAAAATCCATCCGGTGCGTTAGCAAGCATCAGGTCGAGCAACGTGGAGCCGCTGTAAGAGCTTCCGCCGACAAAAATAACTTTCTTCATATCTTGCTTGAGAGTGGGTGGCCTCTATTGTAATAGTAGTTTAAACCGTCAGCGCCTCGATATCATGCGCCCGCCTGCCGTGGCCGAGGCGACAGGCATGCGTATGCCTGTGATTGCGAGAAGCTAACATAGCGACCACAATTAAGGTGTTCCCGTTCGAAAAAACAACCGCTGATGGGGGGGGTGTGGTCGGGTGATGAGTTCTTGAATGCCTCGCCGCGCTCGACCCACAGATAAAAAATGAACTCGCTGCATCCGTTGGCCGTCAGCTAGAGATTTGGGGAAAGGGGATGTCATCTGATTTATACATATCAATAATATATAGTAGGTAACTCGTCTATATTATTAAGTGAAAAGTATCCGACTCTAAACTCAATACGGCTTTGTTAATGATTTCTGGCGTCTGTTGAAATTGTTGTTTTGCTCAGGCAGATGAAATTTGTGTGCTGGGCCGTAATGGTTGGTGCAAGACAAGACTCACGATCAAGATACCGACGTTATTCATGCAGCCGTTCAGATGCGGCTGAGCCCGCTTGGGGCCGGTCGCGCGACTTTTGGGCGGACGCGGGCTTGGTGTAAGATTGCGCAGCACACACGAACGTTGCGGTCAGGGTTTGCCAGGGAAACCAGCTGATCGTGAAACAAAAATCAACAACAGGAATGTCCGGGGAGGTGCTGGCTGTGATTAACAACTCGTTCTGCGTTGGTTTGTGCGGCGCGCTGCAGAAGCGCGTAGCCACGATTTGCCTATAATTTGCTATGCAAACGGTTGACTGGTACCTGAACCGTCTAAAACAGATGTCGCTTGGCGAGATCAGCTATAGAGTCCGGCAAATGGTGGTGGGTCACGCTCAGGCGAAAGCCACGAGCGCAAACGCCGAAATACCGCCATTCAACGCGACACCTGCCCGCCTGAACTGGCTTACTGCGCCGGTTCAAGTCGACACCGCACTTTATTCGCAGGCCGCCGATCGGGCTGCCGCGGGCCGGATTCCCGTATTCGCCCTGGACGACGCTGCGCTTGGCTCTACACCGCGCTGGAACAAGGACGTCCGGCTGGATGTTGAGGCGCCGCTGACGTTCGGTAAGAAGCTCGATTACAGAGACCCGCGCCTGGTAGGCGACATCAAATATCTATGGGAGCCCAACCGGCATCTGGAGCTTGTGACGCTTGCGCAGGCCTATCGATTGACGGATTCCGAAAAATACCTGCACGCGCTGCGTGAGAAACTTGAATCGTGGTTTGACCAGTGTCCGCACTTGCTCGGACCCAACTGGGCGAGCTCGCTGGAATTGGGAATCCGCCTGATCAATTGGGCCGCAGTATGGCAATTGATCGGCGGGGCTGAATCCCCTCTTTTCGCGGGCACCCGCGGCGGCGCACTCAAGGATCGCTGGCTTATGTCGATCTACCACCATGCGCAGTTCGTATCCGGCTATCGCTCCCTGTATTCGTCCGCGAATAACCATTTGATCGGAGAGGTGACGGGTGTGTTCGTGGCGGGCTGCGTATGGCCGCTATGCCAGGACATGGTGAACTGGCGCGCGCAAAGCTACGACATACTCGTCCGGGAGGCGTTGAGGCAGACCTGCACCGACGGCGTCAATCGGGAACAGGCCATTGCCTATCAGCATTTTGTGCTGGATTTTCTCATTGTCGGGGCCCTGATAGGGGAAGCCGCCGATATCAGGTTCCCTCAGGGTTACTGGCTCAGGATTGAGAAAATGCTGGAGTACATTGCCTCGCTGATGGATGTAGCGGGTAACGTGCCGATGATCGGTGACGCAGATGACGGCTACGTGGTACGTTTGTCGCAGGAGCAGAACTTTTGCCATTTCAGATCACTGCTGGCGACCGGCGCGGTGCTGTTCGAGCGCCAGGATTTCAAGGCAAAGTCGGGGCATCTGGACGACAAGACCAGGTGGCTGCTTGGCGACAGAGCTGCCGCGTATCACCGTATTCGTGCGCCTGCAGAACAGACAACTGTCCGCCGGGCCTTCCCTGAAGGCGGCTATTACATACTAGGCACGGAGCTCGACACCGATAACGAAATTCGTCTGGTGGTGGATGCGGGACCATTGGGATATCAGGCCATTGCCGCTCACGGGCACGCGGATGCACTGGCGTTGACGCTGTCGGTCGGTGGTCGCGAATTTCTGATCGATCCGGGCACTTACGCCTACCACACCAATGAAAGATGGCGCAATTACTTCAGGGGTACGGCAGCGCACAACACCGTGCGGGTGGATAATGGCGATCAATCCGAATCCGGCGGGAATTTTATGTGGATACGCCATGCGCAGGCACGTTGTGAGGCATGGCTTCCCGGCAACCAGGTGGATGTTTTCCGCGCCTCGCACGACGGTTATACGCGTCTGCGCGATCCGGTTGTGCATCGACGCGAAATCCGCCTGGACAAGGCGCGCCGACAGATCGAAATCAACGACACCTTGATGTGCAAGCGCGCGCACATCATTGAGCGACCCTGGCATTTTGCGGAACATTGCACCGTACGGGAGACCGTGAACGGATTCTCGGCAACCAGCGCAGGTGTGATCATCGCGATTAAACATGCGGACGCGGGCGTGACGGCGTTGCGCTTCAGCGGTGATGTCGAGCGTCCCGCCGGCTGGGTATCCCGGCGTTACGACATCAAAACGCCGACGACGACCCTGGTCTGGCTCACGGAAATCAGCGGCGAAACGACGTTGCGAACCGTCATCGACTGCGCGCAGCCGGCTATCGTCAGCGATGACTCAGCGAGTTCAAAGCCGAATTCAAAACGATGGGAGCGGGTATGAAGATCAGTATTTTCGGCCTCGGCTATGTCGGCGCGGTGTCGGCCGGCTGTCTGGCGCAAGGCGGGCACACCGTCATTGGCGTCGACCCCTATCAGCCAAAGGTCGATCTGATTAATCGCGGGCAGACGCCGGTAATCGAGAAAGACATCGGCGAAATCATTTCGGCGGCGGTCAGGGAGAAGAGATTATGGGCCACCGCGGAAGTCGAGGCGGCCGTTAATGCCTCCGAAATATCGCTGATCTGCGTAGGCACGCCGAGCCAGCTTAACGGCAGTTTGGATCTCAAATACGTCCGGCAGGTATGTGAACAGATCGGCAACGCCCTTAAACACAAGGAGGCGTTTCATGTGGTCGTCGCGCGCAGCACCATGTTGCCGGGGAGTATGGCCAACGTTGTTGTCCCGACTCTGGAAACCGCTTCGGGAAAACAGGCGGGCAAGGATTTCGGGGTTTGCACTAACCCGGAATTCCTGCGTGAAGGTACGGCGGTACATGATTTTTATCATCCGCCCAAAACTGTGATTGGCGAAATTGGTCCCAAAAGTGGCGATCAACTGGCGAGCATTTACTCGAACCTGGATGCGCCTTTGATTCGCACGGATGTCGAAACCGCGGAAATGGTCAAGTACAGCGACAACGTCTGGCACGCGCTGAAAGTCGGATTCGCCAACGAGATCGGAAATATCTGCAAGGCGGCGAATATCGACGGCCACAAGGTTATGGACATATTCTGCCGCGACACCAAGCTGAATTTATCGCCTTATTACCTTAAACCAGGCTTCGCCTTCGGCGGTTCCTGCCTGCCGAAAGATGTCCGCGCGCTGAACTACAAGGCGCGCAGCCTGGACATCGAGGTGCCGATTATCAACGCCATCCTTCCCAGCAATCAGTGGCAGATCGACAAAGGCCTGAAGATGATCCTCGACAAGGGGAACAAGCAGGTTGGAATCCTGGGATTCAGCTTCAAGGCGGGCACCGACGACTTGCGCGAAAGCCCGCTGGTCGAACTCATCGAGAGGCTGATCGGCAAGGGCTATGACGTGCGCGTGTACGACCGCAACGTGCATATGGCGCGTCTGGTAGGCGCCAATCGAGATTATATCCTCAATCATATTCCGCACATCTCCAACCTGATGGTGAGCAGCATCGACGAGGTGCTGGCGCACGCGCGGACGATTGTCATCGGCAACGGTGACCAGGCCTTCGAGTCGGTCCCGGCGTCACTTAAGCCCGGGCAGGTACTTGTGGATCTGATCCGGATCACATCAGCGCGCAGCGAGGCAGGCAAATATGACGGCATCTGCTGGTAAGCCCAGACGGGTGCTCATCATCGTCGAAAACCTGCCGGTGCCGTTCGATCGCAGAGTCTGGCAGGAGGCGAAAACGCTGATCGGTGCGGGGTACCAGGTATCCGTAATCTGTCCCACGGGCAAGGGCTACGAGGCGCGACACGAGGTAATCGACGATATCCATATCTATCGTCATGCGTTGCCCATGGAGGGTAGCGGCGTGACGGGTTACGTCGCTGAATACGGCGCGGCGTTGTGCTGGCAGTTTTTTCTGGCCTGGCGCATATTGATTACCCGCGGCTTCGACGCCATTCATGCGTGCAATCCGCCGGACAATATTTTTCTGATCGGCGGCTTCTTCAGGTTGCTGGGCAAGCGCTTTTTGTTTGATCATCACGACATTAATCCGGAATTGTACGAGGCAAAATTCGGGCGTCGCGACTGGTTTTACAAGCTGATGCTGGGCCTCGAGCGATGGACGTTCAAGACGGCCAGCGTGTCGATCGCCACGAATGAGTCTTACCGGCGCATCGCCATCGAGCGCGGTGGCATGTCTCCTGAAGACGTGTTTATCGTCCGCAGTGGCCCCAATCTCGAGCGGCTGAAGATAGGGCCACCGGTGGAGGCGCTGAAAGAGGGGCGGACGTATCTGGTGGGTTATGTCGGCGTGATGGGTAAACAGGAAGGCATCGAGTTTCTGCTGCAGGCCGCGCGCTATATTGTATTTGTGAAAGGCCGTCACGATGTGCAATTCGGCCTCGTGGGCGGCGGGACCGAGCTTGAGGATATGAAAGCTTACGCGGGCCAGCTGGGTCTGGCTGACTACGTGACGTTCACGGGACGCGTGCCAGACGATGAAATGCTGGCGATGCTGAATACCGCCGATGTATGCGTAAATCCTGACGTGGCCAATGAGATGAACGACAAATCGACGATGAACAAGATCATGGAGTACATGGCGCTGGGCAAACCGATTGTGCAGTTCGATCTCATCGAGGGCAGATTTTCAGCCCGCAGCGCCTCGCTGTACGCGGCCAGAAACGATGCCCTCGACTTCGCGGAGAAGATTCTTACACTGCTGGACGACTCGGCACTCAGGCGGGCAATGGGTACGGACGGGCGTCATCGCGTCGAAAAGGAGCTCTCTTGGCACTATGAGGCGCCAAGGCTCCTCGAAGCCTATGACGCGCTGTTTCGGGAAGGAAAAACATCCGCTGCCGCATAAGGGTTGGGCGGCCTTGGCATCGGTATTTCATCCGCGGTCTTGTAAGGGCGCGCATTCAAATTAACCACACCGCCCGCGTCACGGACTGCGTATGATCGCACCGCGACGGCTTGGTCGGGCACGTCAGGGAGTCGCTTAACACAGGCCATGAATTATCTGTTCGCAATGGTGACAGCCACCGCGGTCAGCCTGGCCGTCATCCCGGTGATGATGCGCCTCGCGCCGTGGCTGGGCATGATCGACCACCCCGACGCGCGTAAAGTGCATGTCAAGCCCGTGCCGCGTGTGGGCGGCTGGGGCATTGTGCTCGGCGCGTTGGTGCCGATCATCATTCTTGTTCCACTCACGCCGCTTCTGCAGGCCTATATTTTTGGCGTCGTGGTTCTGTTTGCTTTCGGCTCCATGGACGATCGCCACGAGCTGGGGCACTACACGAAATTCATCGGGCAGCTGCTCGCGGTAGTGCCGGTCGTTACGTACGGCGGTGTTTACATTACGCATCTGCCTTTGTTCGGCATGAATTCAATTCCCGCCGCGATCGGCATGCCGTTTACGATTTTCGCATTGTTGGGCATGATCAACGCCATTAATCATTCCGACGGACTGGATGGCCTGGCGGGTGGCGAGGCCTTGCTGAGTCTGGCCGCACTGGCGTTCCTCGGTTATCTGGCGGACAGCGATCTGATCCTGTTGATCGCGCTGGCGGCCATGGGTGGCGGCTTCGGATTTCTGCGCTACAACACGCATCCGGCGATCGTGTTCATGGGGGACGGCGGCAGTCAGTTTCTGGGATTTACGCTGGGTTTTCTGGCCGTGCTGCTGACTCAGCAGATTGACACATCGCTAAGCCCGGCCGTGGTTCTGCTGCTGCTCGGCTTGCCCATCGCGGACATTATAATGGTGCTGGGCAAGCGCATGAGCGAGCGCATGAACTGGTTCCTGGCCACCAAAAATCACCTTCATCATCGCTTGCTGGACCTGGGTTTTGTGCACGAGGAATCCGTCGTAATCATTTACTCCATCCAGACATTGTTCGTGGTGAGCGGGATTTTCCTGCGTTATCAGCCTGACTGGCTGCTAGTTACCATTTACGTCGCGGCCTGCGGGCTGATCTTCGGTTCCCTCGCATACGCCGAGCAGCATCGCTATGTCGTTCATCGCAACAATACGGAAGGAGCCTTGAGCGGCGCGATCTCATACCTGCGCATGAAGTTGCTGGTGACAACGCCACGGCGGTTCATTGAATTTAGCCTGCCCATTTATCTGATAGTCACCAGCCTGTTGATCAGCAACGTGCCGCGCGACTTTGGGTTTGCCTCAGCCGGCATCTTCGTGTTGCTGCTCGTCGAGTCCTCGCTGAGCAGCACCTTGCGTTCCATCATGCTCAGGGCGTTGATATACGTTGTTGCGACCTTTGTGGTTTATCTCAGCTATAATCACCCACCGCACGACGTGATGTGGATGGGCCTAGTCAAACTGCTGTTTCTGGTGGCGCTTGCGTTCGCCATAGGAACCGCGATCAAGTTTTCGCCGCGCCGGCGGGAATTCGAATTCACCACCACCGCCATGGATTACCTGATGGTGCTGATTGTCGTTACCAGCCTGGTGGTAGCGCAAACTCAGCAGGTTGAAAGACAAATCAGTCTGTTCGTTTTTGAGGTTATTATTCTACTTTACGCGTGCGAATTGCTGATTATCGAGAAGCGAGAGCGATGGAATCTTTTAACCTTATCGTCCCTGGCAACGACGGGCGTGCTGGCGGTACGCGGGTTATTTTAGACCGTAAGCCTTAAAGCCCGGCTCACTGCTCGATATTCAATGAGTAAGCTCATGACTGACAATCCCACTGCCAAGGCAGTTAAGAAAAGCCCTAATACAGTCTGGCATCACGCGACCGTTACGCGCGCAAGGCGGCAGCAGCAGAATGGACACAAATCCGTGGTGCTCTGGTTCACCGGGCTGTCCGGCGCGGGCAAATCGACGGTGGCGCACGCGGTTGAGGAGGCGCTGCATGAGCAAGGCCGGCATACGTTTGTGTTCGATGGCGACAACGTGCGCCATGGTCTGTGCTCGGACTTGAGTTTCTCTGAGGAAGCGCGCAAGGAGAACATTCGTCGTGTCGGCGAGATGGCAAAACTATTCGTCGAGGCGGGCGTAATCGGATTGACGGCGTTTATTTCACCTTATCGTTCCGATCGGCAGAAGGTGCGCGAGCTCGTGGCCCCCGGCGATTTCATTGAAATTTATTGTCGTTGTTCGCTGGAAGTGTGTGAGCGACGCGATGTCAAAGGGCTTTACAAGCGTGCGCGCCGTGGCGAGATCAAGGAATTTACCGGCATATCTTCGCCTTACGAGGAGCCCCTGAATCCCGAACTCGTGATCGAAACGGGCGCGGGGTCAGTGGACAACTGCGTCGAGGAAGTGGTGTCCTATCTGTCCACAAACAGTTACCTGGCCTGACCGGTGCCGACGCTCCGGCCCATAGTCGTCAACAAAGGGTCGTCAACAGAGCGTGTGGCGCCATTCTTTCGAAGGCAAATAGTTGTTCGCTCAATGCATTGTGGCATTATTGACAGGCAGGCTTTACTTAATCTTTGGTCGCCCGTACAGTTCGATCTTGCATGAATCCAGTGTGGTTCTGCGAACCCGGACAAGGCCACCCCATCATAGTTGCAGAGCAATGCCAAAACCTAAACTCGCATCCAACCACAGCCACCTCAACCAACAGGCTGTCAACGTCCCGTCGTCGCAGGGCGCCAAACAAGAACGCGCTACAGGCGCGCTGCGTGCCTGGGTTTACGATCGGGTATTGATGGGGCTCACATCCGGCTGGTATCAGCAGGTTCTGAGTCGTCTCCCGCAAGGGGCGTCCGTGCTCGATGTGGGTATTGGAACGGGTAGCGCCGTTGCCCGCAGCGCCGACTTGGTGCGGCAAAAGAATATCC
>Ga0209587_1000627_pt1 | contig 17223 bp, 17 predicted proteins | sample NGEPerD_2_FD_184512 | JGI IMG/M metagenome (GOLD analysis project Ga0209587, IMG submission 184512) | Arctic peat soil microbial communities from the Barrow Environmental Observatory site, Barrow, Alaska, USA - NGEE PermafrostL1-D... | ecosystem: Environmental > Terrestrial > Soil > Wetlands >... | reverse complement strand
GTCGAGGGTGCCTTCGTGGTCGCGGAAGGCGGCATCTTGTCACCGCTGCTGGCCAACATCGCGCTGTCGGTCCTCGATGAGGCCCTGCATGCGTCCTGGGCGCCGGGAGCGGAGATGTCGACCTCGATGCGGCGACGCAGGAGGAGGTGGAAGGACCTTGGGGGACCCCGCAGCCGCGCCAGGCCTGCAGGTCGCCGGCCTGGATGCGGGCCCAGACACCTGGGAGCCGGTACTTCAGCTCGACTGCGTTCGCGATCAACGCCCGACCGGAGTCGGTGGAGCCGCCGATGGCCAGGGCGAACCCGGCGATGCAGAACTCCGCCACAGCGGTGCACCCGGTCCGGCGAGGGTGAGACCGGTGTCCCCGCCTCCGGCTGCCAGCCAGGTGGCTGCGTCGTCGATCGACTCCGGTGGATGCTGCTCGGCCCAGATCACCGCCGCGGTCATGACATCGGCCTCGGCACGATCCGCAGCCGCACGCCGGGCACGCGCGAACACCAGCACCGCCGACGGGTCGTCGAGCTCCTCGATGGAGGTGGTGTCGTGGTGGTCATAGAAGCAATCCAAGCCCCGAGGTCTGACAGGGTCTGGTGCCAGAAGCCCTTGTGTGGACAGGGAATTCTCGAAATCCTGAACACCTTGAATCATCGGAACATCCTCGGCGCCAGGTGCCGGTGATGTTCCACCACCTCGGGTCGCGGGCCGCCGTCGGCCGGCGTGCCCGTGGTTTCGAGACGCTCGCTGGCGCTCGCTCCTCAACCAGCGAAGGAAGGCGGGCCGGCAGCCCGTCGACTGACGGCAACACAGCCAGCGTTGCGGTGCGTAGAAGGCAAACGTTGGTGGACGGGGTACAAGGTCGAGGAACTCACTGATCTGGGTCACTCGGGCACCAGCAGCGCGACGCACTCGACGTGGTGCGTCATGGGGAACAGGTCGAAGGCCCGGAGGCCGGACAGCCGGTAGCCCAGCTCGGCGAAGTAGCCGATGTCGCGCGCCAGGGAGGCGGGGTCGCAGGCGACGTAGGCGACGGCACGCGGGTGCAGATCCGCGATCGCCCGGACCACCTGGCGCTTGGCGCCGGCGCGCGGCGGGTCGAGTACGACGACCTCGACGGTCTCGCGGTCGTTCAGCCTGCCGCGACGGCTCAGCGCACGGTCGACCCGGTCGCGGATGACGGAGACCTGGGCGTGCCCGGTGAGGTTCTCCCCCGCCAGCACGGCGGCCCGTCGGTCGCTCTCGATGGCCGTCACCTTGCCTCCGATCCCGACCGCCTCGGCCAGGAACGCGCTGAACAGGCCTCCGCCCGAGTAGAGATCGAGTGCCCGCTCCCCGGGTTGCGGGCTCAGCATCGACATCACCGTGTCGACCAGGGCGCGGGGTGCTCCCGGGTGCGCCTGCCAGAACCCGTCGCCGGCAACCGCGAACTCGTGGGTCCCGTGGAGAGCGGTCTCGACCACCTCGACAACGGGACTGGGGTCGCCGGATTCACGCGCCTCCGGATGGGCGATCAGGCACCGGTCCACGACGACGACCTCGTGCGAGCGGTGCTTCCGCAGACCCCGGTCGCCGCCGGGCAGGTGCACGTACTGCATCCGGGTACGCCAGAAGAGACCGTCCCGGTCCCCGGGGACCGGCTCCACCACCACGTCGCGCTCGATCCCGGCCAGCCGGGACAGCTGCTCCGAAACCACGTGTGCCTTGAGCCGACGTTGCTCGGAGAGCTCGACGTGCTGGAAGTCGCAACCGCCGCAGCCACCGGGGTGCGCCAGGGGGCAGGGCGCCGGCACCCGGTGTGGCGAGGGAGCCGCCACCTGGACGGCGTCACCGCGCAGGAACCGGCCGCTGTCCTCGGTGATCTCGACGGTGACCTGCTCGCCGGGCAGGGCGTGCCGCACGAAGGTCACCATCTCCCGGTCGTCGACCCCGGTGGAGACCCGGGCCACGAAGTGCCCGCCGTGGGCGACCGGGCCCACCTCGACGTCGAAGCGCTGTCCGACGCGCGAGTCTGCAGGCCCCGTCACTCCCTGGGTCACTGCGTCACTCCCTGGGTCCGTCAGTTCCGCGTCCGGCCGCGGCGTACGTCACCGGGGCGCAGGCGCTGGAGCTCCCAGTCGTCGCGGTTCCTGGCCTCCTCCGAACCCCGGAGCTGGTAGGGCACCGAGGTCACCATGACGCCTGGCGTGAACAGCAACCGGCCCTTGAGCCGCAGCGCGGTCTGGTTGTGCAGCAGCTGCTCCCACCAGCGCCCCACGACGTACTCCGGGATGTAGACGGCGACCACGCCGCGAGGGTTGGCGTCCCGGATCTCGACGGCGTACTGCACGATCGGCCGGATGACCTCGCGGAACGGGGAGTAGAGCATCTTCAGAGGTACGTCGATCCCCCGGGTGTCCCACTCGTCGACGAGCTTGTTCGACTTCCCGCCGTCGACGTCGACGAACACCGCCTCGAGGAGGTTGGGCCTGCTCGCCTTGGCGTAGGCCAGGGCCCGCATCGTCGGCTTGTGCAGCTTGGAGACCAGCACGATCGCGTGCACCCGGGTCGGCAGGGTCGGGTCGCTGTCGTGGACCGCGAGCTCCTCATCGACCCGGTCGTAGTGGCTGCGAATACGGATCATGATCGCGTAGAACACACCCATCGCGAGGATCGTGATCCAGGCTCCGGCGAGGAACTTGGTGACAAGCACGATCACCAACACGACGGCTGTCATGCAGAGCCCGAACGTGTTGATCCCTCGTGACCTCATCATCCGGCGGCGCTCCGCCGGGTTCGACTCCATCTTCAGGTGGCGGGTCCAGTGCCTGATCATGCCGAGCTGGCTGAGGTTGAAGGAGATGAAGACGCCGACGATGTAGAGCTGGATGAGCCGGGTGGTCTGCGCGTCGAAAGCGGCGATCAACATGATGGCCATCACCGCCAGGAACACGATGCCGTTGCTGTAGGCGAGCCGGTCCCCGCGCATACCCAGCGCGCGCGGCGCCAGACCGTCCTTGGCCAGGATCGACCCCAACACCGGGAACCCGTTGAACGCCGTGTTGGCGGCCAGCACCAGGATGACGCCGGTCACGACGACGACGAAGTAGAAGCCCGGCGTGAACTGGTCGAAGATCGCTCGTGCGAGCTGCGCGATGACCGTGTCCTGGGTGTAGCCAGCCGGCAAGGGGAGCCCGGCCGGGGTTCTCAGGTCGTCGAGGTGGTGCGGGTCGACGTAGCGAAGGCCCATCTGACGGGCAAGCACGATGACGCTGACCATCATGCTGACGGCGATCAGGCCCAGCAGGAGCAGCGTGGTGGCGGCGTTGCGGCTCTTGGGCTTGCGGAATGCAGGCACACCGTTGCTGATCGCCTCCACCCCCGTCAGGGCAGCACATCCGGAGGAGAACGCCCGGGCGAGCAGCAGAACCAGACCGATGGTGGTCAGGGGTTGCTCCCAGCCCTCCTGGGGGATGATCTGGAGGTCAGCACTTGCCACGTCGGGCAAGTTCCCGTTCAGCAGCCGGAGCAGGCCGTACGCACACATGCCAAGGACCGCGAACATGAACAGGTAGGTCGGCACCGCGAAGAACGTCCCGGACTCGCGCACGCCGCGTAGGTTCATGGCGGACAGCACGATCACCATCCCCGACGCGACAAGAACCTCGTGCCCAGCCACGCCCGGCACAGCCGCCGCGGCGTACTGCGACGCCGAGGAGATCGAGACCGCAACCGTGAGCACGTAGTCGACCAGTAACGCGCTGGCAACGGTCACGCCGGCGCTGCGGCCGAGGTTGACGCTCGCGACCTCGTAGTCACCGCCACCTGACGGATAGGCATGGACGGTCTGGCGGTACGACGCAACCACTGTCAGCATCACCAGGGCAACCGCGAGCGCCACTTTCCATGACCAGACGTAGGCGGACGCCCCGGCGATGCCGAGCATGATGAAGACCTCGTCGGGTGCGTAGGCCACCGAGGAGAGCGCGTCGCTGGCGAAAACGGGCAGAGCGATCCGTTTCGGCAGCAAGGTCTCGCCCAGTTGGGAACTGCGCAGCTTGCGGCCGAGCAGTATCCGTTTGGAGACATTTGCTACGCCCACACTGGGAGGCTAGAGCACTCGACGCGGCCGCGCGGCGAGACCCGTGGTGATGTCTCTCGCCTGCACGCGCTAGGGGGCGTTGGACGGGGTGCCACTAGTGTTCGTCACGTGCACGTCGTGATCATGGGCTGCGGCCGCGTCGGCTCGACGCTCGCCCGAAGCCTCGAGGACCGGAACCACACCGTGAGCGTCATCGACAGCAACCCCGATGCGTTCCGTCGGCTCGGTCCGTCGTTCAACGGCACCAAGGTCACGGGTTACGGCTTCGACCAGGCGGTGCTGGCCGAAGCGGGCATCGAACGCGCCGATGCCTTTGCGGCGGTGAGCAGCGGTGACAACTCCAACATCATCGCCGCCCGCGTCGCCCGCGAGACGTTCGGCATCCAGCAGGTCGTTGCGCGGATCTACGACCCAGGCCGGGCCGAGGTCTACCAGCGGCTCGGCATCACCACTGTCGCAACGGTGAAGTGGACTGCAGACCAGGTGCTTCGCCGGATCCTCCCGGCCGGTGCCGAGCCCGACTTCCGCGATCCTTCCGGCACGATCCGGGTCGACCAGGTGCCCGTGCCCGAGGCGTGGGTGGGCAAGCGCACGCTGCACCTGCAGGAGCAGTCCAGCAGCCGGATCGCGTGGATCGACCGACTCGGTGAGGGGATGCTGCCCATCCGCGAAACGGTGCTGCAGGAGGGAGACCTGCTCCACCTCGTGATGCGGGAGCAGAACGCCGACGGTGTCTACGACGTACTCAAGAGGGGTCCGGAGGAAGAATGAGCGCATGAGAGTCGCGATTGCGGGTGCGGGAGCCGTGGGCCGCTCGATCGCCCGCGAGCTGATCGGCAACGGCCACGAGGTGCTGCTCATCGACAAGGAGCCTGCCTCGATCAAGCCCGACCGTGTCCCCGACGCGGAGTGGCTGCTCGCCGACTCCTGCGAGCTGTCCTCGCTGGAGGAGGCCCGGCTCGAGGACTGTGACGTGGTCATCGCCGCGACCGGCGACGACAAGGCCAACCTGGTGACCTCGCTGCTGGCCAAGACCGAGTTCGGCGTGCCGCGCACGGTCGGCCGGGTCAACCACCCCAACAACGAGTGGCTGTTCACCGAGGCGTGGGGCGTCGACGTGAATGTCTCGACCCCGCGGATCATGTCGGCCCTGGTCGAGGAGGCGGTGACGGTCGGCGACCTGGTGCGGCTGTTCACCTTCCGCAAGGGCAACGCCAACCTGGTCGAGATGACGATGCCGTCCGACTCGCCGTACGTCGGGAAGCCCTCGGGCCTGGTCCCCTTTCCGGACAACTGCGCGCTGGTGACGATCCTGCGCGACGGACAGGTCTACACCCCCGACCCGGAGCAGCCCATCGAGGCCGGCGACGAGCTGCTGATCGTCGTCCCGGCCGAGCTCGAGGAGGAGCTGGAGAAGATGCTGGCCCCCGACGAGCACGGCGACAAGCCCCGCAGCACCAACTGACCGCCCAACCAACTGACCGCCCAATAGGTGATCGATCGCTCAGGGGTGCAGGTGCGGCTCAGGCTCCCCTGGCTTCAGCGGGGTGCTGTTGCGGGTGAGCACCCACACCATCGCGGCCAGGGCCGCCACCTGGAGCGGCCAGCCCATCGTCAGCTTGGCCACCCCGAGCGCCGCGACTGCCGAGTCGGTGGACCACCATTCGTTGCGCCCGGCCAGGTAGATCGGTCCCTGCACCACGACGCGGATGATGCACGGCAGCGCCAGCAGCCAGGTCAACCGGCTGCACAGGCGTACGACGTTCCGGTCGGCGTGCCACGCGGTCGGGTCGCCGCCGGCGACGCTGCCGACGATGAATCCCACCAGGGGCCAGCGGATCACGATCGTGAAGACCATCACGAGTCCGTAGACCAGGTTGTAGAGCAGGCCCGGCAGGAAGTAGGCCAGCGCCTGCTCCCCCGCGTCGCCACCTCCACGTGCCGCACGCCAGGCGAACAACGAGCCGATACCGATGCCGACCAGCGCGTTGAGCACGAACTGGGGCGTCGATCGCTGGGCGAGCCGCACCAGCAGGAGCACCCCCGCACACACGACGCTCACCACGATGGCCAGCCGGAGGTCGTGGACGGTGAGGAAGAGCACCGTGAACGTGATGGTCGGGACCGCAGCCTCGAGCATGCCCCGGACTCCGCCCAGCGCGGCGGCGAGCTGCTTGCGGACGACCTCCTCGACTGTGTGGGTCGTCGCCGCAGCCGGCGTCCCGGATGTCTCGGCTGTCATCGCGGTCTCAGGTCGTAGCGCGGGTTGTACATCACCCGGGCTCCGTCCTGCAGGCCGATGCGCCCCGCGACCCGGATGCCACGACCCGGTGAGATCCCGCCGATGCGACGGCGGCCGAGCCAGATCACGTTGATGGAGCCCGACCCGTCGTAGAGCTCTGCCTCGAGGGCCGGAACGCCACCGCGCGGCCGGAGAGTCACGGTCTTCAGGGTGCCCTGGACGACCACCTTCTGACGGTCCGGCGCGTCCTTGATGGCGACCAGCCCGGCCAGTTCCGTTTTCTTGCGCAGCTCCTGGGCTTCGTCACGGTCCTGGTTGGCCCAGCGGCTGATGGAAGCACGCAGTCGGCTCTTGTGCTCGGACATGGGCGGCGGCCTAGTCACTGACCGGTGGGTCGACCTGGTGCGCGTCGTGAGGCAGGGTCAGCGGCAGCGGGGCGCCGGGGGGCATCGCGTGGCGCCCACGGCGTACGACGATCTGCCGGATCGTCTCCAAGAAGGGACGAGCGAGGGCTTCCTCCAGGGCGGGCGGGCCCATCAGCGTCGCGCGCAGCAGCCAGGCGGGGCCCTCGTGGCCCACGATCCTGCTCGGCTGGGTGGCCGGTTCGCCGCCGGGGGTCTGCATCGGCACCATACACAGCAGCTCGGTGCCGAAGCTGCCCTGCTGCTCGTCGGCGGTGCCGCCCATGCGGGCCATCTCGGCGGAGATCCGCGGACGCAGCTCGTCCCAGGCGCCGCCGCCTCGCGACGACGCGAAGGCGCGCAGCTCGAGCGCACCCTGCTCGCCGACCAGTACGACCGCCATCACCTGGCCGCTTTCCTCGTCGACCTGGAGCTGCATCTCCATGGGGCCCACGGGCGTCACGAACAGGCTGCCGAGGTCGATGCCCTCGCGATCCTCGAGGTCGACCTCGGACTCGTCGAAGGGGCCGATTGCTTCATCGATGCCGGTGGAGCCGTCGACGACGGACGAGCCATCGTCCTCCGGAGTCGCCTCGGACTCGATCGAGCCTGACTTGCGGCCGAACCTCACCTCGCCATCCTTCCTGCCCGGATCCGCTCCGGGGTCTGTTTCGGGGTCTTTTCGTCGTCTGGGGTGTCGTCTGGGTCATTTCGCCCGGGTCGTCGCCTGGGCGGTCTGCTGGGTGGTCTGCGTGAAACCTCCAGTTGAACCGTAACCCCCGGCCCCGCGAGCCGACTCCGGGAGGGCACCGGCCTCCACGAACGACGCAGTCTCGAACCGCTGGATCACCAGCTGGGCGATCCGGTCCCCGCGCCGAACCGCAAAGGCCTCGTGGCGGTCGGTGTTGAACAGGCACACCACGACCTCACCGCGATATCCCGCGTCGATGGTTCCAGGTGCGTTGACGATGGAGATCCCGTGCCGCGCGGCCAGCCCGGAACGCGGATGCACTAGGGCGACGTACCCTTCGGGGAGGGCCATGGCAATGCCCGTTGGCACCAGCGCCCGCTCCCCAGGCTCCAGGGTCAGGTCCACTGCGGAGCGCAGGTCGGCGCCCGCGTCGCCAGGGTGTGCATAGGAGGGGAGCGGCAGCCCCGGGTCGACGCGCTTGATCGAGATCTCCACCATGTCACGCGACCCTACCCGCGGTTCTGGGCAGCCCGGATGACAGGCTCTGAGCGTGCCACCGCCCCCTCCCGCTGCCTACTCCGAGCGCCTGCACGTGCCGCTTCGCTGGTGGGTGCAGGCGACGATGCTCCTGGCCAGCCTGTGGCTCGCGTTCATCGTGGCGACGCCGGCCTGGGCGGCCTGGTCAGCCACCGCTGTCCTCGTGCTCCTCACCTTCGGCCTCCTCGCCTGGATCGGCAGCGCCAGGGTGGTCGTTCGCGGCGGCGTGCTCCACGCCGGGCCCGCACACATCTCGGTCGAGCTGCTCGGACCCGTCGAGTCCCTGGATGCGGAGGAGACGAGACGGGTGCACGGTGTCGACGCCGACGCGCGCGCCTTCCTGCTGACGCGCCCGTACCTGAAGAGGTCGGTCAAGGTGACGGTGGTCGACCGGGCCGACCGGACACCGTACTGGCTGGTCTCGACGCGACACCCCCAGGAGCTCGCCGCCGCCCTCACAGGTGCTCAGCGGGTCCCTGACCAGTGACGCGGCCGCCACGGTCGGCCGTGCCCGCAGCAGGCAGACGTTGGTGGGCGGGCACTTGCGGGAATGACCACTAGGCTCATCGGGTACTCCGGAGCTGACACAGGCACTACCTGAAAGGCGCGACATGGCCAGGGACAAGTCGAAGAAGAAGTCGAAGGACAGCTCGAAGGTCTGGTCGATCTTCTCGCTCGCAGCCGCGCTGCTGGGCGCCACGGTGGCGCGCAAGAGCCTGACCAAGGCATGGCAGTCCGCGACCGGGAAGAACCCGCCTGCGAACCCTGCCGACCCTGACGTCGCCTTCTGGGAGGCGGTCCTGTGGGCCGGTGTCAGCGGCACCGTGGTGCAGCTGGCACGGATGCTGGCCACCCGCAGGGCCGCGAACTACTACGCCAAGTCGACCGGCCACCTGCCTCCCGGGCTGCAGAAGGACGACCAGGACGCAGAGGACGCACCCGCAGCGACGACCTGACCCCGCCGCGAGTGGAGCCCAAGGGCCGCCCCCGTCGGGGGCGGCCCTTGGTCCGTTGCCGGTCGTGCCTTGACGCCGTTCCCGAGTCGTGCGGGGTGGGTCAGGCGCAGTCGCGACAGATCAGTTTCTTCGCGTCCGCGAGCTGACTGCGGTGGTGCACGAGGAAGCAGCTCATGCAGGTGAACTCGTCCATCTGCTTGGGCTTGACCTCGACAGCCAGCTCCTCGTGCGACAGGTCTGCCCCTGGGAGCTCGAAGGACTCAGCCGCTTCGGCCTCGTCCTCGTCGACCTTCCCAGAGTTCTTGTCGTGACGGCGCGCCTTGAGTTCTTCGAGGCTGTCCTCGTTCTGGTCTTCCTCCGTCTTGCGCGGTGCGTCGTAGTCGGTTGCCATACGTTCTCTCCTGCTCCCAAGTCCCAGCGTGGTCCCGGGCGTCGATTCGGGCCTGTGCCCACATCGAGTCCCGAAGCTCGTCGGTGCGCCGTAAACCGCGTGAGGCGCAGATTGTGCACCACTCACGCTGATTGTGCACACCAATCCCACAAAGCTACGTCTGGGTCTGCCAGACGATGCGTGAAACGCACGCGCACGGACGGTTGTTCCCGATCGCCCGAACGGCTCTGCGACCAGTAGTCATGACCGGAACGATGGGGATGGTCACCAAGTCAATCCGGGAGGTCGCCGAGGAATCCGCACGACTTCACCAGGGCGGAGAAAATCCCCCAACCGGGCGTCGGGGCGCACACTACGAGGTCCCTGCCGGCGGTCGTGGTCCAGACCTCGAAGGTGGCTCCGGCCTCGGTGGCGACGAGCCCACCGGCGGCGTAGTCCCAGACGTGGGCCCCCTCCTCGACATAGGCGTCACTCTGGCCCGAGGCCACCAGGCACAAGTCGAGGGCACACGAGCCCTGGCGCCGGATGTCGCGCACCTGAGGAAGCATCCGGGCCACCGCCCGCCCCTGTCTGGCCCGGATGGCTGACTCGTAGCTGAACCCGGTGGCGACCAACGTCTGGTCGATGGGCGGAGTGCTCCGCACCCGGACGGGTACGCCGTTGAGGGTGGCTCCCCCGCCCAGGGTCGCGGCGTACTCGACATCGGGGAGCGGGCTGCGCACCACCCCGGCGACGACCTGGCCGCCCCGCTCCGCGGCGATGGAGACGGCGTAGTTCGGCAGCCCGTAGAGGTAGTTCACGGTGCCGTCGATGGGGTCGACGATCCAGGTCACGCCCGAAGTGCTGGGGACGTCGCCGCCCTCCTCCCCCACGCTCTCCTCACCGATGAAGGCGTCATCGGGGCGGGCACCCAGCAGCCGCTTGCGAATGAGCTGCTCGCAGGTGCGGTCTGCCTCGGTGACGATGTCGATCGGGCTCGTCTTGGTGTCGGCGACGTCGACGCCGGACGAACGCATCGACGCGATCAGCTCGCCCGCCTCACGGGCGGTGGCGACCGCGAGGCCGAGCAGGTCGGTCGGGCTGTCCGCAGCGCTCACCGACTCAGTCAAGTCCGCACAGCGCGGGCTCTGGGCCGCGGGGGTTCGGGCAGCAACGGGCGGCACAAACGTCCCAGACGGCCTCTGAGCCCTCCGCTGCTCGTTCGGGGGACTCTCCACGCTCGACGGCTGCCCGCTCCAGGAGGAGGTCACGGACCATCGCGACGAACCGCTGGTCGAGGCCGGCCGTGGACGCCCTCGAGAACGGCAGCCCGATCTCCTGGGCGGTGGCCCGGGCCTCGGTGTCGAGGTCGTAGATGACTTCCAGGTGATCCGAGACGAAGCCGATCGGCGCCACCACCACGCCCGGGACGTTGCTGTTCCGGAGCGCGCGGAGGTGGTCGTTGATGTCCGGCTCGAGCCACGGGACCTGCGGCGGACCGGAGCGTGAGCAGAAGACGAGTTCGGAGACGTATCGGTGACCGGTCTCCTCGCGCACGCGCTCGATGATCTCTGCCGCCACGACCTGGTGCTGGGCGACGTAGGCACCGCCGTGGGGTCCGCTGGACTCACTCATGGCTTTCGGGATCGCGTGGGTCACGAAGGCGATGTGCCCGCCGCGCCGTGCGTCCCCGGGAAGGTCGGCGAGCGCGGCGAGCGTGGCGTCGACCATCGGCTCGATGAAGCCCGGATGGTTGAAGTACTGGCGCAGCCGGTCGATCCGGGGTGCGCCGGGAACGGCGGCCACGGCTGCGGCGAGATTCTCGCGGTACTGGCGGCACCCGCTGTAGGAGGAGTAGGCGCTTGTCAGGATGGCCGCCGCGCGGGTGACTCCGTCTGACGTCATCTGCTCGAGGGCCTCGCGCAGGAACGGGTCCCAGTTGCGGTTGCCCCAGTAGACGGGCACTCGCACACCGTTGGCGGAGAGGTCGGCCTCGATGGCGTCGATGAGCTCACGGTTCTGGTCGTTGATCGGGCTGCGCCCGCCGAACGCAAAGTAGTGCTCCCCGACCTCCTCGAGTCGCTCGTCGGGGACGTCCCTGCCGGCGGTGACGTTGCGGAGGAACGGCAGCACGTCGTCCGGCTTCTCCGGTCCACCGAAGGAGACGAGCAGGAGCGCGTCATAGGGCCGAGGGTCCGGTGGTTCGTGAGGAAGTCGCGCAGCGACTGTCTCGAAGGGCATTGCACCAGACTAGTGAGGACGCCGAACAGCCCGGGACGGACTGCCCAGGCGGTCTCCTATCGTTGCCGGGTGCTCGCCCCCTACCGCCGGGTCTTCGCCCACCCTGGGGCCCTGGCTTTCTCTGCGACCGGTCTCGTGGCCCGGCTGCCGATCTCGATGATGACGCTCGGGATCGTGCTTCTCGTAAGCTCCCTGAGCGGCTCCTACGGGCTCGCGGGCCAGGTTTCGGCGGCCTACATCATCGGCAACGCGGGGTTCGCCGTACCCCACGGCCGGTTGGCCGACCAGTTCGGCCAGGGCCGCGTGCTCTACGTCGACTCCGTCGTGTTCGCCCTGGCCAGCGGGCTGATGATCACCTCGATCACCGACGAATGGTCCCTGCCGTGGCCCCATCTGCTGGGCGTCATCGCCGGCGCCTCAATCCCGCAGATCGGCACGATGGTGCGGAGCCGCTGGGCGCACCTGCTCCGGGTGGACCGCGAACGACACACCGCTTTCGCCGTCGAGAGCGTGGCCGACGAGGTCGTCTTCGTCAGCGGTCCGGTGCTGGTGACGTTCTTGTCCACCGCCTGGGCACCGCAGGCCGGACTGGTGGTGGCGGTGGTCGTGGGCACCGTGGGCTCATTGGGTCTCGCGATGCAGCGCCGGACCGAACCTCCTGCCCATCCCCGCGATCCGGCTGTGGCACGGAGCCCGATGCCGTGGGGGCTGCTGGTGCCGCTGACTGTCGGCGCGGTCGCCCTCGGCAGCCTCTTCGGGGCGCTGGAGGTGGCCTCGGTCGCCTTCGCCGACGACGCTGGACGCAGAGCGGTCTCGGGCCTGATGCTCGGTGCGTTCGCGATGGGCAGCCTGCTGGCCGGCGTGGCCGCCGGAGCGCTGGTGTGGCAGCAGGGTCCCTTGCCGCGAGCCCGTATCGGCATGGGAATCCTGGCCGTCGGGACCCTCTCGCTGCCCTTACTGCCCGGCCTGGTCATCGTCACGGTGGCCCTGTTCGTGACCGGTCTGGCGCTGGCCCCGACACTGATCGCGCTTTTCTCGCTGATCGAGGCCTCCGTGCCCCGAGAACGCCTCAATGAGGCGATGGGGTTCGTCCAAACCGGAGTGGGCGCCGGCATTGCCCCTGGCGCCTGGCTCGCCGGTGTCGTCGCCGATGAGCATGGCGGCTCCGCGGCGTACTGGGTGTGCACTGTGTCGGCAGTGCTGGCGGCCCTGGCCGGCATTGCGATGCGCGACCCCGGGTTGGGCAAGGACCCGTCCCAGACCACCGCGGCCCACCGATGACCGCGCGCCTTCCACTGGGGACGGTTAGTCTGCGAAACATGCCCACATGGACGAACTGGGCGGGCCTGGCCACAGCTCATCCAACCCAGGAGCTCAGTCCGCACGACTCCGGTGAGGTCGTGGACGCCGTGATCGCCGCGCGCCGCCAGAATCTGAAGGTGAAGATGCCCGGCACCGGGCATTCGTTCACCGAGATCGCGGTCACCGACGGTCTGCTGCTGCGACCGGGCAGCCTCCGGGGCATCGTCGCCGTCGACCGCGACGCCATGACGGTCACCGCGCTCGCGGGAACCGCGTTGAACGAGCTCAACACCGCCCTTGACCGCCTCGGTCTCTCCCTGCGCAACATGGGCGACATCGACGAGCAGACCCTTGCCGGCGCGATCTCCACCGGCACCCACGGCACCGGCGGCCAGGTCTCCTCACTGAGTGCCCAGGTGGCCGGCCTGGAGATGGTCACCGGTGACGGCACTCTGCTCCGTGCCGATTCCGGGGAGAACGCCGACGTCCTCGATGTGGCCCGTATCGGACTGGGAGCGCTGGGGATCCTCACCTCGGTCAAGCTGCGAGTCGAGCCGCTGTTCGTCCTCGAGGCCCACGAGAGCCCCATGCGCTGGGACCAGGCCATGGACGAGTTCGACGCCCTCGTCGCGGACAACCACCACTTCGAGATGTACTGGTTTCCCCACACCGACCGCCTGCTCACCAAGCGCAACAACCGCACCCTCGACGACGCCGAGCCCCTCTCCCGTTTCCGCGCCTGGCTCGACGACGAGTTCCTCGCCAACCGTGCCTTCGGGTGGGTCAACCGCCTCGGCAACGCCCGGCCCGGCCTGATCCCCCGGATCAATTCCCTCTCCGCCCGGGCCTTGAGCGAGCGCCGCTACAGCGACGTAGCGCACAACGTGTTCACCTCCCGGCGCGGTGTGGTCTTCCGCGAGATGGAGTACGCCGTGCCGCGCGCGGCAGGTCTGCAGGCGCTGCGTGACGTCCGCGCCCTCCTCGACCGGAGCGACTGGCGGATCAGCTTCCCGATCGAGGTCCGGGTCTCCCCCGCCGACGACATACCGCTCTCCACCGCCCACGACCGCGACTCGATCTACCTGGCCGTCCACACCAACCCGCAGACCGACCACCGGGGCTACTTCCGAGCGGTCGAGGCCATCCTCCGCGCCTACGACGGACGACCGCACTGGGCAAAGCTGCACACCCGGACCGCCCAGGACCTCGCCCCGGCCTACCCCCGCTGGCAGGACTTCCAGGCCATGCGCGACCGCCTCGACCCTGACCGGCTCTTCACCAACCCCTACCTCGACCGCGTCCTCGGCCCATAGCGGTGGTTGAGGAGCGAGCGCCCGTTCACGGTGGTTGAGGAGCGAGCTCAGCGAGCGTCTCGAAACCCCCTGATCGAGTGGCTTCGGGACCGGCCCCGGGCGCCCGCCTCAACCACCGGGACCTCAGACGCTGGCCGGCCCGCTCGGCAGCGGCGCGTGCCACCCGCGCCACAGGGCCAGCAGCCGCAGGCCGAAGCAGATCGCCACGCCCGGGATCGCCACCACACCCACCGGCGCGCCCCAGCCCTCGGCGAGGACCGCCCAGGCCGCACCGACCAGAGCCGGGGTGGCGTAGAGCTCGCTGGAGAAGATCACCGGTACCCGGCCGGCCAGCAGGTCACGGGCAATCCCGCCACCGATGCCGGTGACCAGCCCCATCAGGGCCGCGGGCACGGGGCCCAACCCGTAGTCGAGAGCCTTGAGCGCACCCGTGACGCAGAACAGTCCCAGCCCTGCGGCGTCGAAGACGATTACGACCCGTTCTGCCCGGCCGACGACGGGATGGAAGACGAATGTGATCAACCCCGCTGCCACGGGCACCAGCAGGTAGCGCCAGTCCAAAAGGGTCTCCGGCGGCGTCGCGTCGATGAGTAAGTCGCGCAGGAAGCCGCCCCCCAGGCCCGTCACACCCGCCAGCACCAGCACACCGAAGACATCCAGCCGCTTGTACACGCCGACCAGGGCCCCCGAGATCGCGAACACGAAGATGCCGCCGAGGTCGAGGACCAGGAGCAGCGTGCTCGTGTTCTGTTCATCCATTGGCGAAGCGTAGGACGCTCGGCGCGTCGCCCCGCTCAGGCGCAGGTCACGCTGAAGTAGGCTCGTGCCGCAGGTGCGATGCGAAGGAGCCAGCGAGCGTGCAGGACCTCACACCGGTGGGGCTGAGCCAGGACGGCAGGCGACTGCTTCTGGACAGCCCGGCGGCGAGGAGTTCGTTGTTTCGGTCGACACCCGGCTGCGCGCCGCACTGCGTGGTGAGAACGCACGACTCGGCCAGTTGGAGATGAAGATGGAAAGCGCACTGCGCCCCCGAGACATCCAGGCGCGCATCCGCGCAGGCGAGTCCCCGGAGGACGTCGCCGCGGCCGCCAGGACCACCGTCGAGGCCATCATGGGCTTCGCCACTCCGGTCCTGGCCGAGCGCGCCCATGTCGCCCAGATTGCGCTGAAGGCCTCGGTCCGCCGGCGGTCCGGAGAGTCCTCGTCGGCCGGTCGAACGCTCGGCGAGGCAGCCGAGCTCTTCTTCGGCGACCACACATTGCACGGGGAGGACGTCGAATGGGATGCGTGGCGTCGTCCGGACGGACGGTGGTCGCTGGTGGCGGCGTACGCCCTCGGCGGGCGCCCCCGCACTGCGGAGTTCACCCACGACCTGCCCGGTCGCTACGTCGTGGCCGAGAACGACGAGGCGCGGATCCTCACCGGCGAGCTGCGCGAGCCGGAGTCGCGACAGCCGGCCGGCGACCGCTCGGCCCCGGCCAGGCGCCTGAGCTCGGTGCCTTTCCAGGACGAGCTCCCGCTCGGTGACGACGCCATCGAGCTGGTCCGGGACCGCGAGCCGGCGATGGGTGAGCCGACCGAGGTGGCGGGTGTTCATGACTCCCTCCACCGGCTCCCGGACCCGGGGGCCGACACTGCCGACGCCGACTGGATCGCCGAAAGGGGCGCCGCCGTGCGCCCCCCCGACAGGTCGGCCTCAGCGGACCAGGTGGACGCCGGTCCCGGTGCCCAGCCCGTGCTCGACCCAATCGCCGAGACCTTCCACGAAACGCCGGACGACACCTCCGACGCCATCCCCGACTCTGGACCAGGCGCCACGGTCGGCAACGGCCAGCCCCCCGCACAGGCGACGCCCGCTAAGAAGAAGAGCCGCTCGTCGGTCCCTTCGTGGGACGAGATCATGTTCGGCGGCAAGAATGAGTGACCACGCCCACGCCCTGTGAGGGTGACACAGGAGGTTACCGGCCAGTAATATAGGCCTGACCGCGTGACCCTGGGTGGCGCGGCGAGTTGAATGACTAACCAGACACTTCCAACCTGCGAGAGCGGTGCACCTCACCATGTCCTACTTCGTCACCGGCGCCACCGGCTTCATCGGCCGCTACCTCGTGCAGGAGCTGATCGACAACCGCGAGGGCGAGATCTTCGCCCTGTGTCGCGAGGGTTCGTTGCCCCGTCTCGAGGCGCTGATCGAGGAGTGGACTGCCACTGATGGAGGGGGCGACCGGGTGACACCGGTGATCGGTGACCTGGGCGAGCCCGACCTCGGCCTGAGCCACCAGTGGATCAGTGCCCACTCCGGCGACATCGAACACTTCTTCCACCTCGCCGCCATCTACGACATGACCGCCTCGGACGAGATGAACGAGACGATGAACGTCGGCGGCACGCGCCACGCCATCGGGCTGGCCGGCAAGCTCGACGTGGGTCATTTCCACCAGGTCTCCTCGGTGGCGGCCTCGGGCGACTACCGGGGCGTCTTCGACGAGTCCATGTTCGACGAAGGACAGCGGTTGCCCTCGGCGTACCACCGCACCAAGTTCGAGTCCGAGAAGATCGTGCGCGAAGAGGCGACCGTCCCGTGGCGGGTCTACCGCCCTGCCGTCGTCATCGGTCACTCCGAGACAGGAGCCATGGACAAGATCGATGGCCCTTACTACTTCTTCCCGCTGTTCAAGAAGCTGCGCGACACCATCCCGGGCTGGGTGCCGCTGGTTGGCATCGACCTCGGCGACACCAACGTCGTCCCGGTCGACTATGTGGCCAAAGCCATGGACCACATCGCCCACAAACCCGGCCTCGACGGGCAGGCCTTCCACCTGGTCAACCCGGACCCGATCACCACCGTCGACCTGGTCAACCTCTTCGCCGGGGCTGCGAAGGCACCCCAGTTCGCCGTACCGGTGGACCGCAGTGTCACCGGCATCTTCCCCACTGCCCTGGTCCCCCGCGCCCTGCGCCCCGCCAACCTCATCGGCGCCGCGCTCCGTACGCCGCCCCTGTACCTCGCGCTGAACCAGACGATCGGCCGCCTCGGCATTCCGCCCGAGGTCCTCGAGCACGTCTCGTTCCCCTCGGTCTACGCCTCGCGTTCC
>Ga0209587_1000626_pt1 | contig 17231 bp, 15 predicted proteins | sample NGEPerD_2_FD_184512 | JGI IMG/M metagenome (GOLD analysis project Ga0209587, IMG submission 184512) | Arctic peat soil microbial communities from the Barrow Environmental Observatory site, Barrow, Alaska, USA - NGEE PermafrostL1-D... | ecosystem: Environmental > Terrestrial > Soil > Wetlands >... | reverse complement strand
GATGCGCAGCCAGGGTGCCCGGCAGCAGCAGGCCCGCGTTGGCGATCAGATTCGGGTCATCGAACGTCACGGACATGCGCTGGAGTTTGTGCGATGCTGTCACCTGAAAGGTGCCCTCCTGAACTGACGCTTACGGGCTTCGAACACCCGCATCGTTCCAGGTCAGAGGGCACTTTTCTTGTAGGCGGACCCGTTCTCAGCCAACCTCATCGGTGGATCCCGGTTCAATCGGTGGCGCCAGCGGCTAGGCGATATTCGACCGGCGTTCCGAGCGGTCGAGGAATACCGCGAGAAACCTCAGGTTCAAGAAGCGTTCAAGCAAGCGATAGGCCGACTCTCGCATCGTCGCCAGGAGACCATCCTGGGCTACTTCTACGATGGCCTCAGTCTGGAGCAGATTGCAGAGAGGGACGGAGTAGCGGTATCGACAGTCGGGAACACGAAGAACCAGGCCGAGGAGAAACTAGGTCGGGACGATCTTCTGTACCTGGCTCTTGATGGCCTCGGGCGCTTCCGTAACGAAGCGAGGAGACAGGAAATTGCGGCTCAATTCCCAGACGGCAAGAGGCCAGACGGCACGAGGATCTTCTTTATGGCCAGCTGATGCCAGCAATGAATCTCATAGGCGCTGACGTGCAATCTGGACAGGACCGACGCGCAGCGCGATTTGCGATCGAGCAAGCCGCAGTTCAAAGCGTCGCTAATGGCAAGACGCGGCGTTGGTGATCCGGATGTCCCTCAGCTCATCAGGGTTAACAACATCAGCCGCGAGGTCCATGGCGTCGATCTTCGCCTCCTCTTGCCGGTTCGCATGACCCCAGCCCAAGGTGTGGCCGTCCAGGGTGACTGTCCACATGTAGCGGTAGCGGCGCATGGCCTTGGCATCGGGCCTTCCTATCGTCACTTCAAGCAATCCAGCCATCTTCGCGTCCTTCCTTGGCCTCGTTGACCCGGTCATCGGCCCGGTCCGAGACCAGGCGCAGGTTGCCGGGGTGAATCCAGGCATTCGAAAGTTCCTCGACAAAGACCATCAGGCTACCGCGCTGGCAAACAACGGTGTAGGTCTCGCCGAACTTGATCTCCCTGACCTTGTCGCCCCTCTTGAAAATCGTCTCCGCCACCGTCTCTCTCCCACTCTTGTTTGCCTGGCATGTGCATTCACCCTCTTTCCCCCGCCAATAGCAAGCAAATAGTGATCCCCCTCGTTTTCGGAAGTGACCATGGTGAAGCCCTGCATGAAAGCGCGACCCGCTTTCTAGTCATCGAGCAGGTGCCCATCGATGACCTCGCTGCCGATCCGGCCAACCCCCGGCACACTCAGACGCGGAGATGGAGGCCCTGACCCGGAGCGTCCAGGAGTTCGGCCTGTTCGACCCCTTGATCGTAGGATTTGCTCGCAGGACTTATCCGTCCGGACCGGCCTGTACACTTGTATCTACGTCCCTTCGCGCAGTCTAGAGCTACGTTGGGGAGCTTGCCGGGCGATCTTGTGGATAACCACGAATCAGGAGATGCGACACTTTGTTCCGGCTATTTGGAGACACGAAACCCGATAACCACGTTCGGGTAGGCTTATTTGTGAGCTATTAAGAAAAACTGCAATGTAGTGACACTATTCGGGGTCACTAGGAGCTACAGACAGCATATTTCCAGTCCAGGCCTCATAACGCCTTGAGGCTTCAGGGTCTTTGATTATCTCATATATTAGTAGATTAGTTCTCTGCGCCTCTTTTGGGTCATCGGGCATATTTGATTCAATTGTTTTCTGTAATAGCATTGTTAGCGGTTCACCGATAGCACGTTTATAGTTGAAGCCCAGCAGTTGCATAATTGTGAGAGTCTCGACTGATAGTAGCGATTTGACTTGCTCTACTGTAGCTTTTTGATTATCAGGAACGAATTTATCTAGTAGGGGTAAGACATTCTCAGTGATGTATTTGAGCTCTTTCTCAGTAATCTTCTGTGATACGAACTCTTGCTCGTAGGCCTGGGCAATACGTGTAAGCTCGCTTTTGTCACTAACTACTTCGTTGATTATTTCCTCTAGCGCAGCAATGGTATTGTCTTTATCTTTACTGGCACGAGCAGCCCTTACACGGTCAGCAACAATAGTAGCTGTGTTACTAACAACGACAGCAGCTAGTTGTTTCGCCAAAGCAGTGATTGGATCTTCCATTTCTAATTTCCTCCTTTATGTTACATTCTAGTTTTATGGCGATGTATGTGCAAGCGTAAGTGCAATAAGCATAGAGTCATAGCCTGGGCCACCACCTCGGTCCCCAACTGGACAGCTTTTCGACTTGTCTGTCAAGACCGAGCGACTACTCGCTGCATTAGTTGGCTCCTTCCGCGCCGTCATGGTTTGCTTTCTCCAGCTCCGCAAACTCTGCCGCCATTGTCGGGTTGCCGCGTGTCAGCCTCTTTATCGTCACGTTCTGTGCCTTGTCGTTGGCGAGACGGAGATTACGGTCTGTACCGAGCAAGGCATCAGCCTTGAACGAATCGAGTTCCTCCTCGAAGTTTGTGATGTCGCAGTTCGGGCATTTGATTTCGCGCATAGCTACACCTCCTCCTTGGTTGCTTCGTCTCCATGAGCATCTTCAACGGCCTCAGTCTGTTCCGGAGCAGCAGGCAATATGTCTTTCGGGTCAATTCCTGTCACGGAGCACAGACCCGCGAAATGAGGGCTGTCAATCTGGTTCATAAACTCAAATACGGCCTCGATAGCCGTCTTGACCTCGTCAGGACTCAGTGTCGTGTCGGTTGCTGGACTCTCACTGTGCGAGTTGGCGTGCGTGTAGCGAGTTAGGCGCAGACGGAGAGCGTCTGCATCGCCCCGATAACCCGCCTCGCGCAGAAGATCTGCCGAGTTATGCATAGCCAAGTTGAAGTTGCCAACCCACTCGGGCCGCTTGAAGGCGAGAAAGGTCTCCAACATTCGTCGAATCACGTTGGGAAACAGCAACTGTGCATCCAGGCGGTTCTCCATCGAGTCATCAGTCTGAAGATCCTTCAATTTATCGACCGTGGCAATGAATGCGTGGTGGTACGTCGAGCGCACCTTCTTGCGAACAGCCTCAGTAGGAGGCCAATCGGCAATGACGGGCGAGCGCTTCGTCTTGCCAGAGCGCGTCACATACTTCGACTTGAGCTCGTAGAACTCAGCTGGGCAAAGCTTCGTCATTTTCATGCCAGTCGTCTTGTCTCGCCGCGAGTTGTGGAGCGCTTCTACCTGAATGTCCCACTGACGGAACAACTCGAAGTTGTGGGTCAAGAGGAGTAGTTGGGCGATGTGGTCTTTGACGACTGCTTCACTCCAGATATAGGTGGAGACACCCATGAAGATCTCGTTATCGAGGCTAGAAACAGGGTCGTCGATGACAACGATGGGCTTGCCTTTAGAGGCATCGAACCGTGCCACCGCCTCTAGAAAGTGAACGAGGGTGATAGCAGTTCGCTCGCCGACGCTGAGTCCAATCGCCGGTTCTCCGTCGCGCATAACTTGGTACTTGCCATGAACGGCCTCGAACTTCAGTTCGTTACGCCCAAGGAGCCGTGCAACCTCTTCGGTCAGCACCTTGGCACTTGGAGTCGGGTCACCATCAACAGCCTCCAGTGCCGTGACTTGGGTGGTCAACTCCGCAAGTTCTTCGTTGAGCTTGTCAGCCTTCGTCTTCTGCTCGGCCGCCTCGGCCTTCTTCTTAGCAGCCTCAGCCTCGGACTTCTTCAAGTAGTGGAGTTCAACGGTCTTCGCTGCTGCTTGCACAAGCTCGTCGTGCTTGGAGACGCGCTCGTTGTGTTCACCGCGCAACTTGATGAACTCTTCGCCTGCGACCCTAAGTGGTGCGCCAACCTCGGCGTCAACCGGCGTCAGGACATTCGCCAGTTTCGCCTCGACCCTCTTCTTGACCCCGGTTGCCCACGCCTTCAGGGCAGTGAGCTCCCCACTGAGCGTCTTTGCAGGTTCGTCGTATCTGGCTCGCAAGTCTTCGAGAAACAGGCCCTTGCTTGGTACAGCCCGAATCGATACGTCCGCCTTCGACTCGATACCTGTAAGTGCCGTCACTATCTCGCGCAATTCGCACTGCAGTCGCTGCACCGCATCTGAAAAGTGCTCGTCAATCAGGGAGCGGCGTTCTCCGCTGAGGGGCGACCCACAGAAGATGCATGTGTCCACTCCCTTGTGATGATGTCGACCTTGATCCACCCAATCTGTGGCGTCCGGGTGTGCCTGCAGCGTATCGAGGATGATGGTGCTGGGTGTGGTCCTGAGTGCTGTCGAGATTCTGCTCTGGATGTCGTCCGGTGTGCCGACCACCAGCACTTCTTCGGCAAGCGCCTCAGCCTTGTCAGCGTTGATGATTCCGGTCTTCTGCTGGAACTCTTTCTCGGTCAGCTCAGCCCACGTCGCGTGATCTTGGCCGAATGCCGTCCGCACCATGCCCGCATTGAAGTTGCTGCGGGAGTGGTATCTGCCTCCGGCTCTACTCGCAGCATCAACGACCTGTTGCGACACCTGACCGTAGGCCGTCTCTACCGCCTGATTTGCGGCACGTTCTGCCGCAACTGCAGCGTCGCGCTCTGAAGTCTTAGTGGCCACCGTCGTTCGTAGATCTTCGAGCTTCTTCTCTGCGTCGGCAGCCTTCTCACTAATCGTGAGCACAGCAGCCATCTCTGCTTCTGCGGGCGTGAACTTGTGGCTTCGAGACACATAGTGCTCGCTGAAAACGTGAACCCGATCGAAGATCGGGCTGTCATTACCGTTGGTCGTTCTTGGTCTTCCACCGTCGTCGATGGTTACCGAAAGCTTCTTGTAGCCCTCTCCATCTGCGGCGTTTCGCAACCCGTCGAGCGCACCCGAAAGTGAGGTCTTGCCGGTGCCGGTGGGTCCATAGATGACGTTTATGCGAGCGAGATCGTGAAGGGCTGTGTCCCAGCGATAGTCCTCGAAAAGGCCACACACTTTGATGGAGTCCAGCTTGCGGAGCATCACAGCCCCCAGCTGCCGGGTACGCCCACAGCGTAATCAACGGCTTCGGCACCAATGCCGATGGCTTCGAAGTGCTTGGCGGCGGCCTTGATCTTCGCGTTCTCCGTGGGGCGGCGCTTGGACTCGTCGAGAGTACTCTTGGTCTCGCGGATCATGTAAATGCGGTCCTCGCCTTCGACCTGCTTGATGATCGCCCAGTCGGGGTTGTAGTTACCGACGGGAGTGTCGATCTTGAACTTGTCGGGCAGCTTCATGAACAGCTTCACGTCCTCACGCGAGTCGAGCAGCTCGGCGAACTGGCGCTCGGGGGCATCGGCACCATCGGAGTCGATCTGGATGTAGTCAAAGTCGGTCTTTTGCCTGTTCTTGACCTCGTAGATACGGTCGACGAACAAGTCGCGCTCTTCCATGCCGTCCTTCTGGAGCTCGCGCAGCTCGTAGACGTAGCCACCGATCCTCTCGTACTGCAGACCTTCCACGACAGCTGCAGCAAGCACGTTCTGCAGGTTGCGCTTGACCATTGCAATGAAGTCGTTGGGATTGCCGATGAACTCCTTCAACTTGCCCGAGCGAGTGAGCACATCGACCAGGGTCTTGCGAGTGAGCGAGGTGGCTTCCTGCAGCTCATTGATAATATCCGGCAGTTGATACGCACCTGTCAGCTCGGCGGAGCGGCTAGCGGTTTCGGAGGTCTTGGCGCCACCACGCACCAACTTCACGCCAGCCCTGGTGACCTGAACTCGCAGCGGTGGAATGGGTTGCTCGAACTTGATCTTGTTGACCGCGCTGTCGATGACCTCATCACGCTTGAGTGCAACGCGATAGGTAGTGCGCTGGGCGATGCTGCGCCAGAACTCCTCGAACTCATTGCTGGCGTAAAGTTCCTTGTTGAGCTTGCGGGCACGGCGCTTGCGCTGTTGCTTAACGAAACGCTCCACCTTGCACTTGCCCATGACGTCGATGATCTCGATTTCCGGCCAGAAGAAGTCCGGGACCGGCCCAAGCGTAAAGCCGAGAGTCTCCGGGCGGTAGTTGGCCGTAACGCAGCCTTCCTTGTCCAGGAAGCCACGCGAGAGCAGTTCGTCCCAGATGAGTTTGGAGGCCGCGAAGCCGAGCAGCTTCTCCTCGCCAGCCGCATCGATGGTTGGAATCTTGGCGAACTCGCCTGGTCGCACCAGCCCAATGCTGACACCGGAGGCGATGTATTCCTTCTGCAGGCTGTCGGCGAACTCGCGGTATGACTCGTTGGCGACCACGGTGAGCTGCGCGATGCCCTGGTTAGGGACTCGCTCGCCCGACTGGTTTACCGGCAAACGAAGGCCGCGTCCGATCGTCTGGCGGCGCTCGGTGGCTCCGCCCATCTCTCGCAGGGCACAGATCTGGAAGACGTTCGGGTTGTCCCAGCCCTCTCGAAGCGCGGAGTGGCTGAAGATGAACCGCACTGGCTCGTTCTGGTCGAGCAGGCGGGCCTTGTCGCGCATGATCAGGTCGTAAGCATCGTCATCGTTCTTGGACGATCCGTTGGTGTCGGTATAGGTGTCGAGCGCACCCTTCTTGCCCCTGATTGAGGCGAAGTAGGCACGGCGATACTCGATCGGGTCGCCCGGCAACAGTTCGCCCCACATCGGGTTCTTGATGCGTTCCTCGTTGAACAGTTCGTCGAACCACTCGACGAACGCACCATCGGCGGTGTCGTTGTTGTAGCCCTCGCCGAGGAAGCTGGCGACCTTGTCGACGAAGAACAGGCTGAGCACCTTGATGCCTTGCTGGCGGAGCTGCACTTCCTTGCGAAAGTGCTCGCGAATGGTTTCGCGGATCATCTCGCGGTAGATCGAGTCGTTGGAGCCACCGATGGTCTCACCGGCGTGCAGTAAGCCGTGCGGGAAGATCTCGGCAGATTCCGGCTCGATACTGAGTTCGTTGACAAGCCAGCCCTCATAAGCGGCATTGTTGGTGACGGTCGCCAGGTCTTGTCCTTGCTTGACGTTCACGATCTTGCGTTCGATGGTGCCATCCGACTCTTTGCGGACCACCAATTCCATGCGCGCAAGGAAGTCCTTGTCATTGCGAACTGACTCGAGCTTCACATACGACGCGGCATCGGCGCCTTGCTGTAGTGCTTCGGCCACCACGATCTGCTTGACCAAGCCCAGGTCGTGCGCATCAACTGGATCGAGGCGATAGACAACGTTGCGGGTCTTGCGGTGAGTGGCCGAGTAGCGCAGCCTGCACAGCGGGTTCAGCTCGCCAACAGCGGACTGACTGAGCAACGACTCCATATTCTGCGGTTCGTCCATGATTACCACAGGATGCGTGGCCTTCAGGTAATCGATGGGGCGAAGACCGTTGAGCTTGTCACGGGTCTGGTGAATGACACGAGTGTTCTTGTCGCCACGCAATGAGTCGATGGTCATTACCATGATCTGCACGCTCGTGGAAGTGGCGAAGGACTGAACCTCCTCCGGCGTGCTACCGCTGTAGACGAACGAGTCGAACGGCGTGGCGTAGAGGTCTTGGAAGTGCTTGGTCATGAGCTCGATACTGAGGGTCACGCCCTCACGGATGGCCACGCTCGGCACGAGGATGATGAACTTGGCAAAGTTGTATTTCTTGGCTAGCTCAAAGATGGTGCGCAAATAGACATAAGTCTTGCCGGTGCCGGTCTCCATCTCGGTGTCGAAGTCAAGCGCTCCCCCAGCCAGCTCATCGACCACTTCGAGGCCATTGCGGTCCTGTACGGTCTGGAGGTTGTGCAAGATGGTCTCGTCGTCGAGCAGCAAGGTGTTACCGACTGCGCCAACTTCGCTGGCGATCTCGAAAGCACTCATCTGGTCACTCGAGTCCGGCACCACACCTTGCAGCGTGGTCGTCAGCGACGCAGCATCGGCAGGCTGGCCCTCGAACAAGTCCACAACGGCGGCGGTCGCGTCCTGCTGGTACTGCTGGTGGGCATCGAACTTGAACTCCATTTGTTAGGCCGTCCAGAGTTCTACGCCGCGTGACTTACATTCCTGAGCAAGGTTCGTCTTGAGTTCGTCGTCACCTTGGAACGCGTCTTCGAGAATGATGAAGCGAGCTGGCTTCCCGGCCACCACCGCGCGCAGCTGCTCTAGCGTCGGCTTGGTGCGCTCGTAGAGATAGGCGAGCACGAGTCCTTTGCCGACGGTCTTGAGCTTGAGACCCGAGACTTCAGTGTCACCTATCTGCTCAGTGAGTGAGTAGCCCTGCTTGAGCAGAATCTCGGTCAGCAATGCGTCCGGTGTCGCGGCGTCTTCAGCGCTGTCGCGAAGATCAAGAATATGTTGCTCCAGCGCGTTGGGCTCGACGTCACTCGTCACATGCCACTTGGTGAAGTTGGTGTCGGCAAGCGTGAAAGCGCGATAGCCAGCATCAATCTGCTGACCGCTCAATGTTCCACGAATTTTTTCTGCGGCAAGATTAATTCGGTGACGAGAAATGTCTGCAACAGTCTTGAAACCATCTTTCGCCGCCACCGAGCCGTCAGGTAAAGGCTCAGGGAGCTGAACCTGAATATGTTTCCTGTTGCCGCCATCCGTGGCGTTCAACTGCATTACGGCATGCGCGGTGGTCGCGGAGCCAGAGAAGAAATCCAAGACTGTATCGCCATGCGTGGTCAACTGATCTACCAAGAAGATCATGAAATCGAGCGGCTTTGGAAAGTCAAAGTACTTCTTGCCACCCATTAAGGCAATCAACTGCTTAGTGGATGTTTCACTGTCAAAGCGCCCAAGGTTGGCGAATATGGGTGACTTGTCGTTTGCCATCTCGTCTGCGTAGACGATCTGCACAGGCTTACCGTCATCGTTTCTTGGGAACTGAATCTTGCCAGCCTCGACCATTTCTTTGATCTTTGGTTCAGAGAAGGCCCAGTTGCCGTAATAACCCTTGCCGGTCGATGGGTCGGTGATTGTGAACCAGCTGTTCTGAGCACCGGTTGCCTGTATTGGCATCGTGCGCCACCAACGGCCATCCTTGCCCTGCTTGTAACTAGCAAGACTTCGCTCTTGACCTTTGAAAGCAATGTCACCGCCACGCTTGACGGCAACGACATACTCAAAATTCGGGAGAAGCATGTTCTTCGGCGGAACCCCGGAAGTCTTTTCTTTTTTGACCCAGACCAGATCGGCGATGAAGTTGTTCTCCCCAAAAATCTCAGTGCAGATCTTCCGCAGATTGTCGATCTCATGCTCGTCAACGCTGATAAGCATGACCCCGTCATCGGTCAGCAGGTTCCGCGCGAGCTTGAGTCGCGGGTACATCATGTTGAGCCAATTGGAGTGGTATCGGCCTTCGGACTCCGAGTTGGTGCTGACCTTCTTGCCCTCTTCGTTGACCTGGCGCGTCCACTCCAGATAGGTCTCTAACCCCTCCTTGAAGTTGTCGGGATAAACGAAGTCCTTGCCGGTGTTGTACGGCGGATCGATGTAGATCATCTTGATCTTGCCGTGGTAGTGCTTCTGCAGAATCTTGAGGACTTCGAGGTTGTCGCCCTCGATGAAGACGTTCTGGGTGGTGTCCCAATCCTTCGAGTTCTCGAAGTCGGGTTTCAGCGTCGCTGTGGTCGGCTCCTGCGCCGCACGTAGGGCGTGCTTCTTGCCCGGCCAGAACAGGCCAAACCGCTCGCGGTCATCACCTGCGTCGTCACCGAGGAGTTCCTTGAGCTTCTCGACATCGACCTTGCCATCGGCAATGGCTTCAGGAATCAACTCCGAGAGTTGCGCAGCAAGCTCCGTCTTGAAGCTCGGCGTAGTGCTCGGGGTTTCGTAGATGTCCTCTGAACTATCATTACTCATTGCATATTCCTTTGTATAATTCTACCAGAAGCTGTATATTCGACCAGCTTGTTCATCAGGCGACTACCTTCCATCGGATAGTGAACAGGTGTTCGACCTCTTGAGTTCCCTTGAGGGCCTGCTCGATTAGCTCGAGATAGCGGTCTGCCTCTTCACGCATCTTCTTGCGAGCCACGCGTGCCTCTTCGTCTTCTTCCTCCGCACGGTCTGCCCAGCGACGAGCTTCCTTCTTGAACCTTAGCTGTTCCATCGGATCATCAGTGCCCTTGGCAGCCCTGCGGGCTTCTTTCTCCCTTGGCCTTGTACTCACGGACCTTGCCCTCAGACTCAGCTCGGCGGTCCTGCTGGTTACGGTAGAGCAGTTCTTCCTGCTGATCGTAGTAGCGGGAATTCCGACCCTGAACTTCCTTCTCCAGGTGCTCACGACGCTCGACCAGATGCTCTTCGAACCTGGACTCATCGATGGTGACTTCCGCGCCTTCATCGACGCAGGACAGGCCGAGCATGTCGGCGACGTATTCGTGGTCGAGCCACTGGCCGTCACCGGTCAAACCACCGGCGAGCATGTAGGACTCGCTGATGTCGTCGTTCTTGGCCCTCATAGAGAAGGTGACGATCTTGACAGTCAGCTCACCAGACTTGCCTTCGAGTTCCTTCACGGCGGTACTAGCACGCTCCGACTGACTAAGGCTGAAGGTTAGTTCTCTACTTGGGGTGTCAGCGGACTTGGATGACTCCATGACGTAGCGGGCGAGATCACTGTCGAAGCGGTACTGGTGAGCATTGTCGAGTGGCTCTGACTTGAAGTAGTAACGGCCCGTCTTGGCATCTTTGACCGGGGCCTCATTGAGCACAAAGTGGCGGCCATCGCCCTCGAATGTTGCGTAAGGGTCGAGCTGGAGCTTGGTGACTGCCAGCAGTAGTCGCTCGAACTTGTTGAGTACCTCGCCAGACTGTGAGTCATAGGCCTTCAGGCGGTCTTGCACGTTGGGGTCAAGGTTGTCGAACACCTTGGCCTTGGCGGCAGCCATTTCGGCGCTGATCTCGGTGGCATACTGCTCTTCTAGTGCCTTGAACGCTCGGTCAATTTCAGCATCACTGCGAGAAGTGCTGAGGATGCTATTGATGGTCTTCTCGAAATTGAAGCCATCCTCGATTGCACCGAGCACTTCATCACTAGCACCGAAGACGGACTCGAACAGGTGGAACTTGGTTGCTAGCAATTCAAGAATGCGAGCCTCGGCCACGTTGCCCTTGTTAGAGAAGTTCACGACCACCACGTCGTACTTCTGGCCGAAGCGGTGGGCACGACCGATACGCTGTTCCACGCGTTGCGGGTTCCACGGCAGGTCGTAGTTCACGACCATCGAGCAGAACTGTAGGTTGATACCTTCGGCAGCGGCTTCGGTGGCAATCATGGCGGTGCCGTAATCGCGAAAGTAGTCCACGAGCGCCTTGCGGCGGTCGGCTGCCGGAATGCCAGTGATGATGTCGCCATCCTTGTTGGCTTCCAACCAGTTCTTGTAGATCTCGTTGCTTTCGGGCGAACTGTTGGAGCCGTTGAATAGGACCAGGCCCTCACCGCGTCCGGCCTCACTGAGCGAGCGGGCGATGTACTCCTGGGTCTTGGTGGAGTCGGTAAAGATGATCGCCTTCTCCGGTGCGCCGAGTTCACGTAGGCGTTCAAAGCCCTTGTCGAGAGCTTCGCTGAGTTTCACGGCCTTCTGGTTGACCGTGATGGAGCGGGCCAGGTCGGCGTAGCCGCGCAGCTCTTCAACCTCAGCGCGCATGGCTTCGAGGGTGTTGTTGTTCAGATGCTCGCCAGCGCCGGGACCGAACCGGGTACTCTCTGCAGCCGGTACACCGCCTTCTTGCAGTTCCTCAAGTTCTTCATCCGTGAGGTCATCGTCCATCAAGTCGGCCATGATGAACCCGCCCCGGCTGTCACGACGAACACCGGCATGCAGCTCTGCTTCGAGCCGGTCGGCAATCTTCGCCAGCGTGCTGGAAACGGCGTAGGTGGATGAGCCGAGGCGCTTGCGGATGATCAGCGTCGTGAGGTGGCGCTGGGAATTGGCAAATGCGAAGAGGTCTTCGCGTTGCAGGTAGCCGTTGACCTTCTCGTAGAGTTCGATCTCCTCGGAGCTCGGTGTGAACTCCACGGTGAGTGGCAGGCGCTTAGTGAAGTGGATGTACTTGTCGGCATCCTTGCGCAACGTGCGCTTGCTGATACCAGCCACACGTTCGACCAGGTCGTCGTTGTCGCCGATGCCCTTAGTCTTGACGTAGCGCTCACGGAAAGCATCCAGCGAGTAGAAGTAGTCGGGGTCAAACACGCTGACGAGGCCGTAGAGCTCTTCGAGGCGGTTCTGTAGTGGGGTCGCCGTGAGTAGCAGGGTCTTGTGAGCTTCACGAACGATATGGCTGATGGCCTCTGGAGCCTTGTTGCGCCCTGTGTAGAAGTTGCGCAGGCGATGGGCTTCATCGCAGATGACTAAGTCCCATTGGCGCAGCAGGCTGGCTTCATGACGTAGCGCGAACTCGTAGGAGCAGATCAGCACTCCAGCGCCCTGTTCGGCAGTGCGCGCGAGCTGTTCACCCTTGAGATTGGGATCAAGCAGCTGGCTGGGGATCAGGAACTTCTCAAGCATCTCCTGTTGCCACTGTTGGCGGAGGCTTGACGGCGCAATGATCAGGATTCGGCGCCTGCGCTCTGCCCAGTACTGAGTGATGACGATGCCCGCCTCGATGGTCTTGCCAAGGCCCACTTCGTCGGCGAGGACAACACCGGGGAGGTACGGGGTTTGTAATGCAAAGAGGGCCGCATCGATCTGATGCGACTTCGGTTCTACCTGGGCGTCGAAGAGGAGGCCTGCGAGTTTGCCGACGTGATCGTTCGCGTACGAACGTTGAAGTTCATGGGCGTAGTATTTTGCCTGGTAGGCAGTAAGGCTCATCTACACCCCGGGATACTTAATGGTTCCAGATTGCCCATCAGCTCATCTGATGCTTCCCAAAGTCGTTGCTCAAGTGTTTTCTGCTGTTTCGGCATATTTGTTCTGGCCATCTATTGTGCTCCATCCCCATTTAGATCGAGAAAACGGTCTCGACTACCCCCAGCGCTCTCCCACTCTACTGCTCGCCACGGACAGGAACACGGGCTCTGCGCTCACGTGCCCTCGAAAGTATCAGTATTGGTGTCTGAGCGGGCGCTAATACTATACATATTTATATCATGCACCTAATTGTTTCGGCAAACTGCCTGTCTATGCGAACTTTGGGCAGAGTTCATAGCCAATAACCAGCAACTGTTTGTGGGAGCAATCCGTTCGGCGGAATCAGCCCCACCGCCAAGCAATGCCTGAGAAGAATCCGCCGTGCAGCTGGTGAAACTCCCTGCTAATGGTATTGCTGTGTCCAAAATCAAGAAGCTCACCATTCTCCGGCGTGCCGGGACGCCCCACTCTCGACAGCATGTGATAGGCCCAGATGACGGGCGGCCTGCCTCCAAGAAAGGTCGCTTCCTGACGATAGACCAGCGCGGGGGTTTCAAATGACTGGCCCGCGAAATCCTCCTCAGGGACCACCTGGGATTCCACATCGTCCAGTTTCTCGATGAACGTGAACTCGGCGATGTCACCACGACTTATTGGTTCGGGAAAGCACAGTCTGTGGAGCGACCCGCCTGGAACGTACTCGGTTTCTACGGTGCAACCCTCGACCGCGATAACTCGCGTCCGCCCATTACTGTCCGTGTCACTGCTGTGGTAACGAAAGCACTCGGCGCCGTCTACGAGCGATACTATCCGACGCTCCTGCTGATGCTCAGAGAAACGTCTCTGTAGGTACACCGTAGACACATTTAGATACTCAATGAGATACCCACCGTGGGGAACGGGAAGCTGAGCTGGGAGAGGCGCGCCAGCGTAGTATGCAGTTAGCAATGTGAGCGCAAGCTCTCGTATGGCTGCGTTCTCGCGATCAGCCAGAGTATCGGCCCCGCGCTTGACGCGCTTGCCGTAGGCCCCGCGACGATTTGCCAACGTTGGCAAATCCTTGGTCTCCGGACGAAGTCCATAGGCCGCGAGCAATGCCTCCCGGCCTTGGGCTTCGGGTAGTGACCGGATGGCTGACACTAGGCGTGCGCGCGTTATCTCAAGAGGCTGTCCGCCTCCGCCACACACCTCCTGAAGAGTGCTGGCGGCGAACATTCGGTCGGTGGTCAGACCTTGCCCCTTGCGCAGGTAGACCAGGTCGAGAATGAGATCGTACTTCTTGCTTCGCTGCCCGGTCACCCTGCGCTCTCCCGTCATTCGGGTTTCTCGGCCGATTCCGTTTCTTCTCGGATTTCCTCTGCCCCCCATTATCCGCAGGTAGCCTTGACATGCAACGGGGATGCGCTTCACGCCGTGTTGGCTCTCGGAACCTGCGTCGGTAGTGAAGCGCGCGACAGAAAGGATACAGAATCATGAGCAGCAAGCAGTTGGCGTTGTCCGGCAACGGACTCTCGCCCCAGTCGCTGGAGCAGATGAGCAGACCGATGCAGCGCCAGGCGACCCGTGAGATCGAGCGAGTCGTCACCCAAGGCCTGGTAGTAAACACCCGCGAGCAGGTGCGCGCTCTGCTGGCCGACACCGCCCTCCAGAACGTCGGAGCCCTCAGCGCCTTGGAGGAGCACATCAATCAGGTGGCTCCCTCGGCCGCGGCACGCTGCCAGACAATTGTCGACGCCTACGCGCTCGGCGCAGCCCAAACGATCGCGAGGTGGTAACGATGCTGCAGCTCATCGGTTTTGCTCTACTCGCGGGAGGTCTGGCTATGTTGGGCTCTCTCGTGGTGATCGAGATCACAGACTGGCGGAATCGTCGGCAACAAGCACGGATACAGCGGATCGAACGCGGGCTCGCACAGGCCCAGCAGCGCTTAGAAGTCCTGGCCCTGCAACACGCCGCATGGCTGCAGGGACGCGCTCATGAGGCCCGCAAGGAGCTCATTATGGAGTCGTTTCGTGCATCCCATGACGCACGGAACACGGTCGATCACGAGCAGCGTTGACAAAAGCACAACAACGTTTTGTGCCACCCCTGACGGTTGACCAACTACGGCGTCGCCCTGTCTGGTCGGTCCGATGAGTACGACGCTCTGCCCTAGGTTCTACGGCTTTGAGGGTGTGCAATAGAGGGCAGAACGGCGGACCCGCCAGACGGTTCTTCGCCGTTGTGAAGGAAGGAGGTCAACACTTGAACAACAAACTCTACCGCACGATCATGGCCGACCCGCCATGGGACGTGCTGCAAAAAGGAAAGAACTCGCTCGGAGCCGAGCGTCACTACAACCTGATGACGCTCGATCAGATACGGGCCATGCCGATCGCTGATTTGGCCGATCCCGAATCGAGCCATTGTTGGCTCTGGGTGACGAACGCAACCCTCAGACACGGCTACGGGGTGCTGGAAGCCTGGGGCTTTACGCCCCGCAGTCCGCTGACGTGGATCAAGCCGCGCTTCACGCTTGGCCAGTACCTACGCAACGCGACTGAGCACGTCCTGCTCGGGACACGTGGGAAGGCACCCGTGCGGTTCCGCGCGCAGCCCACCTGGATGTTCGCGCCACTGCAGGACCACTCTCATAAGCCTGAGGAGCAGTACGCCGTCATCGAGCGCGTCTCCCCCGGACCCTATCTCGAACTGTTCGCCCGAAGGCCGCGACCCGGCTGGGACGTGTGGGGTGACCAGATCGCCTCAGATATCGACATACCAGGATATCCGGTGCCGGATTCACCAGCGACGAGGGTTCGATCGTGAAGGGTGGTGCTGATCATGGCCGACGAGCCCAAAGGATTGGCCACGAAGCTGTGGCACGCATCGTTGACGATCCTCGGCGCAACGCTCGCACTGTGGTTGAGCGTGAGACTGCTGTTCCAGATCTGGTGGGTGCTGGCCATTATCGGCGGAATCATCGCGGGCGCAGCCATCCTTCTGCGGTGGTGGCAGTGGCGCAGGTGGTAGACCCATCATCCGAAGTAGACGATCCACCCATAAGAGAACGAACGACCAACCTAGAAAGGAGGTCCGACGACATGAGTAGACGCAAGAAGAAACAGGGACGCCCGACGACATCGAACCGAGTCTGGATCCTGCCCGAACCGAACGAGAAGCTGGATGCGCGCAAGCTCAGTCGGGCCTTCCTGGCCCTGGCGCTCCATCAGGCCGCTGATGAGGCCGAGGCGGAGCGGGAGCACACCGCGAGGTCTGCCTCTGGAGATCAAGATGAACCAGCGTAATCGACTCCTGGTCTGGCGAGAGGTCTCGTGGCCCCGACCCCTTGATCCGGAAGTAGCCCTTGATCTGCTCGGTCGCCTTGCCGCCGACCGTGCCATCGGAACCGTTATCTTTGAAGCACGCAGTGACGCCAAAGGCATCCGCTACCTCGTCGGTTGCGCCGACGTACAGACCTCAGCGCTGAAACAGCTCCTGACCTCGCATGTCGAGGGTGTCAGGCTGTCGGCGAAGACCCACCGCCCCCAGGTGAACTCGGCGGCTCAGGTGCGTGTCAGTCACCATTCATTGGCACTCTCCACCGATCGAGTCATGGCGGCAGTGCGCTCAGTGTTGGCCGGTCTGGCGGCTGCCAAATCAGGGCACGGGGAACTTGTCCTCCAAGTGACGCTCGGCCCACGTGTCGCCCCGGCGATGCTCTCAGACCGATTAGATGATCCCCGCGCGACCTGGCTCCAGCTGATCTCGGGGGCAGTCCGCCCAGCCTCGTCCGAGACCAAAGCCAGCATGAAAGTCCGTGCGAAGACGCACGGCTTCAAAGCCATCATCCGCGTCGGAGCCACCGCCGACACACCGGGGCGCGAGCATCACCTCGTCTCCAATCTCATCGGTGGACTAAAGGTTGCAGAATCTGCCGGTGCGCATCTCAGAGCAAGCAGGGAGTCACCGACGGCCCTGAGCACTGCGCGTCGACCGTGGCGCTGGCCGCTCACGCTCTCCGCGCCAGAACTCGTTTCTTTGATGGGGTGGCCGCTCGGAGAGGGAACGCTACCCGGCGTGGGCGGAATGCATCCGAAGGTGCTCCCACCTGCTCCGGACCTGCGTGATTCAGACCGACCCTTTGCGGTCTCCTCGGCAGCCGGAGAAACCGTCCGGCTCGGAGTATCGGTCAGAGACTCGCTGCAGCACACGGTGCTGCTCGGACCAACCGGCTCCGGCAAGTCCAATGCCATGCTCAACATCATCTGCGCCGATATCGCCGCCGGACGCGGGGTGCTCCTAATTGATCCAAAGAGTGACCTGACCTGCGACGTGCTGGCCCGAATCCCGGAGTCACGGCGAGGTGATGTGGTCGTTATCGATCCGGCCGACCCCCGTCCGGTAGGGCTCAACCCACTCGTCGGAAAGCGCCAGAATCCGGCGCTGGTG
>Ga0209587_1000623_pt1 | contig 17265 bp, 13 predicted proteins | sample NGEPerD_2_FD_184512 | JGI IMG/M metagenome (GOLD analysis project Ga0209587, IMG submission 184512) | Arctic peat soil microbial communities from the Barrow Environmental Observatory site, Barrow, Alaska, USA - NGEE PermafrostL1-D... | ecosystem: Environmental > Terrestrial > Soil > Wetlands >... | reverse complement strand
AGCAGATCACCCTGCGTAGGCGCCAGACCCAACGTCATCGATCACTCCCGAAAGTGGCCATACGCCATCATCTCGAGCCGACCATTCAGAGTGGGTCAACGCCACGCGAAAGACACCAGCCACCTAGGGTGCGCCGAATGAAGACACTCGGGACGTTCGCCCTCATACTCACCGTCGCCGGTGCGCTCACCGCCTGCTCTGCAGGCATGGCCGAGGAGGTCGGCGCGCACAAGATCACCTACAGGGTCTCCGGGACGAAGAAGGCATCGATCAACTACACCGACGGCGGCACGAAGACCTCGCAGGACACCGGGGCCAGGATCCCGTGGACCAAGACGGTCGAGAGCAGGGGCGACGCCATCGTCTACCAGGTCAACGCACCGAACTCTGCCAACCGAAGCAAGCGGGTGGGGTGCACGATCACGATGGACGGCAAGGTCGTCGACCGGAACGTCGCCCGGGGCCAGTTCGCGATCGCCGACTGCCAGTACGCCCCGTAGTCACCGGACCGCCGAGCTCGCAGCTCGACCTCCGCGACCGGGCGCAGGCCGTGACCATCGCCTACGGGGCCGGGCTGGTGTCTGGCGGCGACTGTACGTGCCGATCCGGCAGCACTCGCACCTGGATCAACTCCTCCCGAGGCACGACACGGTGGTACTCGCGACGTTGCGGCTACTGGACCGTGGCCACCGCTCCCGCAACTACTGCGAAGCCCACGATCACCCACGCCTCCAGCGGGCGGCCGACGCGACGTCGCGGGTCCGGCCCGCGGGAGCGCTCGCTGAGCATGACGGCGAGGAGCCCGGCCATCAGCAGCAGGCTGTGGCTGGCCACCATCGCCAGCATCAGCGGTCCGCACGTGACCAGGCAGCGACCACCCGCTCGAAGTCCCACCCGGGCACAGTTGAGGTCGGCCCGGAGCCCGGAGGCTGCCCCCAGGCGAAGCGAGCCGCAGCGTCGCATCACCCGCTTTCGCGGGGGGGACACCTGCCAGACGGCGGCCACCAGCAGGATCCCGATCAGCCAGGGCAGTCCGAGTGGCTCGACGTCGAGGGCAACCAACGCAGCGAGTAGCACCGCGCCTGCGACCACCCACACCACGGCGTACGCCACGACAAAGATGGCCGCGGACCGCTGACGTCGCGGCCACACGCTGCGCATCGCGAGAGTGCGCACCTGGGGTGCGAGGACCGGGAGCATCATCGCCGCCACCATCAGCACCCAGTGGCTCCAGGACGTGGACCAGGCAGTGGCGAAGCCTTCCGAGACGTCCGACATCGCCATCCCCGCGTGGGCACCCGTGTGTTCCCCAATGTGGGCAGGATGCCCCATCGACGGTCCGCCGCTGGTCCCGAGCGAGATCAGCACCATCAACACCCACGCGGCACCCGCCACCACGTAGACCCACCACTCCGGATGCCACGCAATGGAGCGCGTCAGTGCGAACGGTCGCCGTGCCCGGCCGGTCGACGGGCCGACGAGGACGGTCACGTCGTCACTCGACGAGGACGGCCACGCGGCGGGCACGTACGTCGGTGGCGTCCGCCTGCAGGTCCCGCTCGCGACGTTCCTCCGCGCCCGCTGGCGGCGCCGGGGAATGGGCGCTGAAGCTGATGTCCATGTGCCCGTCGTCCCAGCGACCTGTGGCCCCGAGCCGGTCGCGCAGCGCGGTGATGTCGAAGGTCGCCGTCAGGCCGCCCCCGTCGTGGGCGTCGTCGGTCCGCGAAGACTCTTCGAGCCCGAACGTCGAGACCGAGCCGGCGCGCAGCTCCGGGTGTTCGGCGGGGTCCTCCCCCTCCGGCACGTTGATGTAGACGCTGTACAGCGGCGCGGCCGTCGTACCGGTGATGCCCTCGACGCGCAGGTAGGCGCGGCTGCCGGTGGCGTCGTCCGGTGCCGACCCTGGCGAGGAAGGTGGCGTCATCTCCACCGGCACCCGTTCGGCACTGCCCATCGAGACATCGCTCGCCGCGCCGAGTACGCGGGGTGGCATGGATCCCTCAGGTCGCGGCATGGCGCCCTCCGTCGTGATGGACCGCTCCCGGTCCTGGGGCTCTGGGGCAAGCACGGACGGCGCGGCGAGACTCTCGTACTCGTAGCCGAGGAACTCCGGGTCGAGTACGTCGCCGATCCTCCATGTGATCGTCCCCTGTTCGGGATGCGGGAACGTGAACTCGGTGTCAAAGAACGCCGAGTCTCCCGTCGGGTTCGTGTGGGAGTCGTCGAGGGTGAGCCAGACCTGCCACAACCGGTCCAGGTTGGCATGGTGGAGCCAGAAGATCGGGTCCAGCCCGGCGGTGTAGAACGAGCCCATCCAGCCCGGGTTCACGACCACGTTGCCGACGTAGTCGTTTCCGACCAGGGAGTGGACGAGGCCGTGCGGCACGTCCTCGAGCAGGCCCGCCTCATCTCCACTGAAGTTGAGATCGCTCCTCTCGCCACCCCCGAAGGTGGCTGTTCCGGTGGGCGTCGAGAAGGTGTCGGCGTTGAGTGCCTCGATCAACAACGAGTTCAGCAGATCAGGGTCGATGGATCCGTAGAACGGTCCGCCTGACCGGGCGATCTCCGAGCGCTCGTCGGTCTGCAGGTTGTTGTCGGCCAGGGTCATGTCGAGGAAGGCGGGCGGAAGAGATGACTTGCCCACGTCGTCGGGGTCGATCGAGTACCAGTACGGAAGGGACCAGTCCTCGTCCTCCAGGAAGTCCTGGACGATCAGCTCGAACGCTGCGAGGTACATCCGGTGCCAGGGCAGGAAGTACCAGCTGCCGTGCTGACAGTTGCTCCAGAACTCGTTGCTGGTGTCCGGGCCGCCGAACTGGCTTCTGAGCCCGTGGATGGCGGCCTGGAAGCGCCATCCCAGTGGGCTGCCGGGTTTGCCGCCCGGAGTGTCGAGGTCGCGCATCCTGCCGACCGCGACCTCATAGTCCTTGAGCACGGCGGGCCAGTCGCCCTCCGCCCTGGTGCGGGTCCATACGTCCATGCGGGTCCGTGTCATGTCGATCTCCTGGTCGCTGGCAGGCGCCCGCTCGGCCTTCCCGGACGCCGTTCCTGCCTCCCCATCCTGCTCCCGTGGCATGGGTTCAGGAAGGTCGCCATCGAGACGGACTAGTCCGTTCCGGTTCGGATGGCGGCAGCGCCACCCAGCCGGATTTCAGCGCCACCGCGGTGTTCCTCGCCGTTTGGCCATACCGATTTGTGGGTATATGGGACTTGTACATCGCTTGGAGGTGTACATCGTCCGCCGTATCTCGGGAACGGCGGACGTTTCCTGTTCAGACGGCTCGGGCCGCAGCTTGCGGGTCAGCGCATTGTGAGTCCTCCGGCGACTGATCCCTATTCGTCGTCCACCGTGAACAGGTCACCCTGGTCCCGCACCCGCTCCAGGACCTCCTCGAAGCGCAGGTGCTCCAGTGCCAGGGGGTCATCGGCCCCCGCCTCCACCTCGTCCCAGGTGCGCGGCGCCGCGACCATGGGCAGCTCACGTCCACGCAACGAGTACGGCGAGATGGTCGTCTTCGCACCCGTGTTCTGTGACCAGTCGAGGAACACCTTGCCGCCGCGTCGGGCCTTGGTCATCTGCGAGACCACCAGCTTCGGCTGGTCCGACTCCAGCTCCTCGGCGATCCCCTTGGCGTAGTCGCGCACCTCCTCGTAGGTGCGCTTGCCGTCGAGTCCGGCGTACAGATGCAGGCCTTTGGATCCGCTCGTCACCGGCACACAGCCCAGGCCGTCTTGGTCCAGGCGGTTGCGGACGAGCAGCGCGACCTGCGAGCACTCCCCCAGCCCAGCCGGCTCACCCGGGTCGAGATCGATGACGAGCCGGTTGGGGTTCTCGGGCCGACCCCTCTTCGTCACGGTCCACTGGTGGACGTGCAGCTCGAGCGAGGCGAGGTTGACCAGCCAGGTGAGCGTGGCGAGCGAGTCGATGATCGGGAAGCGCAGCTCGCCCTCCTCCCCCGGCTCCCCGGAGCTGCGCCGTGAGCGCGACCCCGAGGTCGGAACGGTGACGGTGCGCACCCAGGACGGTGTCCCACCGGGAGCGTTCTTCTCGAAGAAGGACTTGTCGCCGGTGCCGTGCGGCCAACGGATGCGGGTGACCGCGCGGTCCGCGAGGTGCGGCAACATCACCGGTGCGATCTGGGCGTAGTAGTTGAGCACCTCGGCCTTGGTGGTGCCAGTACGCGGATACATCACCTTCTCGAGGTTGACCAAGGTCAGGTGGCGCCCGTCGACCTCCACGGGAGTCTCCGTGCGCTTCTGCGTGGATTTCGGGGCCATCAGGATCCGCTACCGGAAGATCCCGGCCCCGCGATGGCGGACCTGGGTCGCGTGGAAGCTCAACAGGGTGAGGCCGAGAGCCGCGAGAGTACGCTTCACGTCATGTCACTCCGGGCCAGGTCGGTGGGCGTCAGGTCGGTGCGCACGCCACGGTAGGCCGGCTGGCGCAGCCGTCCGTCGGTGGTGAGCCGCAGGTACTGCACGTCCACGACGACCACCGGGCTGACCCAGACGGTGCCCACCCGGTCCAGCTTCGGCAACACCTCGGCGAACGGCGACTCCTGCACGACGAGCGGGCTGAGCAGCTCGCTGAGCAGGCGGCCGGCCTTGCCGGCGATGCCGCTGCCCACCCGACCGCGGAACTCCAGGCCGTCCTCGATCGGCTGCCCCACGAGGACGGCCCCGAGGCGATGGTCGCTGCCGATCTCGTGCCGGTAACCCCCGACGACGAAGGACGCGGTGGGGCGGATCGGGAACTTGAGCCAGTCCCGGCTGCGCTGACCGGGCCGGTACGGCGAGGCCACCCGCTTGCTGACGATGCCCTCGAGGCCCTGCTGTTCCGCCGCCGTGAGCAGCATCTGGCCGTCGTCGTAGGTCGGGGGAACCTGCCAGGCCCCCATTCGACCAGGCACCGTGTCCAGGCCCAGTGACTCGAGACGCGCACGCCGCTCGGCCAGCGGCCGCGCGCACAGATCCTCGCCGTCGAGGCGGAGGAGGTCGAAGGCGATCAGCGTGACCGGGTTGGTCTCGGCGAGCCGGCGCGCCTTGGTGGCATCCCTCACGTGCATCCGGTCGGCCAGTGCACCGAACGACGGCACCCCCTCTCCCAGCGCCACGACCTCACCGTCGAGCAGGAAGTCGTCGGTGAGCTCGTGGAGTGCAGGGGCCAGGTCGTGCAGCTCGGGGAAGGAGACGGTGACGTCGTTCTCGTTGCGGGAGTAGATCCGAAGACCGCGGTCCTTCCGATCCACGAGGACGCGCATGCCGTCCCACTTCACCTCGTGGGTCCACCCCCCACCGGGGACATGGTCCCCCTTGGTTGCGAGCATCGGCAGCACGCGGTCAGTCTTGCAGGGGCTTCAGAGCAGGTCTGCCAGCATGCGTCCTGCCACCGCTGCCCCGTCTGTCTCGACGGCGCGGTAGGAGACGTCGTGGGCAATCTCCTCGACGATCGCGGCGGCGAGCGCGTCCGGTTCGACGGCCACGTCGTAGTCGAGACACCGGCCGGCGCCGTAGCGCTCGAGGCGGTGCCGGACATGGAAGTTCTGCTCGAAGTGGTGGCGCAGCGGCACGTAGATGAACGGCCGCTGGTTGGCGGTCAGCTCCATGGTGGTGGTGAGCCCGCCCTGCACGACGGCGAGGTCGGCAGCGGCCAGGTGTTGGTAGAGGTCCGGCACGTGACCGCGCGTCGACACGCCGCGACGCCGCGGGAGGGATCTGGGATCGATCCGCGGACCGGCCACCACCAGGAAGCGGAGGTCGGGCAGCTCCCTGCGCACCAGGGGTGCTGCGTCCAGGACTCGACGCAGAAGGGGCTCACCGACACCGGCCCCGCCCACAGTCACCACGCAGAGCCGCTCGTCGTTTCGGTAGCCGAGTCGCGCCTTCAGCGCATCTCGGTCGGCGAGGTCGGCCTGGTCGAAGCCGGTCACGTACCCGGCGAAGTCGAAGTTCTCCCGGACCCACTCGCGAATCATCGGGAGCCCTGCACCGAAGCTCTCCGGCACCACGTCATCGGGGTTGCCGACGAATATCGACCGGTCACGAACACGTGCATACCTCGCCCGCTGCTCGATCATCTCCGCGTTGTAGTCCGCGGTGAGCGCGGCCTCGCGATCACCGCCGTCGGGCATCGGCAACCAGCCGACGAAGTCGGTCATCCAGGCGAACGCAAACCGCTTCAGGCTTGGATTCTCGTGCAGGAAGTAGTCCACGTCCCAGGCCTCGTCCCCGACCACCAGGTCGTACTGCTCCCGGTCAACGACGTCGGCGAAGACCATGAAGTTGTTGACCAGGATCTCGTCCATCTCGCGGATGGCCTGGAACGCGTGCAGGTCGTGCTCGCCCGCCACGCCCTCGATGTGCGCCGACTCGTTGGCGAGCCAGGCGGAGGCGGGGTGGATGCGTTCACCGGCGGCTTCGAGGACGGCCGTCACAGGATGCTGGGCCAGCCAGTCGACCTCGAGGTCGGGATGCAGCTTCCTGAGCTCCTCCACGATCGCGACGTCGCGCTTGGCGTGACCCAGCCCGATGGGTGAGGAGAGGTACAGCGCACGGCGACGACGGCACACAGGAGCGACCCAGGTGTACCGCTGGACCGGCGGCCGGATCCGCTCCACGAACTCGCGGATCATCAGGTTCATCTGCACCGGGTGCCGCGACATCGGACCATGTCCGGCCCCGTCGAGCAGCACCAGTGACCCCCCGGTCAGCTCGGCCAGTCGCTCGCCGATCTCGTGCGGCCGGATCGCGTCGTCGGTGCCGTGTACGACGAGGACCGGGCACCGGACCTTCGCGCAGATCGGCTCCAGGGGCGTGCACACGGCCCCGTCGAGCCCGAGCCGGCCGGCGGTCGTGTCGACGAGGGTCTGCGCCTCGATCTCCCGAGCCCAGCTGACACAGTCCTCGGTCTGCTTCGTCGAGTGCGGCTCCGTGAACATCTTGTGGAAGAAGTAGCTCCGGAAGTCGTCGAAGTCGCCCTCGAGCCAGTAGTGCTTGTTGTACTTGGCCCAGCCGTGGGTCTCAGCGCTGCGCTCGCCCCACGGGTGCGCGTCGCGGTCCGGGTTGGCGATGGCGAACCCACACGAGGGCGACATCGCGAAGACACCGAGGACGCGTTCCGGGTGCCCGGCAGCGACGTGCACCGACCAGGTGGCTCCGCACGACAGCGCCACGAGCACGGCGTTCGCAGTGCCGGTGGCGTCCATGACGGCGATGGTGTCGGCGGCGCACTGCTCATCGGTGTACGCCGCCGCTCCCACTGGCCGTCCAGACCGGCCACTGCCCCGCCCGTCAAAGGTGAGCACGCGGAAGTGCCGGGCCAGGTAGCCGATCTGGGCCTTCCAGAACCGGGAGTCGATGATGCTCCACGTCGGCATCAGCAGCACCGTCGTCTCGCCCTGGCCGAACACCTCGTAGGCCAGTCGCACGCCATCGCGCTCGGTGACCCCGGAGAGATCGGGCTCCCTGGCCCGGCTGGGCGAACTCGTGGTTGGCCCTTCGCTCAAGGCCTGACCTCCAGCACCTGGTTGAACGGAGTCTCGGCAACCTTGGCGAAGCGGTTGAAGCCGCCCGTCGTGACAACGTCCCGGATGCGTGCAGGGCCGGCCTGGGTTCCGAGTGCCAGTCCAACCTCCTGCGAGAGCGAGGCGGGTGTGCAGAGCAGTGTGGAGAAGCCATAGTAGGCCCGTCCGACCGGGTTCAGGTTGTCCTCCACGTGGTCGCCGGCCGCCGGCTCCACCACCAGCCAGGTGCCGTCCTCGGCGATGCTCTGGCGCACCTGCCGGGCCGCCCCGACAGGGTCGCCCATGTCGTGCAGCGCGTCGAAGGTGGTGACGAGGTCGTAGCCCGTCCCGCTGAACCCCTGCGCCGGGGCCACCTCGAAGCTCACCCGGTCGCTGACTCCGGCTTCCTCGGCTCGCGCACGAGCCTCGGTGATCGAGTCGGCGTGGTAGTCCGAACCCACGAACGTCGAGTTCGGGAACGCCTGCGCCATGATGACCGTCGACGCCCCGTGACCGCAGCCGATGTCAGCAACCCGCGCCCCACGCTCGAGCTTGTCGACCACGCCGTCGAGCGCCGGCAGCCACTCGGCCACAAGGTTGGCGTTGTAGCCGGGCCGGAAGAAGCGCTCACACCCCTCGTGCACGTCGTGGTTGTGCTCGTGCCAGCCGAGGCCGGCACCACTGCTGGCCAGCTCGATGATCCTCCACGAGTCCTGGACGGTGCCCAGGGCGATCTGGAAGAAGCCCGGCAGGAAGGCCGGGCTGTTCTCGTCGGTGAACGCGACGACCTGCTCGGGGGGCAGCGTGTACCGGCCGCTGGTCGCGTCGTACTCGACGATGCCGCCGGCTGCCTGCGCGTTGAGCCACTCACGGGCGTAGGGCTCGGCGGTGCCGGTGTCGTCGGCCAGACGGCTGGGAGTCGTGGGCCCGGAGGCCGCCATGGCCCGGTAGTAGCCGAGCTTGTCCCCCATCACGACGAGCCCCGCGTTCAGGGTCGCCCCCACCTCGTCGACGGCGCGGAAAACGAAGGCCATCAGCTTGTCGAAGTCCACCTCGGTGGGCTGTTTCACGTCGGTCATCGCAATTGTCCTCTCTCGTGGTTCCTCGATGAGGACACGAAACTAGGTCGGCCGCCGCCGTCGTCGCATCAGGTGCCCCACCTAGTGAGTGGCGTGAATAGACTCCGAGACGTGCTGGTCGGACGAGTGTCTGAGCGGCGGGTCATCAGCACGCTGCTCGCTGGTGCGCGGGTGGGCGACAGCCGCGTGCTGGTGCTGAGCGGTGAGCCCGGCATCGGGAAGACCGCGCTCCTGGCCGAGGCCGAGACGCTCGCCGGGGAGATGCGCGTGCTGCGCGCGCAGGGCGTCGAGTCCGAGCAGTTCGTCCCGTTCGCCGGCCTGCTCCAGCTGCTCCGGCCGGTGCTCCCGCTGCTCGAGACCATCCCCGCCCCTCAGTCCGCGGCCCTGTCGTCCGCGCTCCTCCTCGGATCGTCCGCCACGGCCGAGCCCAGTCGCTTCGCGGTGGGCGCGGCCACCTTGAGCCTGCTGAGCCGTGCCGCGGAGGATCGGCCGTTGGCCGTGCTCATCGACGACGCACACCTGCTCGACAACTCCTCGGCGGAGGCGCTCGTCTTCGCCGCCCGGCGCCTGCTCTCCGACGCGGTCGCGATCCTGGCCGGCGTCAGGGCCGGGGAGCCGGGGTCAGCGACCTGGAGCGCGCTGCCCGTGCTGCCGGTCGACGGTCTGGACCTCGACTCCGCGAGAGAGCTGGTGAGACGCGCATCCGGATCCGTACGCCGGGAACAGCTAGTCCGGCTGCACCGCGCGACCGCCGGCAACCCACTCGCCCTGCTGGAGCTGGGCGACCACCTCGGACAGATCGAGGCAGTGCCGCTGGACGCACCGCTCACCGTCTCCGAGCATCTGGTCCGGTCGTTCATCGGGCGAGTTGCCGACCTGAGCGAAGGTGCCCGTGCCGCGCTGCTGGTCGCAGCTGCGGACAGCACCAGCCTCACCACCGTCCATCGAGCCTGCCGGGTGCTCGGCACGGCAGAGCTCAGCTTGGCGGAGGCGGAGGACGCGGGCCTGCTCGCCGTGCGCGGCGACCGGATCGAGTTCCGACACCCCCTGGTGCGATCCGCCGTCTACGGGGACGCCGACCCGGAGACCCGTCGTGCGGTGCACCGGGCACTGGCCGGGGTGATCCCCGCGGACCAGACCGACCGGCTCGCGTGGCATCTCTCCGAGGGCGCGGTTGCTCCCGACGAGGTGACTGCGGTGACCCTGGACAGGGTCGCCGCGCAAGCCACCGCGCGAGGCGCCCACGCGATCGCCGCGAGCGCCCATGAACGTGCGGCAGAACTGACCGCGTCGCTGGAACACCTCGCGAAGCGGTTGGCCTCCGCCGGTGAAGCCGCGTGGCTGTCGGGACTCACGGAGCGGGCGGTGGCCCTACTCGACCGAGCGCTGGCTTCTGGCCCCGACGCCCTGCTGCGTGCCCACATCCAGGCACTGCGGGGCGCTGTCGAGACACGGTGCGGGTCCCTGGATGCGGCGTTGGCGACCTTGGTCGAGGCGGCCGACACCGTCCAGGCCAGCGACCCCGATACCGCGGTCACGCTCTTGGCGGACGCCATCCACGTGTCCTTCTACCTTGCGGAGCCGGCTGCTGCGATGCGCGCCTGCGTGACGATCGATTCGCTGCTGGACTCGTGCGCGGACCCGTACGCCCGAGTCCTCGGGTCGATGGCCTCGGGGATGGCGCTCGTGCTCAACGGATCCGGCGTACGCGGCATCGCACGGGTCAGGGGCGCGGCGTACTCGCTCGTGCTGCCTGAAGCCGCGCCAGCGGACGGGTTCCGGCTGCCGGTGCGCCTGCTGGGAGCACTCTGGCTTCGTGACTCGGGACCCCTGCGCAATGAGGTCGGCGACGCCATCGACCGGATGCGCGAGCAGGCTGCGCTCGGGTCGCTGCCCTACCTCCTGATGCACATCGCCCGTGACGCCGCGACCAGCGACCGGTGGGACGACGCCGAATCGGCGTACCAGGAGGCGATCCGGCTCGCTCGCGAGACCGGGCAGAGCACCGACCTGGCGGTGTCCCTGGCCGGCCTGGCGTGCCTGGACGCACGGAGGGGCCGCGAGCAGGAGTGCCGTGCCTACGTCGAAGCAGCCGAGGACCTGTGCCGGAAGAACCACATCCGGCTCGGGTCGTTCTGGCTGGAGCTCGCGCAGGGTGACCTGGCCTCGGGCTTGGGTGACCCGGGCGCAGCGGTCGGCCACTACGAAGCGCTCGAGTCCCAGCTCGTCGCGACCGCGCTGGCGGACCCCGACCAGTCCTGCGCGGCGGAGCTGGTGGAGACCTATGTGCAGCTGGGCCGGGAGAAGGAGGCACGTCGGGTCGCGGACGAGTTCGCCTCGAAGGCGGAAGCCAAGGGCCAGCCGTGGTCGCTGGCCCGGTCCGGGCGGGCGCTGGGACTGTGCACGTCGAACTCCACGTCCGAGGCCCACTTCCGGTCCGCGCTGGCGCTGCACGCGGAGACGCCGGACCGATACGAGACGGCACGGACCGAGCTCGCGTTCGGGGCGCGGCTGCGTCGGGAGAGGAGAAGGGTGGAGTCCCGGCCCTTCCTGGGCTCGGCCCTGCGAACCTTCGAGGACCTGGGCGCGGCGCCCTGGGCCGACCGGGCAGCGCAGGAGCTCCGGGCGACCGGGGAGACCGTGCGCCGTCGCGAGGCGGACGTCATGGACGAGCTGACGCCGCAGGAGCGGCAGATCGCCCAACTGCTGGCCAAGGGCCGCACCACCAGAGAAGCTGCGGCGGCGCTCTTCATCAGCCCCAAGACGGTCGAGTACCACCTGCGCCACGTCTACCTCAAGCTCGACATCCGTTCACGCGCCGCGCTCGCCGAGAGGTTCGGCGACAGATAGAGAGACTCCGGCCTTCGAGGGCCTTCGAGGGCCTTCGAGGGCCTGGCGGGTGGCGCATCCCTTGTCGATGCAGGCATCCTGATGACATGCGCGCAATCTGGAAAGGTGCCGTCTCCTTCGGCCTGGTCAGCGTCCCGGTGAAGCTGTACTCCGCGACGGAGAGCAAGGACATCTCGTTCCGGCAGGTCCACGCCAAGGACGGGGGCCGGATCAAGTACCAGCGAACCTGCAGCCTCGACGGCGAGGTGGTGGAGTACGCCGACATCTCCAAGGGCTACGAGACCGAGGACGGCGAGATGGTCATCCTCACCGACGAGGACATGGCCGAGCTCCCCGCCAACAGCAGTCGCGAGATCAGCGTCGAGAAGTTCGTACCCAGCGAGCAGATCGACCCGATGCTGTTCGAGAAGTCCTACTACCTCGAACCTGAGAAGTCCGGCGCCAAGCCCTATGCGCTGCTGCGCGAAGCACTCGAGGCCGCAGATCGGATGGCGCTGGTGACCGTGTCCCTGCGCAACCGGGTGTCGCTGGCGGTGCTCCGCGTGCGAGACGACGTGATCGTGATGCAGACGATGATGTGGCCCGACGAGATCCGCAACCCAGACTTCGGGTCCGTCGACACCAGCGAGGCCAAGCCCGCCGAGGTGAAGATGGCCACCATGCTCGTCGAGACGCTGGCCGGCGACTTCGACGCGGCCGAGTTCGAGGACGACTACCGCGGTGCCGTCGAGGCGCTGGTGAAGGCCAAGATCGAGGGCGGCGAGGTCAAGCGCACCCCGGAGACGAAGAAGTCCTCTGGCGAGGTCGTCGACCTGCTGGCGGCGCTCCAGCGCAGCGTCGACGCCGCCAAGTCCGCGCGGGGTGAGAAGGGCGACGACTCGGGCTCTGACTCTGAGAACGAGACGAAACCGAGGAAGTTCCCGGCCAAGAAGGCTGCTGCGAAGAAGTCGACCAAGAAGCCCGCGAAGAAGCAGGCCAGGAAGGCCAGCTGAACGTCGTTCTGCTCCTCCGCGCCCGGCTTGCAGACGAGAATGTCCTCGCGACGTTTGGCTCCACGCCGTGACGCGCCAAACCTGTCGCGATCACGCGTCTGAGACCTCGAATGGATGGTCGCCAGGTGATCACTGGGCGCGGTACACGTCGGCGCGACCACGGATGTCGAGGATGGTCACGACGTGCCGGTCCTCGTCGATGCGGTAGCGCACCCGATAACTGCTACGCCGTGCGACCCAGTGTCCAGAATAGGGTGCGCGCAGCGGCTTCCCGAGCCGCTGTGGGTTGTCTCGCAGGGCGCCGTCGATGAGCTCCCAAGCCGCGGTGGCGACCTTCGCCGGCAGTTCGTCGGTCAGAGCGCGGCGAGCGGGGCGGGCCAGCTCGACGTCGTACCTCACGCAGCGCCGGTGTCGCGCTGCACTCGTTCGGCGAGGAGCCGGTCGATGTCTTCGCCCTTCGTCACGTCGCCGGTCGCAACTGCTCGCTCGGCCTCGTCGAGGCGTTCGCAGTCGATCGGGTCGTTGAGCAGTGCGAGGGTCTCCATGATCGACTCGTAGTCATCGGCTGAGATGAGGACGGCGGCGGACTTGCCATTGCGCGTGATTGTCAGTGTGTCGTGTGTTCGGTTCACGTCGTCGACCAGGGCCGACAACTGATTCCTGACGGTGGCGAGCGGCAGCGTGTTCATAGCCATAATCCTAGCCAACAAGGTTGCTTCACGCACGCCATTCAATGGCGAGGCGAAGACGGTCACGGTGGGAACCCGGGTGACGTGGTGGTTGGCCATCCACCGCGCCGCGTCCCCATGACCCGTCTTGTTCAACGCCTCGGCGTCCAAGGTCACCCCGGCCGTCTGGCGCTGCTCGAGGACCCGGCCGGGGTGCGTTTCGCTGTGATGGGGCCCTCCGTCGCCACCCAGGTACAGGGCGCACCGTAGGGCGGGAGGCGACCCAGGGTCACATTCCCCGTCGCGTAACCAAATGCCCCTTCGCAACGTTGATGAGTCACTGACATCGCGCAGGCGCCAGCCGGCCGCGTAGTTCCTGGGAGGGAAGACTCAATGCGCTCACACCTGCGCGTCGCGACCGTCATCGGCGCCGCCACCATGAGCGTGATCGCTGTGGCACCCGCCATGGCTGCCGCGCCCGTGGCCCAGTCCGGCGCCAACGCACTCTTGCTCTCCGTGGCCGGCAGTTCCAACGGCACAGGTGACGTCACCGCCACCAACGACGGTTCGAGTGAGAGGAGGACGGGCAACGCGACTCCTCCCGTCTCTGTCCTGAAGGGACAGCAGGTGTTCAACGGCGGTGTGCTCGCCCAGGAGGCCAGGGCCGCGGCGGACAGCACTTCCGCTGCCTGTGCCGGACTCGCCGGCAAAGACGGATCGGTAGCCCAGATCGGTGACTCCAGCTGCCTGAACCCGGGCGACCCCGTCGACGCGACACTGGGTTCCCTCGACCTGAGTGGTCTGGTCGTCGCCGATCCCGACTCCGCGCTGAAGGACGTCAACGGCCTGACGGAGCCGATCGTCAGCCGGGTGACCCCCTACATCAACCAGGCCACCGAGCAGGCCCGGGCTCAGTTCGGCGACATGGGTCTCAAGGCAGGGTTCGGTGTGGTGGAGGGACGCTGCACTGCCTCCTTGGGATCGGCGACCGGCGACGCCACCCTCGCGAACGCAAAGATCACCGTCCAGGTGCCCGGGCAGGATGGCCAGGCAGGCGAAACCGTCACGTTGCTCGACCTCCGGGCCACCCCGAAGCCCAACACACACCTGACGACCAACCTGAGCGAAGTCCTCACCATGGTCCTCGCCGCCGTGCGCGCTGACCTGAACGAATCCCTCGACGGCCAGGCTGAGGGGCTGACGGAGGTCAGCGACGCGATCCAGGAGCAGATCGTGGATGGGGTGGTCAAGCAGGTCGAGGGAAACCTCGCCCCGCTCGAGCAGAACCTCGTCGACGTCACCCTGAACCGGCAGATCCGTCCCACCGACGACTCGATCAAGGTCCGCGCCCTGGACCTGGAGGTCCTTCCGGCCCTCGAGGAGCAGCTCGATGCCGCGCTGGTCAGCCTGCAGATCGGCAACGCGGCCTGTGGCCCCAGCGGCCGGGTGGCCGCTGACGAGACGCCAGCTGTCCCCTCGGGCCTGCCGACCGCCGTCTCCGCCGGCTACGCAACCGTCCCGGGTGACCACGCCAGGCAGGGTGACGACAACACCAACACGATCGTGCTGGGCGCCGTTGCCCTCCTCGTGTCGTTCGGCGCCGGGTTCGTGACCTTCCGCCGCCTGCGCGCCTGACCTCGGAGGACCGGACGTGATGAGCGGCATGGACTTCGACCGCCTGGTCGCCGGCTGGACCACGGCGATGCTGGTGCTGTGCGGCCTGCTGGCCTCGGTCGGCCTGGTGCTCCCCTCCCCCGACGCGCAAGCAGCGCCGGCCGCCGGTTACCGCACCATGGCGGCAGCGGCGAAGCCCGTGCGGCTGGTCGTGCCGTCGCTGAGGATCAGGGCGCCGATTCTCCCCATCGAGGTCAACGCCCAGCAGGTGCTCGACCCGCCGCGCAACCCGCGCGAGGTCGGGTGGTGGCAACGCAGCGCCCGCCCGGGAGCGAAGAAGGGCCAGACCGTGCTCACCGGTCACACCGTGCACACCGGCGGCGGTGTGATGGACGACCTCGCCAAGCTGCACAAGGGGCGGCTGGTCAAGGTGGTCACGCCCAAGGGCGCGATGGAGTACCGGACCACCAAGGTCGTCACCTGGAGCAAGGAGGAGCTCGCCAAACATGCGGTGGACATCTTCGCGCAAGAGCGTCGCGACCGGCGTCTCGTGCTGATCACGTGCAGCGGCTGGACCGGCAGCTACTACACGAGCAACGTCGTGGTCTTCGCCAAGCCCCTCGGCGTACGCAAACAGAACGCCTGACTCGACCGACCCAACTCAGCCGACCTCGGTTCCCCGGCCGACGTGGCCCTGCGCCGCCTGAGCCCTGCCTGGAGAAGCAGAGTCAGAGCAGCGTTCGGACGACGCGCAGGGCGACCGAGAGCCGGGCGAGGTCGATGTCCTCGTCGGAGCACACCTCTTGCAGGGTCTTCACGGCCTGGGCGATGTCCTTCTCCGGCGGCGGGTTCCCGGCGAGCTCCTGGGCGGTGAGCTGCGCGTGCACCGTGTGGAGGTCGTCGCGCAACGCCGCGCGAGCCATCGTCTGCCAGCGGTCCTGACGAGGCAGCGCGAGGATGTGCGACACGAGCAGGGGCAGCCCGAGGCGCTCACCGACCTCGAAGTGCACGCGCGCGACCTGCATCGGGTCGCTGTCGTCGCGGGCCGCCGTCGCGACGACGCCGAGGATCATGTACGCCGGCGGGCACACCGCCACCCGGACGGCGAGATCGACGGGCACTCCCTTCGCGACCAGTGCGTCGCGTCGGGCCTCGAAGGCCTCGAGCTCGCGCCCGACCATGAGTGAGGGCAGCTCGGCCATCACCTTCTCCACGACGACCTCGAAGGTGTCCACGAGCGACTCGGTGTCCTCGGTGCTGTGCCGGGTGTTGAGCAGCCACCGTGAGGCGCGCTCCACCAGGGTGCGGCTCTCCAGGCGCATGTGGGTCTGCACCGCCGCGTCGAGCTGGCTGTCGAACGCCGCGATCTGTCGATGGAGCCGGCCAGCGCCGAAGATCTCGCGCGCCACGAAGTTGGCCCGGGTCAGCTCGGCCGTCGTCGCAGACGTCTCCCCGCCGAGCCGGTGGAAGTAGGTGATGCCGGCGTTGTTGACCAGCTGGTTCACGATCTGGGTGACCACGATCTCGCGACGCAGCTGGTGCCGCTCCATGGGGCCTCGGTAGCCCTGGCGCATCTTGGCCGGGAAGTAGGAGAACAGCTCCGAGCGGAAGAACGGGTCATCCGGGAGGTCGCTCTCGATCAGGTCCTCGGCCAGCACGATCTTGGTGTAGGACATCAGCACCGCAAGCTCCGGAACACTCAGGCCCTCCTTGCGGTCGAGCAGCCGCCCGACCTCGCGCCGGGTGGGCAGCGCCTCCAGGTCACGGTTGAGCACTCCCGCGCGCTCGAGCGTGCGCATCCAGTCCTCATGGACGTGCAGCAGAGCAGGGGCCAGCGAGGCCGCGTTGGCGAGGGCGAGGTTCTGGTCGTAGTTGTCGGCAAGCACCAGTTCCGCGACCTCGTCGGTCATCGAGGCGAGCAGCTCGTTGCGCTGCTTGCCGGTGAGGTCACCGTCGGCAACCACCCGGTCGAGCAGGATCTTGATGTTGACCTCGTGGTCGGAGGTGTCCACACCCGCACTGTTGTCGATGAAGTCGGTGTTGAGCCGGCCGCCTACCCCGTCACCTCCACTCCGTGCGAACTCGATCCGGCCGCGCTGGGTCAGGCCGAGGTTGCCGCCCTCCCCCACGCACTTGACCCGCAGCTCACCTCCGTCCACCCGGATCGCGTCATTGGCCTTGTCCCCCGCCTCGGCATGGGTCTCCGAGGCGCCCTTGACGTAGGTGCCGATGCCGCCGTTCCAGAGCAGGTCGACGGGCGCGAGCAGGATCGCGCGCATCAGCTCCGCAGGGGTCACCCGCCCTTTCATCTGCGCAGCGTCGATGCCCAGCGCCGCCCGCATCTCCGCACTGATCGGGATCGACTTGGCGCTGCGCGACCAGACCCCGCCACCTTCGGAGATCAGGGACCTGTCGTAGTCCTGCCACGACGACCTCGGCAGGTCGAAGAGCCGTCTGCGCTCGGCGAACGACGAGGCAGCCTCCGGGTTCGGGTCCACGAAGATGTCGCGGTGGTCGAAGGCCGCCACCAACCGCGTGTGCTCCGAGCAGAGCATGCCGT
>Ga0209587_1000621_pt1 | contig 17305 bp, 20 predicted proteins | sample NGEPerD_2_FD_184512 | JGI IMG/M metagenome (GOLD analysis project Ga0209587, IMG submission 184512) | Arctic peat soil microbial communities from the Barrow Environmental Observatory site, Barrow, Alaska, USA - NGEE PermafrostL1-D... | ecosystem: Environmental > Terrestrial > Soil > Wetlands >... | reverse complement strand
CATCGCCCACCGCTTGAGCACGGTACGGGACTGTGACAGGATTGTATTGCTGGAGCAGGGAGAGATAGTGGCGGAAGGGACCTTCACCGAGCTTGCCCAGAGTAGCGGGCGCTTTCGGGATATGGCAGAGGGGTTGATTTGATGGCGAATATTGCGCTTGTCCGCCCGGCTGTTGCGTCTGCAGAGGCGTCACCTCCTTCGTGGTTTCTCTCGTCTCTTGTGCTCCGTCCATCTTCTCGAGAAGCCCAGGGCCGTGTTGTACATTATGTACGTTATGTACAAGACCGTGTTGGCAGGGCGTGAGGGCGCTGAGTGGGGTACGGAGAGAGACTGGGTCTCCTGCCTCATACCGAAGTTGGCTTTGCCCTGGAGGGGGACGTGGCGTACCTTCGCAAGGTGGATACCGCTGAGGCGCTACAGGCGCAACGGCGGCAGCCGCAGGGGACGGCGTGTCCGTCTTGTGCCGGCATCAACCCGGCGGGCCCTGGGAGCCCGGGGTCACCAGAACCTCATCTTGCGCACCCACGCCAAGCTGGGGCTTTCCGACGCCGAGGGCAACCCTCGTGACCCCCAAGCCCCCGTCACCGTGTGGGGGACCGGGACCCCTCGCCGGGAGTTCCTCTACGCCGATGACGCCGGCGAGGCCGTATGCTTCTTATTGGAGAGGCTCCTCGGGGGAGAAGACCTACCGGCCAATCTCCCGGACGGTATGATAAACATAGGCGTGGGGGAGGACCTCACCGTCTCGGAGCTGGCCCGTTTGGTGCAGAGGATCGTGGGGCACGAGGGCGAAATCAAATGGGACTCGTCCCAGCCCGACGGTACCCCCCAGAAGCTGATGGATGTCTCCCGCATGAACAAGTTGGGTTGGAAGCCCAGGGTCTCCCTGAAGGAGGGCATCCGGCGCACGTACGAGTGGTATTGTGCAGCCGGGAGCTAAGCGGGACGGTGGGCGCGTCCACCCACCGGACTACTCAGGGCTGTCGCCGGGGGAATTTCCGTCAGCCCGCTCGCCGGCAGCTTCAGCACGACGAGACTCAAGCAGGGCCTCGGTCAAAGGTTTCTCTCCCTCCGTTTTGCGCCCTAGAATGCCACGCAGCTCCGCCACGGGTTCGGTCAAATGAGGCGCAACCACCACGTGATCCCCTGCATCTACAACCTCCACCACAGTTCCCGGCTCCATCCCGTAACGGCGACGCATCTCAGCAGGGAGCACAATTTGTCCTTTGGTGGATACACGTACAGGGGGCATGATCACGCCTCCAGGTACACCTTCACGGGTAAAACCTAACTTCTTAATTGTATTACCTCCTGACTGGGTAGACAAGGACAGGGCTGGGTATGAGACAAGCGCAGGGCCACGTGGTCACGTCCACAATCTTCTGTAAGTAATTCGGCCGCTCTTTGACGAAAGTGGCCACCGCCCTCCATGATGGTAGGTACTAAGAACCGACTACCAAGGAGGAAAGCGATGGCCAATAACAGCATTACGTCCCGTGGTGCCGATGTGCAAGAGGCACTGCTGAATGCGCCCGACTTTCTGGAGGAGATCGTACGCAGCGAAGCTGCAGGAGATCCTGGAGGTGGAGATGACCGAACACATAGGGGCAGAGCCCCACCAGCGCACCGCTTCCCGCACCGGACACCGAAACGGATACAAGCCCCGCACCCTCACCACCCGGGTGGGCAGACTCAACCTCCTCGTCCCCCAGGACCGGGAGGGCACCTTCTCCACGAAGCTCTTCGCCCACTACCAAAGAAGCGAGAAGGCGCTCGTACTCTCCCTCATGGAGATGTACGTGCAGAGGGTATCCACCTGCAGGGTGGCCAAGATTAGGGAAGAGCTCTGCGGCACCGCCTTCAGCAAATCCACCGTCTCCTCGCTTTCCGCTGGGCTGGACACGGAGCTCGAGGCCCGGCGGGAGCGCTCCCTCTCTGAGACCGCCTACCCGTACCTGGTAATAGACGCCACCTACGAGAAGGTGCGCCGGGTGGGCCGGGTGGTCTCCCAAGGGGTGCTTATCGTGAAGGGCATACGGGCGAGGGGCGGAAGACGGGAGATCCTGGCCGTGGAGTGTGCGGACACCGAATCTGAGGCCACCTGGGGAGATATCTTCCGCTCCTTAAAGGAGCGTGGGCTCTCCGGGGTTAAACTTCTCACTTCCGATGCCCACGCGGGCATAAAGGCGGCCGTGTCCCGCCACTTCCAGGGTGCCTCCTGGCAGAGATGCCAGACCCACTTTCAGCGCGATCAGGCGACCAAGGTCACCTACCGCCACCGGCAGGAGCTTGCCGCCGGCATCCGCGACGTCTTTGCGGCCTCGGATCTACCCACGGCCCGTGACCGGGCAGAGGATTGGGCCGAGAAGTGGCGCAACATTAGTCCCCAGGTCGCCTCTGCGCTGGAAGAGGAGGTGGAGGAGTGCCTGTGACCGTGATGCCCAGCGAGAAGGCGAGCCTACGTCTGGTGACCGCCCCGGCTGGGGAGACGAGTGAGGAGTGGGTCACCGGCCAAGGGCTACCTGGACATGGAGCTTCTCGAGGTGATGGGGGAAGTGAACGAGATACGAGAAAATCCGAAGGAGGTGAGGCCCCTGCACGCTACCGTCTGATACGCTTATCATCTGGAGGGTAATTTACAGAACTTTTTGGACGCAACCGATGTCGAGGCTGGGCATGTTTATTTATCTTGTTGGCATTTCAACCACAACCCTGCTTGCAACGGCAATCGCAACCGCTGTTACGCGCCAGTGGATTAATCAAACATTTGTCATGTTAAAGGTGTTGTATGGAAGATAATAAGGATATGCAGAACAAGCATATACCCAGGGTCAGTATTGGAATGCCAGTTTATAACGGCGCACTTTTTATTCGAGAGGCGCTTGATTCATTGCTGTCGCAAACATTTACCGATTTTGAACTGATTCTTTCTGATAATGCTTCGGCCGATGGCACTGAAGCGATTTGTCGCGAATACTCGGCAAAAGACGAGCGGATTCGATATGTGCGGCAACCGGAACATTTCGGCGCGATACACAATTTTCAATTTGTGCTGGATGAGGCGGTGGGTGAGTACTTTATGTGGGTGGCGGCGGATGATGTGTTCTATAAGAATCATCTTGCATCTCTTTTGCTTGTTCACCGTGATTCGAATTTCACGTTAGTTGCATCACGCCCGGACCATATGGAAATAAGATCGGGGCGTTACTTTCAAATGAATGCAATAACACCATCTCTTTTTGGAGGCTCGGTTCGCCAAAACTTCCTCAACTTTATGGGGTTACATCACTGGGATTTTTCAAAAGCCTGTATGATATACGGATTGTATCGGCGGAAAGAAATGAATTCGCTGACTTTTTTGGAAGATACCAAGGCAATGCAAGATGTAGGTAGTGATTTGCTATATCTCTATAAAACAATTGCTTCAGGACAGATCGCATATGTTGGAGAGACGACTTGGCGGCGTGGTGAACGCTTTTATCGTGATCCTTCAAATAATAAGAATAACGCTTGGTTTTTATCGAAGGCTTTACTCCGAAGAGCGATTTTTCATGTTATTAATCTATATCCGAAGATTGATATGACGGGCCGTTTTATGGCGATCGAAGAATATATAAACGCATTGTCTAAAATTTATTCCACAGCTTTTGGTGGTATTGATGATGAGTTTATGCTCGCGCTCAGGGATAATAAAAAGCAGATTATTTCTATTCTTATGCCGTTGAAATTCTGGGAGTCGGTATCATGAAATTTCTTTTCCTAAGTCAGTCCTACTATCCAGATCAGTGTGGTGTATCTAATGTAGTCGGTTATTTATCTGAGGGTCTTGTTGAGCGGGGGCATGAAGTCACCGTATTTACCGAGAAACGAAAAAGATCATTCTTGGAACATAATAAAGTCAGTGTTATTGAGTTTGATTGCAAGGGAAATGCCGCTATTGGTTATCAAGGTGAAATCGAAAATTACCAGAAAGCTGTTATCTCTTTTAAATGTGATGTGATCATTCTAGAGTGTGCGCAAGTTTGGAACACAGATCTAGTTCTTCCGTTACTACCGCAGCTGAATGCATTAAGAATCCTGCATTCCCATGATTTTTCATATCTAAAGCGAAAACCGAGAAATCCACTATTGAATTACCGTTGGTGGCGATATTTCAAAGAACTTCGGAAACACATTATCAATTTTGATGGTATCTTTGTGCTCGATGAGACGCTTCCGGATGCGCGTTGGCTAAGAGATGCTCAATTCGGGCACGTGCATGTCCTTCCGAACGGTGTTCACCCTGATTTCTTCGCACCCGACCTTGCTAATCAAAGCCAGGTCATGGGTAAATACGAACTTGTAACCAACCAATATGCCATTTGCGTTGCAAATTACGGGGAAATGAAAAATCAGAAAGGATTACTAAAGGAGTATATTAAGTCAGGACTTACTCATGATCTTGTGCTGATTGGCTCTCATTATAACGACTATTCAAATGAGCTTAAGCAAATCGCACGCAAACATGTGGCGCGCCGCCATGGTGGGGAAAGCCCCCAGATTCTTGTGCTTGCGGAGCTAAATTGCTCAGAGCATTTAGCCCTTCTTTTTGGAGCGAAGGTGTTTATTTATGCCTCCAAATTGGAAGCATTTCCGCTGGTTATATGTGAAGCGATTGTGGCCGGGATTCCGTGGGTTTCAACAAATGTTGGCTGCGTTTCTTCGCTGCCCGGTGGTTTAGCGGTTGATAAGGAAACTAACTTGATGGACATGTGTCGTGAAATTTTCAATCGAAAAGAATTATGGCGCAACCTTAAGGAAGACTGCCAATCTAGCCGTAATCAATTTGATTATAAATTATTGGTGGAGAAGTTATTAAATTCAGTGTCAACCATCAACGGATCGAAGGGCTAATAACTGGCGGTTTTTTGAGTAAAGACCCTGATGAAAAAAATAAAATTATAAGCTTTATCGAACATTTCCCACGATTTGCCCAAATCAGCCAATACAATGTGGATCTGCTGAACAGGCATCAGTCTGCTTGACAATTTCCTGGTTTTTATGAAGCGCGTGATCCACGCATCCGCTAGGTTCGGCAAAGCTAAAACCTGGGCGCAGTCGCTAACTTTAAGTTTGTGCTGGATGAGGCGGTGGGTGAGTACTTTATGTGGGCGGCGGCGGATGATGTCTGGGACAAGGATTGGATAGATGTACTCTATCCCATTTTGTGTGCAAACCATTGTTTGTCATATGGCATGGTGCAAACCATAGATGGTAAGGGTGATCGCATTAGACACATAGCTAATAATCGCCGTTTTGACTTTACCGGTTCGGTATTTATAAGGCGTTTAAAGTATTTTGTCCAACCAGCATTTTTAGGGAAAGCGAATCTAATCTATGGAGTTTTTCCACAAAAGGTGTTTACACGGCAGTTATTTGATGCGCTTGGGTTAAATACCAATGGCACAGATATGCTTGCACTATACAGTCTGCTTAAGGTTATTGAAATCAGAGGCGGCGAATCTGTGTTTTTATATAAAAGAATCCACTCGGATTGTGCGGGTGGCGGTGCAGAGTCACTAAACATTACTGTATTTAATAGAGTATCGAGATTATTGTTGCATACTATTATTGTGCAACATATAAAGATAATTGACTATAGTTCCTTGAGTGGTGTTGCTGAACGTATCTCTCAATTAACATTGATTCCGGTGCTGTTTGTTTTGGACTTGTCGTATTTAGTTTCAAACAAACTAAAAATTTATAGATAATGACTTGGATAGCTGGAGCACAGCTTCTTGCAGAGAAATCCTGGAAGACGCACCCCATGCACTGGATGAATTCGCGCGCCTGCTCAAACCCGGATCAAAATAAATCCTGACTGCACTTTTTGCTTCCCTCGTCCACATGGCGAGATATCATTGTTGCAGTCGCTTTCCCCGCTACTGGTATGAGCACCACTTAAGGCTGCGTGGCTTTGAGATCAAGGAGCTCACCCCCAACGGCGATTGGTATGCACTGCTCAGGCAGGAGATCACCCGCCTCGGCGGGTTGGAACGTGCGGCAACTGGACATGGCCGTTGGCTTACGTCTACGGGCATCTGGGGATGCTCTATTTCAAACTACGCGTCAACAAACGTGCTGCAGACTTGGCTTGCTTTGGCTGGCAGTGTGTGGCGGTGAAACGATAATGATGGAATTCAACCCGCAATTAAACAATCGGAGGTCACGTCCACAATCTTCTGTAAGTAATTCGGCCGCTCTTTGACGAAAGTGGCCACCGCCCTCCATGATGGTAGGTACTAAGAACCGACTACCAAGGAGGAAAGCGATGGCCAATAACAGCATTACGTCCCGTGGTGCCGATGTGCAAGAGGCACTGCTGAATGCGCCCGACTTTCTGGAGGAGATCGTACGCAGCGAAGCTGCAGGAGATCCTGGAGGTGGAGATGACCGAACACATAGGGGCAGAGCCCCACCAGCGCACCGCTTCCCGCACCGGACACCGAAACGGATACAAGCCCCGCACCCTCACCACCCGGGTGGGCAGACTCAACCTCCTCGTCCCCCAGGACCGGGAGGGCACCTTCTCCACGAAGCTCTTCGCCCACTACCAAAGAAGCGAGAAGGCGCTCGTACTCTCCCTCATGGAGATGTACGTGCAGAGGGTATCCACCTGCAGGGTGGCCAAGATTAGGGAAGAGCTCTGCGGCACCGCCTTCAGCAAATCCACCGTCTCCTCGCTTTCCGCTGGGCTGGACACGGAGCTCGAGGCCCGGCGGGAGCGCTCCCTCTCTGAGACCGCCTACCCGTACCTGGTAATAGACGCCACCTACGAGAAGGTGCGCCGGGTGGGCCGGGTGGTCTCCCAAGGGGTGCTTATCGTGAAGGGCATACGGGCGAGGGGCGGAAGACGGGAGATCCTGGCCGTGGAGTGTGCGGACACCGAATCTGAGGCCACCTGGGGAGATATCTTCCGCTCCTTAAAGGAGCGTGGGCTCTCCGGGGTTAAACTTCTCACTTCCGATGCCCACGCGGGCATAAAGGCGGCCGTGTCCCGCCACTTCCAGGGTGCCTCCTGGCAGAGATGCCAGACCCACTTTCAGCGCGATCAGGCGACCAAGGTCACCTACCGCCACCGGCAGGAGCTTGCCGCCGGCATCCGCGACGTCTTTGCGGCCTCGGATCTACCCACGGCCCGTGACCGGGCAGAGGATTGGGCCGAGAAGTGGCGCAACATTAGTCCCCAGGTCGCCTCTGCGCTGGAAGAGGAGGTGGAGGAGTGCCTGTGACCGTGATGCCCAGCGAGAAGGCGAGCCTACGTCTGGTGACCGCCCCGGCTGGGGAGACGAGTGAGGAGTGGGTCACCGGCCAAGGGCTACCTGGACATGGAGCTTCTCGAGGTGATGGGGGAAGTGAACGAGATACGAGAAAATCCGAAGGAGGTGAGGCCCCTGCACGCTACCGTCTGATACGCTTATCATCTGGAGGGTAATTTACAGAACTTTTTGGAAGCAACCTCGGGTGGCACTGCGTGGCAGCAAAAAAAAGACAGGAAGACAACCGATGATCAGAAAATTCATACGCTCGACTATCGAGAACTTCCTGAATCTGGATATGCTTGCGCCAAAACGTACCCCTGATTTAGGGAGTATCTTTTGACAAGAAGGCAGACTTGTCCAGCATGAAAGAATTATCATTAAAACGTAACTTTCTTTTTTATTTTTTCTTGTTATGTCCATTGGCCTTACTACCTGTTGATGAATTAATGATGGACAGCGATTCTGGCGGACATATCGTGAATTATCTTTCTGTTGTGTTGGTATTTTTATTTGTACTTTTGTTTCCTCCTGTTACTGTAAACAGAACAATTATAAATATTTTTGTTATGCTTGTTGGTATATTGGCGATTAATAATCTGTTTGCCCCGTATGCGAGTAATAAAATCTTTCTAAATCAGGTGGGTTTTGTTCTGTGTAGTTTTATTGTTGCAACAACTTATGCGACTGTCACTGAAGAACAAAAAAATAAATTGCAAAGGTTAGTTGAAAAAGCTGGTCTTTTAGGGTTGGGCGTATTGCTGCTTTGCTCGTTCTATTTAATTATGTGGCATTTTGATTTACTGGAAAGAGCATTAATAACAGGTGACTTCAATTCGTTTATTTACGAGTTGTCTAAACTTTTGAATTGGGAAAAGCAAAGTTTGGGGAATTTTGCAGCCTTGATTTTTTCAGTTATTTTTGTACTAAAGCGAAGAATATGGCTTACTTTACTTATTCCATGTATACCCATGCTTGCTGGGATAAGGGTTTTGAGCCTGGGGGCTGTTTCGGCAGTTTTGCTTGTGGGGATTAAGCGAAAAAAGAATTTATTGTGGATAATTCCGGTTATTTTCATTTTAAGTTTTGTCGTTTACAATAAAGCTTTTGTTTCTGGTTTTGAGCGTTTAGGCTATGATATAAGAATAATTTCTTTTTTGAATGCTTTTGATATTGTTAAACAAATGCCTTTTGGTGTTGGATTGGGCGGGTACCATGTTTATGCTTTGCAAAACGAAAGCTATTTGATACGAGAATTTCAAACCTATTACGAGGTTTATAAACAAATACCAACTGCACCGGAATCAGATATAGTTGCCGTTTTTGGGTCATTAGGTGTTTTTCTTGGAGGTATATTTTATGCAGTAAATTTATGGGTGGCAGTCAAACTGTACCAAAATTACAACAACTTATCGAATATTGACAAGGTTTTTTCCTTCAATTTTTTTCTTTTTCTTTTTTTAGGGACATTTCAAGATAACATGTTTAGTCTGTTTCATTGGATATATTTTGGCTTCGCTTTGGGAACACTTGTGGCGAATTCTTACAGAAAACCGAGTCAAGTAGTCAAGTACGGCTCCTCAGCAGAATCTGTGGGTAAATCTCGGATTAGGAAGATCACCAAGTGAATGATACGGCGCGATTTTCAACATATCGCACGATCTGAAGCTATAGGCTCGTTTTGTGAGCGCTCATTCCGCCATGCCTAGCTATATTGTCCCCCGTATACTTGGGGGCCTCGGCAACCAGCCATTTTCCTACGCTGCTGCCCGTCGTCTGGCATTGGTAAACAACGCCGAACTGGTCATTGACAATGTCAGCGGCTTTGTACGCGACCATACCTACCAGCGTGGCTACCAGCTCGATCATTTCAGCATCCCCTGCCGCAAGGCGACGGCATTTGAGCGGCTGGAGCCGTTTTCGCGGGCGCGGCGCTATCTCAAGCGCCGTCTAAGTCGGCGGCTACCGTTCGAGGAGCGCGGTTATATCGTGCAGGAAGGCATCGAATTCGATTCGCGTCTGTTGCAGGTTAAGCCTCATGGGTCGGTGTATTTGGAGGGTTACTGGCAAAGTGAAGGCTGTTTTAGGGATGTCGAGGCCACGATCCGCTCCGACCTGAAAATAATACCACCCAATGACGAAGTCAATCGAAAGATGGCCACACAGATTCGTGAAGGCTTAGCGGTGGCTGTGCATGTACGCTTCTTCGCTGCTCAAGGCCAGGGTGGTATTAACAATGCCCCCGGTGATTATTATGACCGGGCCGTGGCACAAATGGAGACGGTCGTACCCGGTGCGCATTACTTTGTGTTTTCTGACCAACCCGTGGTCGCCCGCGCGCGCATTCCACTGCCCGATGCGCGAATTACCTGTGTGGCACACAACCAGGGCCCTGCAAAGGCCTCCGCAGATCTGTGGTTGATGACACAGTGTCAATACTCCATCATCGCCAATACCACCTTCAGCTGGTGGGGGTGCCTGGTTGGCTGAAAATCCCGACAAAACTCTTATTGCCCCTGGGCTTGAACTGCGCCAAGGCGTTGCTGGGTTGGGATTTGATGGATTGATCCCACAAGGCTGGATTAAATGTTGAGCTGAGGCCCATGAAAAAAACTACGTACTCAAGAGGACATTTTATGACACCAAAACTTCTCGATTACCTCTGCGAACCTATCACCAACTCACCGCTGCAACTGAACCGCCCCGAATTTCCCGGAGGCTCCAATCTTTGAGAGGATGGAGCCATGAAAACCACAAGAAGGTATCCCAAGGAGGTCCGGGAACGGGGGCCGTACGCATGGTCTTCGCCCACCGCGAGGAGTACAAGTCTGAATGGGCCACAATGCGCTCTATCGCCTCCAAGTTATGACAATGCCCTCGCCGAGTCCGTGATCGGCCTCTACAAGACCGAGCTTATCTGAGGGCAGGGACCCTGGGAGACCCTCCAGGACGTGAAGTTTGCCACGCTTGAATGGGTCTGGTTCAACCACCGGCGGCTCTTTGAGAGTATCGGCAACATCCCGCCGGTCGAACGGGAGGAGATCTACTACGCTACTTTGACCGGAGAAGAAGAGGAAGGACACGGGGCAAATGAGTCTCCAGTAAACCCGGGCGGTTCAGAGCACCTCCATGGGGCCCAATAATTGGCAGTTGATACAATAGGTTCTGTAAACCGTGGATGGGATGGATAACCTTAATCATCCGTTGCGACAATGCAAAGCCTAAAGAAAAGATAGTGCGTCCTGTGCAAAAAAAGATCATCATCGTTCGCGTTTTTGGTGGGTTGGGTAATCAATTGTTTGCTTACGCAGCCGCACGCCGTCTCGCGCTCGTTAATGATGCCGAACTGGCAATCGACGATGTCAGCGGCTTTGCGTACGACCAGAAGTACGAGCGTCAGTACCAACTCGATCATTTCAGCATTCCCTGCCGCAAGGCGACAGCCTGCGAGCGCCTAGAGCCGTTCTGCCGCGTGAGGCGTTACGTCAAGCGCAAACGGAACCAACGCCTGCCGTTAGCGCAGCGCGCGTACATCCAGCAACAACGCGTGGAGTTTGATCCACGCCTGCTGTTGGTCATACCGAAGGGTACGGTCTACCTGGAAGGCTACTGGCAAAGCGAGGGCTACTTCAAGGATGTGGCAGCCACTATCCGGCAGGATCTCCAAATCAAACCACCCACCGATGCCACCAATCTGGCCATGGCGGCACGGATACGCAATTGCACGGCGGTTGCAGTGCACGTGCGTTTCTTCGATGAACCCAGAGCGCCAGCCGGCAACAACGCCCCCCGCGATTACTACGCTCACGCCGTCGAAGAAATGGACGGCCTCGTGCCCGATGCGCATTACTTCGTGTTCTCCGACCAACCCGAAGCCGGCCGCGCTCTCATCCCGCTGCCTGACGAGCGTCTCACCGTGGTATCGTACAACCAAGGCGATGACTTGGCTTATGCCGATTTATGGCTGATGACACAGTGCTCGCACTTTGTAATAGCGAACAGCACCTTTAGTTGGTGGGGAGCGTGGCTGTCTGACCACGAGCATAAGCAAGTGATTGCCCCAGGGTTCGCGCTCCGGGGGGGCAAGATGCACTGGGGTTTCGAGGGTCTCTTGCCAGAGGAATGGATCAAACTGTGACGACGCCTGGGCTCACTCCGCCCGCAATCACGGTTCTCATGTCGTGTTTCAATGCCGCCCGCTGGCTGGACGAAGCAGTGGATAGTGTGCTCCGACAGTCCCTGAAGGATTTCGAGTTCATCATCGTTGACGATGGCAGTAGCGACGGGACTCTGGATATGATTCGCAGGCACGCTGAGCGGGATTCCCGTGTTGTCGTCATTTCAAAACCCAACACTGGACTCGCCGACTCGCTCAACGCAGGGATTCAGGCAGCTCGCGGTAAATGGATTGCCCGGCTCGATGCCGACGATACTTGCGAGCCGACAAGACTCGAAAGTCAGCTCGCGGTTGCGACGGCCAACTCGAATCTGGTCTTCGTGGGTTCGGGCCTCACGGTGATCGATCAGTTCGGCAATTGCGGAAAGACCTACCGGTACCCCAGGCGCCACGCGACTCTGGCGAACCACCTGAGGACCGCACGAAGATTCCCGCCGCATTCGTCCGCTTTCTACCGGACGGCCTCTGTGCGTGCCGTAGGCGGCTATCGCCCAAGAATCCGCCGGGCGCAGGATCGGGACCTTTGGCTGCGCCTCGCCGAGGTGGGCGAACTTGCCTGCCTGCGTGCACCATTAGTGAGGGTCCGCAAACATGGCGGCCAAGTATCGCACGAGGACGGGGGCAAGCGCCAGGTGATCGATTCACGAATGGCAATCGTCAGCCATTATCTTCGGATGCATGACTTCGAAGACCCAGTGGGTGATCATGAGTCGAGTTTCGATTCCTTCTTTGGCTGGATCGTGCTGCAGTTGGAGAACGGAGGATTCTTCGAATACGTGAGCTTCAATCGACACGTAAGAGCCCTGTACCGCGGAGCCCCAAACCCTGTGGCTGGAGCTTTGCAAGCGACTTGCGCGCTCTTGCGTCAGCGCGGGCTGGTGACGAGAACCCTGCGGGCGCGACTACTTGGTGAGAATATGCCGCGCCGGTTGGCACGTGATTGGATGAGTCAGCGATGTTCCCCCTCCTAGCGCTTGGCAGTAGGCTGCCAGTAGCACTCGCAACAGACGGTGGATGCACTGGTTGGTTGGGTCCAATCTCTCTTCCTCCGAATGCGGGCCACCGCCAACCAACCATGGTGGAATGGTGAGAGAGGGTGGCGGTTATGACCGGCGAGCTACCTGAAGAGGATCCACCGTGGGCAGCCCAGCTGCAATCTTTGTTGACCATGGGTAGCATCCGGAGCGAGAGCGCCTCGGCCGCAGACGGCCTAGTTTCAATGGCGGGTAGGTCCGTCGTACTCAACTTCCTGCCCGTGAGGTCCGGGGGGGGGTTACAGAACACACTTAGCTTCCTGGAATCACTCGGGCATGCAAGAGTGGATGTGACGCGGTTCCTCGCGGTCGTCCGGCGTGACACTGCGGTCCATGAAATGTGCAGGCAGATTGGGCTGGATTCATTGGTCGTGAACGATTCCATGGTCAGCAGAATCTGCTTTGAGCTGTCCTGCCAGTGGCGTTTGCCAAAAGGTGTTCCAGTCTTCACCATGTTTGGCCCCCCTCCTCTTGGCGGGCAAGGACGTAGGGTAAACATCGTTGGGTTTGCGTATTCAAACCTGCTCTACCCAGAGGTGGACTTCTGGTCAGGAGTCCCTCTCCTGCGCCGCGCGCGCAACCGTGTGGTCGACTCCATGCGCAGGTTCTCTATGGCTAGAGCGGACTTCTGGGTTTTCGAGACAGAAGTGCTCCGACAGCGCGCAGTTGCCATGGCCGGGTTCCCCAAGACCCGAGTCGGAGTTGTCCCCATGGCGCCAAGTAGCCTTGTGACCCCGCAACGGGTGGACGCCAGAAAAGCACGCGAGTTCGAGGACCAGTTGCGGCCCGGGGTTCGTTTCTTGTTCCTGGCCGGGCCTCATCCCAACAAGCGGCTTCACCTCCTACCCACAATTGCCAGCTTCATCAAGGCGCGGGAAAACAAACCCTTCAGGTTCGTGACAACCTTGCCCGCTGAGGCGCCGTACACGCGGTCGGTCGCAGAGGAGTTCTCCCGGCATGGCATGGGAGACGTGTGGTGCAACGTGGGGCCCATTCATCCCAGTGCCGTAGCATCCTTGGTGAGCCGATGTGATGTCGTTGCACTGATTAGCCGTCTGGAGAGCTTTAGCAACAACTTCGTAGAAGCGTGGCAGATGGGCAAGCCCCTGGTCGCCACCGATGCCGACTGGGCACGGCACGCGTGTGGAGCGGCGGCGCTATACGTAGAACCCGAGGACGCTGACGCTACAGCAAGGTCACTGATGCTCTTGATGCGAAGTGGCAAGTTGAGAGCCAAGCTTGTGGAGAACGGCTACCATCAACTTGAAGCTTACCCTGACAGTGTGCGGAAGCTGCATGAGTACCTGGAAATGATTTTGGTGGGCACAAGAAGCGGTGTGTGCACCAAGGCCGAGCGAAGGATGATCCGGTGGTCTTAGTCCGCGCAATCTTCATGAAACGAAGCTCGTGTTCTGAAACCCGCCGGCCCCTGGGACACGGATGAAATACACAGCCGTCGTAACCTTGGAAACTCTGATGATGGCCGTGATGCGGCTTCCTCGCTACCGCTGGTGTTGCCGTTTCAAGGCAATGGTTCTGCGGTGTATGGGAGCAAGAATTGGTTGTCGCGTGGTTATTTACCCCGGGGTATGGATTCTCACTGGGCGCAATCTCGAGCTCGGGGACAACGTCGATCTGGCCATGGGTGTCGTCCTGACAACTGACGGGGGCATACAGATCGGAGATCGCACAATGGTCGGCTATCGAACACAGATTCTCTCGACCAACCATGTCGTACCCGGCGAGCACGGGCGCGTGTTCAACGCCGGCCATGTGGGCAAACCAATCGCTATTGGTGCCGACGTGTGGATCGGAGCGAACTGTGTTGTCTGCGCGGGTGTCAAGATAGGTGAGGGGGCTATCATCGCCGCCGGGAGTGTCGTCACGAAAGACGTTGATGCATTCTCTATGGTGGGCGGTGCGCCCGCGCGCCTCATCAGACGCAGGAACTGAAGTGTTGGACCTTCCGGGCCTTCAGGAGCCAACCGACCGAGGGCGGTTGGCAAGAGGACCAGAGAGCCCTGGAAAGAGCCCTGTGATGTCCGCAGGACGGAAGCTCGATCTCGATTCTCGGCCTGCACTACTTACTCTTGTATTGGATTCACGGCTCGCAAGCCGTAAGATCGGCCGGGGCGCACTGACCGGATTTCCGAAGATAATGGGCACGCGTGGCGCCCAGAAAGTGGTTGCGAGCAGGCAAAACGGTTCTATGGTACGTAAGGGGTCGTGTTACTACAGCGAGCTCGGGACCGCCGCCTATCTAAGAGGACGTCGTCGTCACCTGGAAGTCGCTGAACGCCGGCGGCCCGGGAAGCCCCAGGCCGGGTTTCCGCAGCTAACCCAGGCAGTAGTCCACCAGATGTGCCCTCTGAGCAGGAGAAAAGTGCGTTTACGCCCGAACAGGGCGTGTATCTAGTGAAGAAGGGTGTCCCGCGGGGTCAGGAAACTTCGGCTGAAGGGGTGAGTTCCTGAATCCTCGGAGGTTCTGGGAGTTCGAGTTTGCTCAGAATAGCCCGCTGTTTCGCCGTGACTTCGGTCCGTTGCCGGAAGGTGCCACCCGCTCCTTGGAAGGTCTCGAGGTGGAGCCGCTCGATTTCCCGCCGCAGATTCGGCCAGGTGTCGGGGCAGGTGGTCTCCGCAATCCGGAGGAGGAGCAGCGCCAGCCAGCACAGGAGTACATGCGCCCGGATGCGATCTTCCTTGCGGTGGTAGACGGACCGGAGATCAAGAACATGCTTCATGTCCCGGCAGCCCCGCTCCACTTCCAGGAGCTGTTTGTAGCCCAGGGCTATGTCTTCAGCCAAGAGGGAGGGGTCGCTGGAGCGCAGGAGATACTTGCCGACGAGCTTCTCCTCGACCACCACGGCCTGGGCGTCTGTGCGTAGGAGCCCGCCCGCCGTCGTGCGCAGATAGCTGTGAAGGCCGGGCTTAGTGGAGATGACCCCCCCCCGCAGTTCCGCCCGCTTGGTCTGAGAGAGCCTATCTGAGTGCGCGATCATGTCGGAGAGCCGGGCGAGCAAATGCGCCCGGCTGCGCTTCTTGATCGGGTCCCACACGTTCTGCGCCAGCTGCAGGTAGGGGATGACGCTGCCGTCTTTTCGCTTCTGAGCCGTCGAGCGCAGATACATTGACTAGCGTATGCCACATAAACCCGAATCCATGCAACAACTATTGCAGAAAGTGTGTATCTATGACAATTCGAACTTCTAACCAGGTCAAAACGCCATATGCAGGGATTTTTCCTTCAGAGGTGGACCAGATGGGCGAATAGCTGCGGAAACCCGGGACTAGCCCAACTCTGAGCGTCGAGTTCGAAATAGTCACTGAGATACAGCGCAGCTCGAACTGCAAGTTCAGGGCTGTGGTCTCCGAACTCCCTCGGCAGGCTTAGCTTCGGTCGGGATCATCATCGATGATGGAGTACTCGCCGGCCTCGGCACCTATCCGGGCCACACTGAGTTGCTCATCCAGTCCAATGGGTGGCTCTCCGGTGTTGGCACCGCTCACATAGTCCAGGAACCGACCCACTCCGGCTGCATGCCCTTTATCCTGCCCACGCAGGGACGTGGTTTCCTGGTGGCCGCCCTGCCAAACGCTCAAAGAGTGCCAGTCGTCTATCTCGGCGACAAGACCCATCCCCGCCACCCGAATGTGCTCCTTGGGGTAGCTGGGGTCTCCGTCCGGGACGTACTGGATGGAGGCCACCGCCCCGTTCCCGCAGGTTAGGAGCAGCGCGAAGCTGTCTGACGGCTGGTTACCGCCTGCGCGCGGCACGGTTGCCGCCTGCACCCTGCTGATCGGGCTCCCGGCCAGATGGGCCGCCAGATCGATGAAGTGGCAGCCTTCGCCGATCAGGCGCCCGCCGCCCACTTCCGGGTCCTGGGTCCAGTGGGACTTCTCGATCTCTCCGGCGTTGACGAAGATCGAGATCTGGATGGATCCGGGACGGCTGCGCAGCTTGCCCACAAGCTCCTCGGTAAGGGGTGAGAAGCGGCGGTTGAAGCCGGTCATGAGGTAGCGACCGGAGGTCCGGACGGTCTCCTCCACTTCCTCAAGCTGCTCCATGGTGATGGCGGTCGGCTTCTCCACGAACACGTGCTTGCCCGCCCTGAGGGCGGCGGCGGCCAAGGGCGCATGGGAATCGTGGCGGGTGGCGATGAAGACGGCGTCTATGGCCGGGTCCTCGATGACCGCTTGAGCGGTTTCGGCGGCGTAGGCGAAGCCGTACTTCTCGGCGATGCGTGCCGCGGTCAGGCCCGTGGCGGTGGCTATACCGGTGAACACTACGTCCTTGCGCGCGGCCAGAATGGGCAGCAGGGTTCCCTTGGCGAAATTGCCGGCGCCGATGAAGCCGATGGAGAGCACGTCCTTCTTGGTCGCCAGGAGGCGGGCGGGCTCCTCGAATACAACTCGTTCCCGAACCTTGCGTTCCACCGGGTAGCGGAAGACCATGCCCAGGGTAGGGCCCTCGGCGGCACCTCCGCCGGCCTCGCCTTCCTTCCCTTCCAGAAGCTCATAGGCCTGCAAGGCATCATCAAATGCAAACTCGTGGGTGGTGAGGAGATCAAGCTCCAGGCTTCCGCCGACCGCGAGATCAAGAAAGGCCTCCAGGTTACGCCCTTCGGTCCAGCGCACGTAGCCCTCTGGGTAGTCCCGGCCCTTCTCCTCGTACTCCCTGTCATACCGGCCCGGGCCGTAGGAACGGCTCAGACGGAGCTGGAGTTCCTTGTGGTAATACGGGTCGCGGGGTATCTCCATGCCCGCCGCACCCACCATACAGACTACGGCGCGATCGC
>Ga0209587_1000620_pt1 | contig 17309 bp, 17 predicted proteins | sample NGEPerD_2_FD_184512 | JGI IMG/M metagenome (GOLD analysis project Ga0209587, IMG submission 184512) | Arctic peat soil microbial communities from the Barrow Environmental Observatory site, Barrow, Alaska, USA - NGEE PermafrostL1-D... | ecosystem: Environmental > Terrestrial > Soil > Wetlands >... | reverse complement strand
AATAACGTAAAGCCGCACCCATGACCTACTGAATGCTTGCTCAAGCAGGCCTGCACACCGAAATGATGACCACCCTGATCCTTGCCGCACTAAATCCACTCGCTTGCGTCTCTTGTTCAGAGGTTCCCTAGCGAGTTTTTCGGAATCCACGGATTGTCGGTGTGTGGCTCGAATGGCATCCAAGGCACGTTTGTAAGCACGCTGTGTCGCTCGCGGGGGCTGAGGCACAAGGATGCTTTCTAAATCCCTCTTGTCCAATCGCTTGGTACCGTGGGCCGCGGATGACACCAAAGAAAGGATCAGCTGCCGCGAAGCTTTTAGTGCGGCCCTTAAATAATGCACATCGAAGTTGTCACTCGGCTCTATGGCCTTCATATCTTGGTTTACAGCAATTTCTACTTCATTTATCGCTGTCGGAAAGGAATGAGCCAAAATCATCCCGCGTATTACGATTAGCAAATGCCCTGGAGCAATCCTTTTCAGCCCTGTCTTGGCGAATGCCAGTTCGGTTATGTGGTCAATGGAATCGCTCAAATAGGGAGCTTTCATGTCCTTCGGGCTAACCCACGGGATGTCTCCATCCCAAAAAGCGGAATTGACTTTACTGGGTGTTGAGCCGCTTTTGAATTTGCCCACCTGAGTCAAGGGCACAACATCCCATCCTCGCGAATTGGTTACCGGGTCCCCGAACATCTCCAGAAAAACGGACTGTAGCAGTTGATCGAACATGGCGATGGCCTCGCGGCGCTTTCGCCGCAGCGCGTCTGCCTTGTCCAGAATCGCCGCGATGCGCCGTTGTTCGGGAAGTGGCGGAAGTGGAATACAGAGTCGCTTAACGAATTTAAAGTGGCGGCTATAACCGGCATCCGGTAGTCGCGCCTGCCGTAAGTAATGATACAGATATTTCACGTCGCAACTGGTCGCCGGCTTCAGCACCTTCACTCCATCGGCACCCATCGCGAAAGGGTGATCGACGTACTTCACTGTCTTAGTGTGATCACCAAACACTACAACGGGCAGTTCCGCGCTTCGGAACGAACTGCCGAGATCGTCTGTAAAGCCGGCGATGTACGCCTGACCTTGGTCGATTACAGGAAGGTCTCCAGTGCTCAGATAGGCGCTACTTGCAACTTTCTTATTTCCTCCGGATACATCTCGCACCAGATCTGAGAACAGAACCACCGCTAAACGAGGCCTTGCAATTTTGTGTTGTGGGAGATCAATCAAAACAAGCCCCCGGATTCATCTCGGCCGGCGACTTCCAGTCGATTCCATATTTCTCCTTGAGAAAGCGCTGCTTCACGTCCCAGTGATAATGGCAGGCTCCCAGACCCTCAATCCCCATTCCCCGAAGCGCCCGCTCTGCCTCAACGTCAGCCTCCGCAAGCATTCCAGCGTAGCGCGGATCGGTCTCGATCGGGTCTTCCAGAAAACTATCGTTTACAGCCGTCTCATCTTGCATCTGATTATCCATCCCAGCTGGCCTCCAAGGCGCCCCGGCTTTCTCAAGCCCCTCATTCAGCATGCAGCGCCGGCCCCCGCCGGTAAACGGCTTTTTTCCCGATTTTTTTCGCGACCTCCAGCATGTTCTTCTCCGCCAGTTGCAGAAGGTCGCTACGGGCCGTGGCATAGGCTATATCGTGGCTGCGCCTGTGGGATTCGATGGTGTACTCGTGCGTAGGATGACGCAAAGCGTGGGCGATTAGCGCCCGTTGGCGGTGGTTGAGTCCACTAACCTCCCGGAGTTTCGTTTCCGCATCGCGAATTTCCCGCTGCTTGCGGGCGAGGTAAGCATCAAGCGCATCCAGCGACCGACGGATGATTTTCAGTTGGTAGGCAATGAAATAGGTCAGATCGTTGCCGTCCGTTTCCGTGTAGAGATACGAACGCGCGTACTGGGAAGGCGCCTTGCGTAACAGACTGGAGATCGAAAGGTATTCAAAGAGCCAGTAACCCTCGCGCAGCATGGCCCAGTAAAACAGTGCCCGCGCCGTACGGCCGTTGCCGTCCTCGAACGGGTGATCGTAAGCGAGCCAGAAGTGCAGAACGATGGCCCGGATGACGGGATGCAGAAATCCCTTGCTGCCGATTTCGCCATTGGCGAAGCGGCACATGAGTTCCAGCCGTTCCGGCAATTCTCCAGCCGGCGGCGGTGTGTGCACTACCGTATTATCACGAGGATCCATAACCTTGATCCGCTCATCCTTTTCCGTTTGCAGGCGGCCGACAGTAACAGGGTCCGTCATCGTTTCGCGCGCCAGGATGCGATGTAGCTCCAGAACCATCTCAGGAGTCAGCCGATGCTTGTCCAATGCCACAATGTGCTGCATGGCGAGATAGTTGTTCAGAATCATGCGCTCACTGTGATCGCGAGGCAGACGTCCGGAGCGCAACATTTCGACAGCGTCTTTTCTCGTCGTGGCAGCGCCTTCGAGTTGGCTGGAGGTAATGGCTTCCTCGATCAGTGAGCTGACCATGTAACGATTACGGTCACCCGCTTCTGTCACCTGTTCCGACAAAGTTATGTTTCCGCGTGCGCGGCTATCGATGTCATGGAGAGCCGCCAGCACTGAGTCCGGGAGGCAGTAATGAAACGGCTGGTCACCGATGCCGCGGAACTGTTCGATGTTACGGGCATTCTGCAGGCGCCCCAGCTTTAGCGCGGCCCACCATTCCTCGTGGCTGAGATCCGCGGGCGGATCGAGCTGGCGGAGGTTATCCCAGTGAAGGTAGCGGCTGTCAGTAAGTTGACCCGCGTTCTCGAACACGACATTCAATCGCTCACGCGGGATTGACAGCATTACCTCCGGATAGGACGGCGGGCTCAAGGGTATTTTCATGCTCAATTATCAAATTGATAGATATTGATAATAAATTGATAGTTGGCGCCGGGTCTACCCCTAGAGACACACTTATTATCAAATTGATAGAAACTGATAATAAATTGATAGTTGGGCTCAGCCTTTTTGCAGCATGGCCTCCAGTTCGTCCATGCCTCGCACGATTTCCGTCTCCAGGGCCCTCAGCTCGCCCAGAATTTTCTCCGGCGGGTCGTACTTCACCTCCTCGTAAACGATCTCCTTGTAGCGGTTGATGGACAGGTCGTAGCTGTTATCGGCGATCTCCGCCTTCGGCACCAGAAAGCTCTGAGCCGTGCGGGCGCGCCCGGTCTCGCCGCCCAGGTTCCGCCAGCGATCCAGGATATCCGGCAGGTTGTTCACGGCGTGGACGTCGCCATTCTTCGCCGACAGCGGTGTGCGCTTGTCGTCCAGCGACCAGCCGTCCGCCTGCATGCTGTAGAACCACACGTTGTCGGTGCCGCCGGAGTTGGTTTTGGTGAACATCAGAATAGCGGTGGATACACCGGCGTACGGCTTGAATACACCAGAAGGCATGGAAACGATGGCGTCCAGTTTGTGATCCTCCACCAGCGCCCGGCGCAGACTCTTGTGCGCATTGCTGGAGCCGAACAGCACGCCGTCCGGTACGATCACCGCTGCCCGGCCGCCCGGCTTGAGCAGGCGCAGGAACAGGGCCAGGAATAGCAACTCGGTCTTTTTCGTCTTGACCACGGCGAGCAGATCCTTTGCGCAGCTCTCGTAGTCCAGCGAGCCGGCGAACGGGGGATTGGCGAGGACCAGGCTGAACTGCCCTTCTACCCCGGCATGGCCTTCGCTTAAGGAATCGCGGTTTTCAATGGCGGGGTTCTCCACACCGTGCAGCAGCATGTTCATCGATCCGATGCGCAGCATGGTGCTGTCGAAATCGAAGCCGTGGAAGGTGTCGTGATTGAAGCGGCGCGCGGATTCCGCGCTGGCGTAAACCTCGCTCCGGTAATGCTGATAGAGATATTCGCTGGCCGCGACCAGGTAACCGGCCGTGCCGCAGGCCGGATCGCAGATGGTGTCGCTGGGCTTTGGCGCCATCACCTCCACCATCAGCCTGATGATGTGCCGCGGCGTGCGGAACTGGCCGTTCTGCCCCGCCGCGGCAATCTTGCCCAGCATGTACTCGTACACGTCGCCCTTCGTATCGCGATCATCCATCGGCACGGCGTCGAGCATGTCCACCACTTTCGCCAACAAGGCCGCGGACGGAATGGTGAAGCGCGCGTCCTTCATGTGCGCGGAGTAGGTGGAGTTGGCGCTGTCGGCGCCGCTGCCCTTGCCGTCTCCCAGCGTTTTGATGAACGGGAAAACTTGGTCGGCGATGGTGGCGTAGAGCTTATTGGCCCAACGCGCGGAACACAGACCAGCGCAGATGTTGCTGGTCCGGCCCGAAGATCGGCCGCTCGATATTGCCGCCCAGCATGTTGGCTTTCCTTTCGCGCGCGGTGTGCATCTCGTCCAGACGCTTGATGAAAAGCAGATAAGTCATCTGCTCGATAACCTCAAGCGGGTTTGAGATACCGCCCGACCAGAAGGCATCCCAGATGCGATCGATCTGGTTTTTGATCTCACCGGTGATAATGATGCTTTTCCCCCTGGTGATGCCGGGTCATCCCGGCTTATTCGATAGCGGAAAATCTAATTCTAAGGGTACAGGAAATGCCGGGTTCTAGGTTTTCTCGGGAGGCCAATGCGGAGTCGTGCGGCGCGCCGAACGAGAACTCGCGATCTATCAGTGAGTAAAAGCGGAGTGCGGGCGCGTCGAGTAACGTTGCCGGAATTTAATGGTGGCCAGGGACAGAATCGAACTGCCGACACGCGGATTTTCAGTCCGCTGCTCTACCAACTGAGCTACCTGGCCTTGCTTCTGGATTGTGCTAGCCATCCGTGGCGAGGCATAGCCTCCTTGCTAACCTCCTGCCCAGACGTCCTGTCTGGTCGCGCGACCTTTAATCGGCCGCACCCAACTGAGCTACCTGGCCTTGTTTGTAATGCTAATGCATGCCATCCGAGGCGGTACGACAGTGTTATGCCATGCCCCGGCGCTAACATCCTGCCTGGTCGCACGGCCTTAAGCCGGGGTATTAAAGCGACTGCCCACCATTGCGTCAAGCAAGCGCGCAGTGCGCCGTTGTCAGTGCCGCCACCGGCGCGGCTCTACGCGGCGCCTTCAGGCTTGAATCCCTCCGGCGCTTTCGAGCCCTGGCCGAAGAAGAATTTTTCCATCTCCTCTTCCAGAAATTTGCGCGACTTGGGTTCCATGGGGGTTAGCCGGTATTCGTTGATGAGCGTGGTCTGGTGGCTTAGCCACTGCTGCCACGCCTGCTTGGACACCTGCTCGTAGATGCGCTTGCCGAGTTCGCCGGGATAGGTCAGGTAATCCAGACCTTCGGCATCTTTACCCAGCTTTACGCACTGCACTGTGCGGGCCATCGGTGACTCCTTCGTGTGTTGTGATCAGACGTTCGATCAGTTGTTTGACTGGTGCGGCGACGCCGCCTTGCGGAGCAGCGGCATTGTACCAAACCCAGCGCGTACTATCGCCGACGATGCGGCCGCCGTAGTCTATCGTGATCGCCAGGGGCGTGATATTCAGATGGAAGTGGGTGAACGTGTGGCGCACCAGGGGCCAGCGGATTATTGTCTCGGGCGCCTCGCCGAATATGCGCTCACACAGCGCCGCACACTCAACCTCGTCGCGCACTTCCGGAAAGCTCAGCAGACCGCCCCACACACCTGCCAATGGCCGGCGTTCCAGCAGCACATCGCCGCTCGGCAACCGCGCCATGACCATCATGGTTTCACGCACCGCCAGCGGTTTGCGGGCGCGCGCCGCGGGCAGTTCGTGCTGCCGGCCGCATCGATACGCTACGCAGTCGGCCTGCACCGGGCATGCCTGGCAGTGGGCATTGCGCCGCACACACACCAGCGCGCCCAGGTCCATCATCGCCTGCGTGTAGTGCGCGCAGCGTTGCGCCGGCATGAGTTGTTCGGCGATCCGCCAAAGTCGATTAGTATTTCGCGACGCGCCCGGCCAGCCTTCGACCCCGCGATGACGCGCCAGCACGCGCCGGACGTTGCCGTCCAGAATGGTGTGCGGCTGATCGCGGGAAAGCGCCAAAATGGCGGCCGCGGTGGAGCGGCCGATGCCGGGCAGGCTGGCGACCGCATCGATTTCGCTCGGGAATTCGCCCGCGTGCGTATCGCGCAGCATACCCGCGGCCCGATGCAGATTTCTGGCGCGCGCGTAGTAGCCCAGGCCCGACCAATGGCGCAGGACCTCGTCGACGTTCGCATGAGCAAGGGTTTCCACGTCCGGGAAGCGCGCCATGAAACGCTCAAAATACGGTATAACCGTCGCGACCTGGGTCTGCTGCAGCATGATCTCGGACACCCACACCCGGTAAGGCCTGGCAGGCTGTTGCCAGGGCAGAGACTTGCGGCCGTGATGGTCATACCAGGCGAGCACCCGCTCGCTGAAGCGCGCGTCGGTCAATGGCGCGCGGCCGCCAGCCGCTCAAGATTCTCGGCCGTTTCCTCCAGATGCGTGCGTAACCGATGCTTAATGAGTAAGGGGCCGATTAACGGCGGTATCCAGAAAGCCGGCTCCATGCGCGCCTCGAACTTGATGCGCGTGACTTGTTTCCGCGACTGGAATCGCCAGCGGGCGAGACCGGATTTCATGTCGCTTAAACCCGGCACGATGGTCGCCCGAAACCCGCCGGCGCCATCGCCTGCTACATCCTCTATGCGGGTGATGTCGGCGCAGAGAAGCAGGATGCAATCTTTGGTGCGCGTGCGCACACGGGTTGAGTTTTCGTTGCGCGCCAGCAGCACTTCGCTCTCGACAATGGCGGAATTCAGCGCGGACAGGTGCGCGTAATCGGTCAGCACCACGCGCACCGCCGAGACCGGCGCCGCGGCAGTAAAGATCATAATGATTTTATAGATGCCATCGTGCTGTTCAACATCGAGTTGTTCCACTTCGCCTGCGTGCAGCGATGACACAAGTCCGAGCACTGCCAGCGCGCCAGGTAAACCGACCATTTGCGATCGAGGTCAGGCGCCCGTCCCGGCAAGAGATTGCTCGCCTAGAAGTTGAACCGGTCCTTTAGTTCCTGCTGGAGCTTTTCCTGAATATTGTTCTCAAGATCCTGCTGCTTGCCTTTCAGCTCCTCTTTGAGTTTTTGCTGCTGTTCTTGCAACTCCTGCTTGACGGCCTGCTGGGCCTGTTCCTTGACCGCGTCGGTCAGCGCCAGCGAGTAATTCAAATCCGAAAACGGGCCGCCCACCTCAATCGGCACAAAGCGGTTGTCGCGCGGCTTGCCGTTGTCGTTCAGCGCGATACTCAGCGTGTAGTCGACGAGGGACGCCGGCATGTCCACCTTGCCCTGACCCTTGGCGAGTATCTGCGGCGACACCAGCGACAAATTGTTGTTGGACAGCACGCCGCGCACGATATTGGCGCTGCCGGTGAGGCTGGAGAAGCGCGTTTCCGTGGCTGTCGCGGCACCCGGCTGACCCTTGAAGAAAGCGATGACCTTGGCGATGCGCCCGGCGATTTCCGAATTCGAAATGCTGCCCTCCTTAAAGTTAAAGGTCAGATTGCCGTTCAGCGCCTGCTTCAGGATCGAGATCCGCCGACCGCGCGTCGCCACGTTCATCGTAAAGCGTGTGGTGCCGGAAAGATATTCGTCGCCCGCCAGCGCCATGACCAGCCCGCCTGCCTGCAAGCCGTCGAGTACGCTGTCGAACGCAAACGTGGGGATGTCCTCGCGCACGTCCAGGGTAGCGCTGCCCGTGAGGCCGCCCTGATAAAGATTCATGCTCAGCGGCGCGACCTTAATTAGGCCGTCGCGCGCGGTAATGGTCGCCTGCATGTCAGTAAAATTGAGATTCGACGCCTTGAGCTTGCCGGCGGTCACGCGGCCATCCATGTGCAGGTCGCGCAGCGCCTTGACCGGCAGTTCGAGTTCGTCGCTTTCGCCCGGCGGTTTGGGCTCGCCTTTCGGCGCCGGTTCCTCGTCGCTGACGGGCGCCATGTATCGATCCAGATCGATTGCGTCCAGCGCGGCGGTGAAATTGATCTTGGGATCGGCGAACGACTCGACCGCGCCTTGCCCCGTCAGATGCGTGTCGTCCAGCTGCGCGTCGAACGTCGATATCTTGGCGCTGTCGTCAGTGCCGGTGAACGCCAGTTGCAGCTTGGCGTTCTCCAGTACGTTGGGGTCCTGTGTCGGCGGCAATTTCTGCCCCAGCGCCGTCATCAACTGGCGCGGACTGAAAGGATCGCTCGCCAGTTCACCCTCAAATTGCGGCTTTGTGTTGAGTCCGCTCGCATTGAGCTGGCCCGCCAGGCGCAGACCGGCGGCTTGCAAAGTCAACGGTTGCACCTGGGCGGTGCCGGCTCCGAGATCGCCGTTGAACGCCAGCTTCAGCTTCGCATTTTCAAGTGCCTCGGGATCCTGCGTCGGCGAGAGTTGCTGCCCCAGCGCCGCAATCAACTGTTGCGGACTTAACACGTCGCCGCTGAGTTCGCCCTGAAACCGCGGCTTTGCATTCAGTCCGCTGGCATTGGCCTGGCCCACCACGCGCAGACCGGCGACCTCCAGGGTCAGCGGTTGCACCGTGGCCGTGCCCGCTTCGAGATCGGCATCGAGCGCGGTCTCCAGCGTCGCCTCCACCCCGTCTTCGGGCAGCCCTTCGCCAGTGGCGTCAACGTTCAGCTGCAAATCCGCGAGCGCGTAACGTTGGCGGTCGGGATTGATCGTCGCCTCGGCCGTTAAACCCACATTCGCGACGACCGCTGGTTTGGCATTGGTAAGCCGCAGGCCGAGATCGATATCGAACGGCTCGCCGAACGCCAACGCGCCGGTGGTGAGATTGATCGGTTCGATGCGTACATCGGTGCCGGCCTGCGCATCCCGCCAGCGCACGGCGGCGTCCTTGAGCACCACGCCGCCCAGCTCCAGCACCATATCGCCGCCCAGCTCGCCGGGTTCCTGTGCAGGCGCGTTTTTTTTGCCGGGTTCGATCAGGTCTTCCCAGTTGCCCACACCTTTGGCGTTACGCTCCAGATTGGCTTCCAGCCCTTCGAGCCGCACCGTGTCCGCGCGCACCTCGCCGCGCAGCAGCGGCAGCAAGGCCACGCGCACATCCACGTTATCCACCTGCGCGAATGGCTCGTCGCCGAAACCCGCCGCATTGCCGACTCTCGCCGCACCCAGCTGGAGACCGAGCCACGGGAAAAACGACAGTTCGATATTCCCCTGCAAAGTCAGCTCGCGGCCGGTCGCCTGCTTCGCGGCACTTTCGATGCGCTGCTTGTAGTCGTTGGGATCGACCGTCGCCACCAGCACGACCGCACCGATCACGAACACCAGCACCAGCAGCACGACGCCGATCAGGATACGTATGAGCCACTTCATCTAATTCTCTCCCGTTGATGCCTGCCGCACTACTCGCGCGACCAGTCGCCCGAACGGCCGCCGGATTTCCGCAATAGCCGGATGTTCTGAATGGTCATTTCACGGTCCACCGACTTGCACATATCGTAAACGGTCAACAATGCCACCTGCACCGCCGTCAGCGCTTCCATCTCGACGCCGGTGCGACCGCGCGTCTCCACCCGCGCCCGGCAATGCACCGACGCAGGAATCTGCATCGGCTTGAGATCGACTTCCACTGCGGTCAGGCTCAACGGGTGACACAACGGCACCAATTCCGATGTGCGCTTGGCGCCCATAATGCCCGCCACTCTCGCAATGGCCAGCACGTCGCCTTTCTTGTGGCCGCCGGCCTGGATCAGCTCCAGTGTTTCCGGCCGCATGGCGATGCTGCCTTCGGCCACGGCGATGCGGTGCGTGGCATCCTTGGCGCCCACGTCCACCATGCGCGCCTCGCCGCGGCGGTTAAAATGCGTCAGTTCACTCATGCCCAGCTTTCCCCTCGTCATTTCCGCCCCCCGGCTATCGTGTTTGACCAGTGTTACCATTACGCGCGGAGCCTAACAGAACAACACGCTGAAGGTTAAGATGATCACGATACGATATTTTGCGAGCCTGCGCGAAACCCTGGGACGTGACCAGGACAGCGTCGATGCCGCATCGGTCGCAACCGTGCGTGATTGCTGGACACGAGTTAACGATCGCCCGGCCGTGACGCCCGACGTGCTCGCCGCGGTAAACATGGAATACGCCGGGTTCGAACATCCCGTGAGCGATGGCGACGAGGTCGCTTTTTTCCCGCCGGTCACGGGCGGCTGATACTGGCGCTTTCCAGTCGCTGCCAGAGCGGGCTGTCAGCGCAGGTGAGAGCGCGGATCGAACGGTAATTCCTCCGCCATCCGCCGATAGACCTCGCGCGCCGCTTCGGTATCGGCCGGCGGTGTGTGAATCTGGACAATCACCATCTGATCGCCCGGCGTGCCCCCAGGCAAACCCCGCCCTTTCAGCCGCAGCTTGCGCCCGGAACCCGAGCCAGCCGGTACCTTGACATCCACCTTGCCGCCTAAGGTCGGCGCGGTAATCGTCGCGCCCAGCGCCGCTTCCCACGGCGTGACGGGCAGCTCCAGCAACACGTCGCGCCCGTCCAGCCGGAAATAGTCATGCGGGGCGATTTGCACTTCCAGATACAAGTCGCCTGCCGAGCCGCCGCCCATGCCGGGACTGCCCTGACCGGCCAGCCGAATGCGCTGACCAGGCGTGGCGCCGGCCGGCAGCCGCACATCCAGCGACTTGCCGTTTTCGAAACGCAGACTCTTGCGGGCGCCCTGAAAGGCCTCTTCGAGCGTGATTTCCAGGCGCGTCTGCTGATCCGCGCCCACGGCCTCGAAACTGCGTGCCTCGAAGCTCCGCGATCGCGGAGCTTGCGCAAACCCGCCGCCGCCGAACAGGGATTCGAAGAAGTCGCTGAAGCCGCCGCTCCCAGGAGCCGGCCTGAAACCGCCTGTGGTATGACCGCGCGCGGGGTCTTGCCAGCCCGGCGGCGGGCGGAAATCCTGCCCAGCGCGCCAGTTGGCGCCGAGTTGATCGTAAGCCCCGCGTTTTTCGGAATCGCGCAGCACTTCGTAGGCTTCGCCCAGCTCCTTGAAACGCTCCTCCGCGTTCGGCTCCTTGCTGACATCCGGGTGATATTTGCGCGCCAGCCGCCGATAGTTCTTCTTTATCTGCTCCGTGGTGGCTTTGCGATCCACCCCGAGGATCTTGTAATAATCTTTGTATTCCATACGCCCGGCATCCGCGTAAGAGCTATCAATAAAGAGCGCCGCGGTGAACGCGGCGCTTGAACTAACTGAGTGTGACCTACGCCGGCATCGTCTGCCGGCGATCGCTCAGTTGCTCACCGTAATGCGGCGCGGCAATACCTTCGCCTGTTTGGGAATGCGGACTTCCAGCACGCCGTTTAACGATTGGGCCGAGATGTTCTCCGCATCGGCCGTATCGGGCAACAGGAACCGGCGATAAAAACGGCCGGTTACGCGTTCGACGCGCCGATAGTTCTCCTTGTCTTCCGTGGTCTCCGCCTTGCGCTCGCCGCGCATGGTGAGCACGCCCTTTTCCATGTCGAGCTCGATGCCTTTGGGGTCCACGCCCGGCAGGTCCGCGTGCAGGACATAAGCGCCGTCCTCTTCCTTAATATCCACCGACGGCGCCCAGGCCGCGGCCGTCACTTCGCCGGACGACGGCACACCCTCACTAGGGCCGTCGTCGCCAAACACGCGGTCGATGTCTCGCCGCCACTGATTGACCAGATTCCAGGGATCACGATGTATTGTCGCTAACATGATGCACCTCCATCGATGCAATGATCTGTTTACATGTCGCTGACATGTGGCTGCCTGAATTAATTTCAAGCGCCTGTCAGCATGATCCACAAGATGGTGGCGGGACGGGGAATTTCAAGATAGAGCGGATAGTGTCTACAGCCCGGGAAACGCGAGGCATATGTGACCTGGTGCCGCCTCTCGTTGTTTACAGCCGATGCTTCGCTTCATCGTTTAGGCGTAGCGGCACGGCCGCGCGTACCCGGCCTTTGGGCGGGTACACGCCCAGGTGCAGGTTCTTGATGTCCTTCCGGACGATCTCCACCTGTATGCCACACACGTCAATCTGACACCGCAGCACTTTCGTTATGATCTTGTCGCCGTGGCCCTACCGCCTCAGCCAGCCGGTGAGCGACGCCTCCTCGATGTTGCTGTTGCTTTCGCGGTCCTTCCAGTGGCCGAGATAGACGTAGCCGAGCGCGTTTTTGAAGACCTGCACCACCCGGCTCTGCGTGCGGCATTCAATCTGACCAACAGTGCTCACGGTTGATAGAGGCGCATGTAACGCTCAAACAGGTAAAGCCTGCCGCGCCGGGCGCCGGTGATCTCTTTCAGGATGTCCAGTCGCTCCAGCTCCTTGATCAGTTTGTAGGATGACGGCATTGAAATCCCGGCGACCTGGCTCACCTTTTCGGCATCGATCAGGGGCCGCTGGTACAGATAGCGGATAACCTTCGTAACGTTGGCCGCACGACTGCCGAGAGGCTGCACGCGTTCATCAATTTCCTTCTGAAGCTGCAAAATAGCGTCGAATGTGGCGATGCCGCTTTTGGCCGTTTCGATCATGCCGACCAGAAAGAACTTGAACCACTGCGCCAGCTCGTTCTTCTCGCGCACCCGCATCAGGTTGTCATAGTAATGCGTGCGATTGCGCTCCAGAAAATCGGACAAATACAGAATGGGACGCTTGAGGATTTGCCGGTGTACCAAGTACAGGGGAATAAGCAATCGGCCCACCCGGCCGTTACCGTCGAGAAAGGGATGGATCGTTTCGAACTGGTAGTGAATCAGCGCGATCCTGAGCAGTTCCGGCAGGTATATATCCTCGTGGTGAACGAACTTTTCGAGGTCGCTCATCAGTTCGGGAACGCTGGTGTGGACCGGGGGCACGAAGAGCGCGTCTTCAATGCTGGCGCCGCCAATCCAGTTCTGGCTTGTGCGGAATTCGCCAGGCTGTTTGTGCTTTCCGCGCACGCCCTGCATCAGCACTCGATGCGAATTCCGGATCAGGCGGGATGAGATGGGCAGAGCATCTAGGGAGCTTATGGCATGGTCCATCGCCGCGATGTAATTCTGTACCTCGTCCCAATCATTGCGCTTTTCCAGAGGTACGTCCTCGCGCTCCAGCAACGCCTCGTCCATACGGGTCTGCGTCCCCTCGATCCGGCTGCTTTGGGTAACCTCCTTGACCACATGCATGCGGATGAACAAGTCGATGTTGGGAACATATTCAGAAAACATGTCCAGCCGTCCGAGCTGGCGATCCGCCTGGCTAAGCAGGTGCTGAACCTCCATGTCGTCCCGCAACCACTGCCGGTTGATCGGCATAGGCTGAAAGCTCTTGTATCCTCTCTGCCGGATCCATGTTCCCGTTTTGAAATTTCTCATGGCGCACTTGAATAGCGGAAGTCGCTATTTAATATTATAGCTAATTCCTTAAATAAGCAGGTGCATAGTTAATGTTATGCGCTTTGCCCTGGCGCCGCGCACTACGGTTGTTTGAGACGTGTCCAATCCTCGGTATTCAGCCCGACCACCTGGCGGAAAGCGTCGTCATTCGTGACCAGCACCGCGCCCACTTCCAGAGCGTGCGCCGCAATCAGCATGTCGAGCGCTGCCAATATCTTTCCCTGGCGTTCCATGTCGGCCCGCACAGATCCATAACGCTCCGCCACGGCGTGATTCCAGGGCAGCACATCAACGCGCCGCAACAGCTCTCTCACCGCAGTATGCAGCCGCTTTGCGCCAGGACGCTTCGCCAGCCCGAACAACAATTCACCAGCGGTAATGGCTGAAATACCCAGCGCGGCCATGGGCGAAGTGGTGATACGCCGAGCCAACGCGGGATGCCCCTTGACCAGGTGGCTGATTGTGTTGGTATCCAGCAGAAACGACGTCACTCGCTCCATCCCTCGAAGGGATCACGATCCGGCGCGGACCGCTTGCGCTCCTGCTCGCTCAAGAAATCGTCCGGTACTTCGGCATCCTTGAGCGCGGCAAAAAAGTCGTCCCAGTTCTCGGGCTTGCGCGAGAGGATCACATCCCCGGTCTCCGGATCGCGGCGTATGAATACCTCGCGCGTGTCGAAACGATAGGCCGCCGGCAGGCGCACGGCCTGACTGCGGCCGTTCGTAAACAGCTTTGCTACGTGGCTCATTGTGTCGTGCTCCACCCTTGATATATACCAAAGTATATGCCACGTGTTGATTTGCATCAACCCGGTTTCGACCACTGCCAGTATGCTACGGCGCCCGCCAAAGCCCTGTCCAATCCCTGATCGGCGTGCTCTGCCACTTAAGCCAGTCGGTAAGCAGCGCCTCTTCCATGTTGCTATTGCCCCCGCAGTGCTTCCGGTGGCCGAGGTAGATGTAGCCGAGCGCTATTTTTGAAGAACGCGACCACACGCTGATGGTGGCGATTTCTCACGATCCGCCGCGGTCATGGTGAAGCCTCGACAGGACGTTTCTTGAAGGCTTCGCGCCACGCCTTCAACTCTTCAAGATCCTGACGCAGTTCCGGCTCATTGGGCAGAAACGCCGGTGTTTCATGCGACTGACTGTGCTCGAAGCATGAATACTTCGTCATCAATCCGTCGATGAATTCGCAGTCTTCTCTTGTAATCTTTGGAAGCTGGATTAAACGGTTATCGGTGGTCACGGTACGTCGATGCCGTTTAACAATGTGATTCAAGAGGTCTTCCTCGACAGTTCGTTCCAGAAGCTTCCGGAAATCCGTGCAAATGCCTTGCGCATGGAGTTTGTAGTTAACCGAGTCCTCGGCATCCCAAAACTTCTTCGCGTTGTTGAGGCGGTCGATCAGAATGTTGTTACCCTTTTTTGGGTTGGCGTTCCAAAACGCTTCATCAACCGGATGCCCCACCACACCACCGATCGCTTCGATGCACAACTGCAGCAGGTTCTCGCGCTTCCAATCCTCGCCATATTTCTTCGCTGCATCTTCCATCGCGCCGTACAACGACAAGCGGTGCGTAAGTACAATCACTTGCCTATCCTTAGACAGTGTGGCAAGTCGAGCCGCGACTTCCCATTCAAAATCATGATCGAGAGAGGAGATGGGGTCGTCGAACGCAAGAGGAGCCGTTTGAAGCTTGCCAGTTATATCTGCCAAAAATGCCGAAAGTGCCACCACTCGACGCTCGCCATCGCTCAAGATGGAGCTAGGCCCGTGATTGCCCACTGTTACTCCGCGTAGCTGTATTCGATGCTTTGCCTTCCCCCGTTCGGTCCGGGTCTTTACCAGCTCTACCTTGATCCGCGATGCGCCAAGAGCCTTCAACTCTTCATTGAAGCGGGCCACGTAAGCGTGGGTAATCACTTCCTCGGAGATGTCACCCGCCTTAATCGAAACATTTCGTGAATTTGTCAGTTTCCTCCAGTCCTCGAAGTCACTCAACTGACCAAGGCGGTCCACCTCGGTCCGAATCGCCGATGCTTGCTGGGCGGTCCATCCCTTCGCTTCCAGTTCCATTTTTTGTTTCGTCGCCTTCGCCCGGTCGAACGCCATAGCGTCAGCGTCATGCTGGGAAGCATCCGCTTCGAGCGTCTCTGATAACCCCTTGAGCGCAGCGGCAAGTTCAGATGGCGAATGGAGTCCTTGGATGTCTTCGTTGGGATCGGCCGTCGTGCAGCGACCACAGACCTGCCCGAGATCAGTCCAGAAATTCGATATCCGTTCCAGCCATTCATCCTCGAGGCCAGCGGCCTGGCAACTCGTCTGAAGTTCTTGCATCGACGGGCTGCGCGGTAACGACTCCATGGATCGCCTATGCTCGCCCTCCGCTTGTTTCGCCTCGAGCTCCATCTCGCCCTGCACAATCGCCTCGAAGTCCGTCAACCTGCCCTTCGCCTCGGTGTCCAGAGTCTGATGACAGAGGACACACCGAGCATCGACCTCGGTAACTGGAAAATCCCTTCTCGGATATGCGCGTTGTATTGAGTAGGCCCTCGCGGCCGCCCAGAGAGCGATCCAAGTGTCCGTTCCGATACCGTCGAGTTTGGCGGACGATGTATTGACTGTTGCTGCTTCGATGGCTTGCCTTCTTTTTTTTCTTGCTAACCTACTCAGCTCCTGAAGCCGTTTGCATGACTCTTCGCTAACGAAGGCGGCGGCGCTGCTTATTGAGGTGTGTACTTCCGTTATCTGCCGACTCCTGGAGCGTTTCTGCTTAGCAAGCGCAGCAGGGTCGTTGGCATTGAGGCTGAGGCGTTCGGATAGCTGTTCGAGTAACTTCTGGTCTCCGCCACTCCACTCAACAATCGGCTTCAGTGCGGCTTCGGACATGCCCGGCGTGAGCACCCGATAGGCATTCCCAGCCGGGGTTTCCATGAATTCTGGCGGCAATTCGGGAAGCCTTTTAACCAGTTGGCCCTGCTCTTGTTGAAGTTTTCTCCCCGCTCTCTCGCAGACACCCGCGAGCGCCTCAAACAGAGCGACCAGCGGAGGCATGTACGACACTTCAGTTTCGTCACTTAGGTAGAACCCCGCGACATCACCATCGAAGATATCGACAGGCCGTAACTCATCCAGATCAGCGCCGTTGGCGAGCCACGTAGCTGAACGTTCATCTCCATCCACGCTATAGGCAATGGTACAGCGCCGTACATCAGGAGGCGGCTGAAAAACATTTGGCCTTATATCCTGCGCTCGTGGCTTGCCGCAGACTTTCTTCAGAATGCGGGTATAGCTCGATTTTCCAGAGCCGGTACTGCCGTAAACAACCGTCAGATTGCCTTTTCCGAATGCCAGTGGTCTGCCCGGCGACAGGTTCTCAATGCCCTGCACCTCTCCAATCGAAACAAGCCTGAGCGTGGCCGAACTATCAACTGGACTCTGGAGGCCGTTGAACTCGCGATGGGTGGTCACTTCCTGGCCACCGGGACTTTTCAGGCGTTCACAAAGCTCCCCAATGGCGTCGTCATCTAGCGCTCCCTGCTGGAGCAATCGCTCGGCGGCTTCTTGCAGCCAATCTCGCTGAGTGTGAAGCCATGCACGAACCTTAGCTTGTACATCAGCCATCGTCATAGCCCCGTCGATTCACAAGCCGGACGCAACCGGTGAGGAGTTGCTGCATCATGCCCTGCTTGATAAATCGCGTCTTGTGCCGCCGCCGCTCCAGTGCGGCGATCCCGGCGTCCATGTCGGAGAGGAAGGTGGCGATGGCGGTTTGCTCGTTGGGCCTTGGAAGCCGAATCTCGACACTTGAAATATGCATCCGGTTGGTGGCGTAGACCTTTGTACCCGCAGCCAGACGCTTAAGCTGGTCCCAAAAGGCCGGACAGAATTGCAGATAGGCTTTGAAGCCATCTGCGATCACTGATTTGTCGAACCTCGCAGATGCCGGATCAAACTCCGCGTCC
>Ga0209587_1000619_pt1 | contig 17327 bp, 15 predicted proteins | sample NGEPerD_2_FD_184512 | JGI IMG/M metagenome (GOLD analysis project Ga0209587, IMG submission 184512) | Arctic peat soil microbial communities from the Barrow Environmental Observatory site, Barrow, Alaska, USA - NGEE PermafrostL1-D... | ecosystem: Environmental > Terrestrial > Soil > Wetlands >... | reverse complement strand
AAGGCTGCGTAACCATGTCCAGAAGACCGTCGGTAAGCCGTGTGCGGGAAAACCGCACGCACGGTTTGAAAGGGGGATGGGGAAACAGGGCCGCCACGCGGTTCCTGCGCCCCTGACTACCAATGCCTGAAGAGTCGATCGAGCGGTCCCTCGTGCTGGTCAAACCGGACGCCGTGCAGCGCAACCTCGTCGGCGAGATCCTGCGCCGGGTCGAGACCAAGGGGTACCGGCTCGTGGCGCTCGAGCGCCGCACCGCCGAGCGGTCGGTTCTGGAGCCGCACTACGCCGAGCACGAGGGCAAGCCCTTCTACGACCCGCTGCTGGAGTTCATGTCGTCCGGTCCGCTGGTCGCCGTCGTGATCGAGGGCGAGCGGTGCATCGAGGGCTTCCGGTCCCTGGCCGGGGCCACCGACCCGACCGCGGCGGCGCCGGGCACGATCCGCGGCGACCTCGGCCGCGACTGGGGCCTGAAGGTCCAGCAGAACCTGGTGCACGGGTCGGACTCACCCGAGTCGGCGGCGCGCGAGATCGGCATCTGGTTCCCGCCGGCCTGAGGAGCCCAGGATGAGACGCGGTGGCATCCCCCTGCTCGGCCGCGACCTGGCGGTCGACCTGGGCACGGCCAACACCGTGATCTGGGCGCGGGGCCGCGGTCTCGTGCTGGACGAGCCGAGCGTGGTCGCGGTCGACACCCGCGACGGCCGGGTCCGGGCCGTGGGTCACGAGGCGAAGGCGATGCTGGGCCGCACCCCCGAGCACGTGATCGCGGTGCGGCCGATGAAGGACGGCGTGATCGCGGACTTCGAGCTGACCGAGCAGATGCTGCGCTACTTCGTGCAGCGCGTGCACCGACGCTCGTACCTCTCGGCGCCGCGCGTCGTCGTCGCCGTCCCCAGCGGGATCACCGGTGTCGAGCGCCGGGCCGTCCGCGACGCCGCCGACGCTGCCGGGGCCCGCGCCGTCCACTTCGTCGAGGAGCCGATGGCCGCGGCGATCGGGGCCGGACTGCCGGTGACCGAGCCTCGCGGCAGCCTCGTCGTGGACGTCGGCGGCGGCACCACCGAGGTAGCCGTCATCTCCTACGGGGGCATCGTCTCGTCGCGTTCGGTGCGCACCGCCGGTGACGAGATGGACGCCGCGATCGCCGACCACGTCAAGAAGCACCACGGGCTCCTGCTCGGCGAGCAGACGGCGGAGCAGGTCAAGAACAGCGTCGGGTCCGCGTTCCCGGTGGCCGACGCCCCGAGCGCCCAGGTGCGCGGCAGAGACTTGGTGACCGGGCTGCCGCGCACCGTCGTCCTGCCCGCCGAGGAGGTCCGGCACGCCCTCGACGGCGTCGTGGCCGAGATCGTGGACGCCGTCACCTCGACCCTCGACGTGTGCCCGCCCGAGCTGGCCTCCGACGTGCTGCGCGACGGGATGGTGCTGACCGGCGGGGGCGCACTGCTGGCGGGCCTCGACGCGAGGATCCAGCACGAGACGGGGGTGGCGGTGCGCGTGGCCGACGACCCGCTGGGCTGCGTCGCGGTGGGCGCGGGCGCGTGCGTCGAGGACGTCGACGCCTTCCGGCTCGTGCTCACCGAGCGGGGCTGACGTGCCGGCAGGTCAGCGCCGCTGGCGCCGCCGCGTCGTCCTCCTTGTGCTCCTCGGGTTGACCGCCGGCCTGGCCGTGGTGGACCTCTCCGACGACGACGCGGCGGGCTCCCCGGTGACGCGCCTGCGGGCCGTCGCTGCCGCCGTCCTCGGGCCCGCCCAGGAGGGTGCCGACGCCCTCGGCCGGGCCGGCCGGGCGGGCTGGGCAGAGCTGATCGGGGACGAGACGTCGAGCAGCCGGCTGCGCCGCGAGAACGCCGCGCTCGCGGCGGAGGCCGCCGCGGCCCGGGAGGCCGCCGCGCGGGCCGGCTCGCTGGAGGGCCTGGCGACGGCCACCGACGGCGTCCCGGTCGCCACCGGACGGGTGCTCGGTGTGCGGGCCGAACCGGGCGGGGCGTGGACGGCGACCCTGGACGTCGGCAGCGACGACGGCGTCGAGACGTCCACCACCGTGCTCGCGGCCGAGGGCGCGGTGGGTCGGGTCCGCAGCGTCGCGGCGTCCACCTGCGAGGTGCTCCTGCTGCCCGACCCGCGCTCCGCCGTCGCGGTGCGGGTCCAGCGCTCGGGCCAGCTCGGCACCGCCGAGGGCACCGGCGACCCGGGCACGCTCGCCCTGACCCTGCTGGACCCACAGGCGGCCCTGGCGGTCGGCGACGCCCTCGTCACCCTCGGCAGCGACGGGGGACGGCCGTTCGTGCCCGGCGTCGCCGTCGGCACGGTCGACTCCGTCGACGCGGACCCGGGCTCCCTGACGCGGACGGCGACCCTGGCCCTCGCCGTCGACCCGACCCGACTGGACGTCGTCGCGGTCGTGCTGCCGTGACGTCAGCCCGCGACCCGGGCGACGAGCTCGACCGCCGGGTGGCGGTGCTGCTCGCGGGCCTGTGCCTGCTGGCGGTCGTCGTCGACGCGGTGTGGCTGTCGCGGCTGCCCACCCCGGCCGCGACACCGAGCCTGCTGCTGGTGCTCGTGGTGGCGTGCGGCCTGCTCGGAGGCCCCGCGGCCGGGGCGATCGCCGGCCTGTCCGCCGGGCTGGTGATCGACCTGGCGCCGCCGACCGCGCTGGTGACGGGGACGGGAGCGGCCGGCCTGGCCGTCGCCGGCGCGGTGGCCGGGATGCTGGTCCAGCGGCGACGGCGACCGGGACCCCACGCGCCCAGGCCGTGGGTGCGCACGCTGGTCGACGCCGGCGTGACGGGCCTGGCAGCGTTGGCGGGTGAGGTGACCACGGTGGCCGTGCTGGCCGTCGTCCGCGCCGGCGCCGACACGCCACTCGGGGTGGACGCCGTCCTGCCCGAGATCGCCCCGGGCGCGGCCTACGCTGCGGTCGTGGCCCTGGTCGTCCTCCCCATGGTGCGCGCCGCGGCGCGACCACTCTCGGCGCGGTGAGGTCGGCGGCACCCTCCCGCGCACGCCTGGCCGTCGTCGGCCTCCTGGTGCTGAGCATGTTCGCGACGCTCGTCGTCCGGCTCTGGGACGTGCAGGTCAACCAGTACGCCGACCTGGCCGCCGCCGCCCGGACGAACGACGAGCGCGAGGTCCGCACTCCGGCGGTGCGCGGGATGGTCCTCGACACGCAGGGACGACCGCTGGCCTCCACGCGGGCCTCGCTGGACGTCACCGTCGACCGGTCTGCGCTGCCGCGCGACCCGGCCGAGGCCCGGGCGGTGATCGACCGCCTCGCGGCACTGCTGGGTGCGGACGCCGGCCGGCTCTGGGGACGGACCCGGTTCTGCGGCGAGGACGGCGCCCCCGCACCGCCCGCGTGCTTCAACGGCAGCCCGTACCAGCCGATCCCGGTCGCTGCGGCCGTCGACCCGGTCGTGGCGCTGCAGGTGGCCGAGCGGTCGGCGGACCTGCCCGGAGTGGCGGCCGCGCCACGCGCGGTCCGGGCGTACCCCGCACCGGCCGGGGCCGTGGCCGCCCACCTGCTGGGGCACGTCGACGCCGACCTGGTGGGCCGGGGAGGTCTCGAGGCGTCCTACGACGACGTCCTGCGCGGTCGGCCGGGCTCGGTGACCCTGGAGGTGGACGCGGCGGGCGGGGTCGTCGATGAGGTCGGCCGGACCGAGCCGGAGCCGGGTCATCACCTGCTCACCACGGTGGACGCCGAGGTGCAGGCGCTGCTCGAGTCGTCGCTGGCCGACGCGGTGGCGGCCGCGCGCACCCGGACGGCCGCTGCCGGCGGACCTCAGATCGCCGACTCGGCCGCCGGTGTGGTCCTCGACGTGCGCACCGGCGCCGTCGTCGCCATCGCCAGCTACCCCGGCTTCGACCCTGGGCTGTGGGTCGGCGGCGTGACCTCCGAGCAGTACGCCGCCCTCGTCGACCCCTCGGCCGGAGCGCCGCTGGTCGACCGCGCCACCGCCGGCCAGTACCCCGCGGCGTCGACGTTCAAGCCGGTCACGCTGGAGGCGGCGGTCCGCTGGGGCCACCCGGTCGACGGCCGCTACGACTGCCCGGGGAGCTACCGGGTGGCCGGGCGCGACTTCCGCAACTTCCGCGGCCGCGACCTCGGGGGGATGGACCTCGCCACGGCGATCGAGGTGTCCTGCGACACGATCTTCTACCGCTTCGCCGACGAGGGCTGGCAGGCCGTCGAGCGCGGTGGTGTCGACCAGATCTCCACGGTGGCGCGCGAGGCCGGCCTGGGCCGGGCGACCGGCGTCGACCTGCCGGGCGAGGCCGCCGGCCGGGTCCCCGACCGCGAGTGGAAGCGCCAGCACTGGGAGGCGACCAGGACCGACCGCTGCGAGGCCGCGCGCACCGGCTACCCCGACGTGGCGGCGACCGACCCCCAGCGGGCGCGGTTCCTCACCGCGCTGGCCGCGGAGCAGTGCACCGACGGCTGGCGGTGGACGGCCGGCGACGCCGCCAACCTGGCGATCGGGCAGGGCGACGTGCTCGTCACCCCGCTCCAGCTCGCGCAGCTGTACGCCGCGCTGGGCAACGGCGGCGTCATCATGCGCCCGCACCTCGGCCGCGCCGTGGTCGCGGTCGACGGCACCGTCGTCCGGCAGGTACCGGTCGAGCAGACAGGCGCGCTGACGTTGTCAGCGGGAGTCGCCGAGACGCTGGACGCCGGCCTGCGGCGCGCCGTCCTGGCCGAGGGGACCGCCGGTGGCGCGTTCGAGGGCTGGCCGCACGCGGCCCTGCCGGTGGCCGGCAAGACCGGCACCGCGCAGGTCTACGGCAAGCAGGACACCTCGTGGTTCGCCGCCTACGCACCCGCCGCGGCGCCGCGGTACGCGGTCGTGTCGATGATCACGCAGGCGGGTACGGGCGGCTCGGCGTCCGCCCCCGTCGTCCGCCGGGTGCTCGGCGGGCTCTTCGGTGTCCACGACGGGGCGGTCGACCCTGACGCGGCCCTGGCGACGGACCCGGCCTGGCCGGCGTCCCTGCCCGACGGCACGACGGTGACGGTCCCCGAATGAGGACCCGGCGATGAGGCGCGCCGCCGACCTCGACTGGGTGCTCGTGCTGGCGGCGCTGGCGGCGTCGGTGTTGGGAGTGCTGCTGGTCTGGTCGGCGACCCGGGCGGACGCCGGGGGCGCGGTGGCGGGCCGGCAGGCCGCTTTCGTCGTGGTCGGGGTGGCGGTGGCAGCGGTGGTGGCGTCGGCCGACCTGCGCCGCCTGCGGGCGGTGACGCCGTGGGTCTACCTCGCGGCCGTCGCCGGGCTGGTCACCGTGCTCACCCCGCTGGGCAGCACCGTGAACGGGTCGCGGTCGTGGATCTCCCTGCCGTCCGGCTTCAGCCTGCAGCCCGCGGAGGTGGCCAAGCTGGCGCTGGTCGTCGGCATCGCGCTGCTGCTCACCGACCGCGCCGCCCTGGCGGCCGGGCCGCGTGTCCCACGCGACCGGTCCGTCGTCCTCGCGCTGCTCGCGGCCGGCGTCCCGCTCGGTCTCGTGCTGGCCCAGCCGGACCTCGGTTCCGGCGTCGTGCTGGCCGCCCTGGTCCTGGGCATGGTGGCCGTCAGCGGAGCCCGGGCGCGCTGGGTCGTGTCCCTCGTCGCCGTCGGTGCGGCCGGGCTCGTCGTCGTCCTCGCCGGGGGCTTCCTCGAGGGCTACCAGCGTGACCGGCTCGTCGCGTTCACCGATCCGGACGCCGACCCGCGGGGCATCGGCTACCAGACCCGGCAGGTGCGGATCGCGATCGGCTCCGGCGGTCTGCTGGGTCGCGGTCTGTTCGCGGGGGCGCAGACGCAGGGCGGGCTGGTTCCCCACGACCACACCGACTTCGTGTTCTCGGTGGCGGGGGAGGAGCTCGGCTTCGCCGGCGCCGCGCTGCTGCTGGCACTGCTGGGTGTGGTGCTGTGGCGCGCGGTGCGCACCGGGTTGGCGTCGTCCGACGAGTTCGGCGTGCTCGTCGCCGGTGGAGTCGCCTGTTGGCTGGCCTTCCAGGTCTTCGCCAACGTCGGGATGAACCTCGGGATCATGCCGGTCACCGGGTTGCCGCTGCCGTTCGTCTCCTACGGCGGGTCGAGCATGGTCGCCGCCTGGGCCGCCGTCGGTTTGCTGCTCAACGTCCGGCTGGCCGGCTCCCCGTCGCGCCGTTGATGAGCTCGCGGCTGCGGGGTTCGCGGCCGTAGTGGTCGTTGTGAGGGCTCCGGGAACCTCAGATCGTGACCAGTTCGGCCGCGAACCTCCCCCGGGCGAGGAGACCGGAAGTGTTCGTCATCGGAACCGCGCAACCGGGAGATCCTGATGAACAGGTGCCGCGAGAGACGGTGGCGATGCGTCACCGACTGCGGGTCCGGGCTGCCCGCCACGGTCGATCGATGGAGGCGGAGGCACGCGTCATCATCGCCGACGCGGTCAGCGAGCCGGGGCGTTCGGAGTCTCTGTTCACGGCCCTGCGGGACCGCCTGGGTGACATCGGCGGCGTGGAGGTCCAGCTACCGACCCGGTCGAACCCGCCCCGCGCCCTCGCCCGTGGTCGAGGCGTGGTTGGGCCGTCAGCCGGCGACCGAGCTGCTCACCACGTCGGTCACGCTCGCGGACACCGGGATCGAGGTCATCGATCCGTGGCAGCCGCCCTCGTGAGCGGATGTGCTCTCCGCGCGTAGGCTGGGCCAGCGATGACCTCCACCACTACGTCCCCTCAGACCCGTCGTCGCGGAGAATCGGTGTTCGACGACCTCGAGCAGCTGCTGCCGAAGGTGAGCAAGCCGATCCAGTACGTCGGCGGCGAGCTCAACGCCACCGTCAAGGACTGGGACTGCGGCGGCGAGTACACCGTGCGCTGGGCGCTGATGTACCCGGACGCGTACGAGGTCGGCGTCCCCAACCAGGGCGTGATGATCCTCTACGAGGTCCTCAACGAGCGTGACGACGTCCTGGCCGAGCGCACCTATGCGGTGTGGCCGGACATGGAGGCGCTGATGCGCGTGTCCGGCGTCCCGCAGTTCACCGTCGACGCCCACCGGCCGGTCGGCGACTTCGACGTCCTCGGCGTCTCGTTCGCCACCGAGCTCGGGTACACCAACCTGCTCACCGCGCTCGACCTCGCCGGCATCCCGCTGGAGGCGAAGGACCGCACCGACGACCACCCGATCGTGCTCGCTGGAGGCCACGCCGCCTTCAACCCCGAGCCGGTGGCCGACTTCATCGACGCCGCCGTGATCGGCGACGGCGAGGAGGCGGTGCTCGCCATCAGTGACGTGGTCCGCGACTTCAAGGCCGGGGGCTCCCCGGGCGGCCGCGACGAGCTCTTGTTGCGACTGGCCCGGACCGGCGGCGTCTACGTGCCGCAGCTCTACGACGTCGAGTACCTGCCGGACGGGCGGATCCAGCGCGTGGTGCCGAACCGGCCCGGCGTCCCGTGGCGGGTCAGCAAGCACACCGTGATGGACCTCGACGAGTGGCCCTACCCGAAGCAGCCCCTGGTGCCGCTGGCCGAGAGCGTGCACGAGCGGATGAGCGTCGAGATCTTCCGCGGCTGCACCCGCGGCTGCCGCTTCTGCCAGGCCGGCATGATCACCCGACCGGTGCGCGAGCGCTCGATCGAGGGCATCGGGGCGATGGTCGAGAAGGGCCTGGCCGCAACGGGTTTCGAGGAGGTCGGCCTGCTCTCGCTGTCCAGCGCCGACCACAGCGAGATCGCCGACGTCACCAAGCAGCTCGCCGACCGCTACGAGGGCACCCAGACCGGGCTGTCGCTGCCGAGCACGCGCGTCGACGCCTTCAACATCGACCTCGCGAACGAGCTGTCGCGCAACGGCCGCCGCTCCGGACTGACGTTCGCCCCCGAGGGTGGCAGCGAGCGGATCCGTCGCGTCATCAACAAGATGGTCAGCGAGGAAGACCTGATCAACACGGTCGCCGCGGCCTACGGCAACGGCTGGCGCCAGGTGAAACTGTACTTCATGTGCGGCCTGCCCACCGAGACCGACGACGACGTCGTGCAGATCGCCGAGCTGGCGAAGAGGGTGATCGCGACCGGCCGCGAGGTGAGCGGACGCCGGGACATCCGCTGCACGGTCAGCATCGGCGGTTTCGTGCCCAAGCCGCACACGCCGTTCCAGTGGGTCGGCCAGCTCGACCACGAGGGGACGGACCGGCGGCTGGCGAAGTTGCGCGACGCCATCCGGTCCGACCGGCAGTACGGCAAGTCGATCGGCTTCCGCTACCACGACGGGAAGCCGGGCATCGTCGAGGGACTGCTCTCGCGTGGCGACCGGCGGATCGGAGCCGTGATCCGCAAGGTCTGGGAGGACGGCGGCCGCTTCGACGGCTGGAGCGAGCACTTCGCGTTCGACCGGTGGATGTCTTCCGCCGCGACGGCCCTGGAGCCGTACGGCGTCGACGTCGACTGGTACACCACGCGCGAGCGCGAGTTCACCGAGGTGCTGCCCTGGGACCACCTCGACTCCGGCCTCGACAAGGACTGGCTCTGGGAGGACTGGCAGGACTCCCTGACCGGTGTCGAGGTCGAGGACTGCCGCTGGACGCCCTGCTTCGACTGCGGCGTGTGCCCGCAGATGGACACCGACATCCAGATCGGGCCCACCGGCCGGTCGCTGCTGCCGCTGACCGTCAACCGCTGAGCCGCCGGGCATGAAGTCCTTGATCAACGTGGAGTGGTGAGCGGGTGGCCAGGACTCCTGACGGACCGCCGCCGCCCCCGGCGGTGCAGAAGCTGAGGATCCGCTACGCCAAGCGTGCGCGACTGAGGTTCGCCAGCCACCGGGACTTCCAGCGGGCGCTCGAGCGGGCGCTGCGCCGGGCCCAGGTGCCGATGGCCTACTCGGCCGGGTTCAGCCCGCACCCCAAGGTCTCCTACGCGAACGCGGCACCGACCGGGGCGGCGAGCGAGGCCGAGTACCTGGAGATCTCGGTCGTCGAGCGCGTCGACCCCGACACCCTGCGGACGGCCCTCGACGACGCCCTGCCCGCCGGTCTCGACGTGGTCGAGGTGGTCGAGGCCGGGCCGGGGGCACTGGCCGACCGGCTGACCGGAGGATGGTGGGAGCTGGTGCTGCCGGGAGTCGCGCCGGACGTCGCCGAGGCTGGCGTGGCCGCCCTGCTTGCGCGCGACAGCGTCGAGGTTCAGCGCCTGACCAAGAACGGACGGCGCACGCTCGACGCCCGGTCCGCCGTGGTGCGGCTCGGCGTGGTCGAACCGGCCGCGGCGGCGTCGGACCTCGGGCGCGCCGCGGTGGCCTCTGGGCGGGTCTGTGCGATACTGCACCTGGTTGTGCGGCACGCCACACCTGCCGTCCGACCCGACGACGTCCTTACCGCCCTCAGCGCGGTGGCCGACCTCGCGCCCGAGTCACCACCCCAGGTGACCCGGCTGGCGCAGGGGCCACTCGACGCCGAGGACGGCACCGTGGCCGATCCGCTGGCCGGGGACCGGACGCCGCCGGCGTCCGAGCCAACCCGCGCGCCTACCGAGACGGCAGGCAGCGCGAACGCTGGGACGTGACCAGACGACTTCCGCCGTCGCGAACCGCGAACGGCGACTGACCGCCCCGCGGTGCCGAGGGTGTGGCGGCACGGCGGCTGACGGGAGCATGACCCGTGACGCTCGAGAACGAGCCCACCAGCACGAACACCAGCACCGACACCGACTCCGCGGCGAAGACGCCGGCCAAGAAGGCGACCCGCAAGCGGGCCACCAAGAAGGCCGCCGCGCCCGCGCAGACACCCGAGCCGGTTGGCGACGAGACCGCGCCGGCGGCGCCGGCGGCGCCGGCGAAGAAGACCACGCGCAAGAGGGCCACCAAGAAGGCGGTCGCCCCGCCTGCGTCCGAGGCGCTGCCCGAGGCCGCCACCGCGGCTGGCGCGGACGCGCCGGGTGGGTTGCTCTTCCAGGCACCCGACCTGACCGAGCCGGCACCGCCCAAGCGCCGGCGGGCGGCGTCGCGCCCCGCCGGCCAGCCCGAGCCGGCCGCCGAGTCGGCCGGCGAGCCCGCCGCCAAGGCGCCCAGCCGGTCGCGGAAGCCGAAGAAGGCCGACGAGGGCAAGGACGAGGAGCCGAGCCCCAAGGACGACAAGCAGGACGACCAGCAGGACGACGACTCCGGTGACGGCAAGCGCCGACGTCGTCGCCGCGGGGGACGCGGCCGGAAGAAGAAGTCCGGGGACGACGGCGACACCTCGGCGGAGTCCGACGACGGCTCGGGGGACGGCGACCGGTCGGAGTCCGACTCCTCCGACGAGGACGGCGAGTCGTCGTCCAGCCGCCGCCGTCGCCGCCGTCGGCGTCGCGGGGGTGGCGATGACGAGGAGTCGCCAGGTTCGGACGACCCGCCGAACACGGTCACCAAGGTCCGCCGGCCCCGCAAGGCCGAGGACGAGGTCACCGGGCTGAAGGGCTCGACCCGGCTCGAGGCCAAGCGTCAGCGCCGCCGCGAGGGCCGCGACACCGGGCGCCGCAAGCCGATCGTCACCGAGGCGGAGTTCCTCGCCCGTCGGGAGAGCGTCGAGCGCGTGATGGTCGTGCGCGAGCGCGAGGGCCGCACGCAGATCGCGGTCACCGAGGACGGCGTCCTGGTCGAGCACTACGTGGCCCGCAAGTCGCAGGTCTCGATGGTCGGCAACGTCTACCTCGGCAAGGTGCAGAACGTGCTGCCCAGCATGGAGGCGGCGTTCGTCGACATCGGCAAGGGACGCAACGCCGTCCTGTACGCCGGAGAGGTCAACTGGGACGCAGCCGGAATGCAGGGACAGCCGCGCCGGATCGAGCTGGCGCTCAAGTCCGGTGACCCGGTGCTGGTGCAGGTCACCAAGGACCCGATCGGCAACAAGGGATCCCGGCTGACCAGCCAGGTCTCCCTCGCCGGCCGGTACCTGGTCTACGTGCCCAACGGCTCGATGACCGGCATCTCGCGCAAGCTGCCCGACACCGAGCGGACGCGGCTGAAGAAGATCCTCAAGGCCGTGGTCCCGGACGAGGCGGGCGTCATCGTGCGCACCGCGTCGGAGGGGGCGAGCGAGTCCGAGCTGGAGCGGGACGTGGCCCGGCTGCAAGGGCAGTGGGACGAGATCGAGAAGCTGTCCACGGCGGTCTCGGCGCCCGCCCTCCTGCACGGCGAGCCGGATCTGACCGTCCGGGTGATCCGTGACGTCTTCAACGAGGACGTCGCGCAGCTGGTCGTCGCCGGGGACGAGGCTTGGGACACCGTCCAGGAGTACGTGGGCCACGTCGCCCCCGACCTGGCCGAGCGCCTGAGCAGGCACGAGGGGGACGGCGACGTCTTCGCCGCGCACCGCATCGACGAGCAGATCGCCAAGGCCCTCGAGCGCAAGGTCTTCCTGCCCTCAGGCGGGTCCCTCGTGATCGACCGGACCGAGGCGATGACCGTCGTCGACGTGAACACCGGCAAGTTCGTCGGCTCGGGCGGCAACCTCGAGTCGACCGTGACCAAGAACAACCTCGAGGCCGCCGAGGAGATCGTCCGCCAGATGAGGCTGCGGGACATCGGCGGGATCATCGTGATCGACTTCATCGACATGGTGCTCGAGTCGAACCGGGACCTCGTGATGCGCAGGCTGCTGGAGTGCCTGGGCCGTGACCGCACCAAGCACCAGGTCGCCGAGGTGACCTCGCTGGGTCTGGTCCAGATGACGCGCAAGCGCGTCGGTCAGGGTCTGCTCGACGCCTTCAGCGAGACCTGCGAGGCGTGCGGCGGCCGCGGCGTGATCCTGCACGACGAGCCGGTGGAGCGGAAGACCAGCGGCGGCGGGTCCGGGTCGGGGCAGGCGGAGGCCGCGACGACCCGCAAGGGCAAGGGCGAGGCCGCGAAGATCGCCGAGGCCACCAAGCGCGCGGCGGCCAAGGAGCACCCTCCGGGGGCCGACGCCGGCCAGCCCGACGTGCCGCCGTCCGAGCCGGAGCCCACACCCGAGCCGGAGCCCACGCGCGAGCCGGAGCCCACGCGCGAGCCGGAGCCCACGCCCGAGCCGGAGCCCACACCCGAGCCGGAGCCCGAGCCGCCGACGGCCCCGGTGCGACGCGGACGTCGTCGGGCAGGCTCTCCGGTGACCACGCCGAAGCCGGCGGACGCGGTTTGACCACGTGACCGCCGGATCCGTACGCTTGACCCCGGCGCGCCCTCGGCGTGCTCTGCTGCGTGCGCCCCGGTAGGCCCCGTAGAGGCACCAGCACCCGAACGACGTCAGAGAGTGAGCCCATGGTGTACGCGATCGTCCGAGCAGGCGGCCGGCAGGAGAAGGTGTCCGTCGGCGACGTCCTGACCATCGACCGGGTCCGCGAGGACACCGGGACGACGGTCGAGCTCAAGCCGGTCCTTCTGGTCGACGGCGAGAAGGTCACCAGCGATGCCAAGGCGCTGGCCAAGGTGACCGTGACCGCCGAGGTGATGGCGGCGACCAAGGGTCCCAAGATCATCATCCTGAAGTACAAGAACAAGACCGGCTACCGCAGGCGCCAGGGTCACCGGCAGCAGCTGACCCAGGTCAAGGTCACCAAGATCAACTGAGCACCGTCAGCCGAGCAGAAGGCAGCATCAGATGGCACACAAGAAGGGCGCCAGCTCCACGCGGAACGGGCGCGACTCCAACAGTCAGCGTCTCGGCGTCAAGCGCTTCGGCGGCCAGGTGGTGAGCGCCGGCGAGATCATCGTCCGGCAGCGCGGCACCCACTTCCACCCCGGTGACAACGTCGGCCGCGGTGGTGACGACACGCTGTTCGCGCTCGCGCCCGGCGCGGTGCAGTTCGGCACCCGGCGCGGCCGCAAGCTGGTCAGCATCGTCATCGCGGGCGACTGACCCCCACACCGCACGACGCGAAGGGGTGAGCCGGGAGCACCGGCTCACCCCTTCGCCGTCCACGGCCCTCGTGGGCGGCAGAACGAAGGGAGCGTCAGAGGCATGGCGACCTTCGTCGACCACGTCGTCCTGCACGTCGCCGGCGGGGACGGCGGCCACGGCTGCGTCTCGGTGCACCGGGAGAAGTTCAAGCCCCTCGGCGGCCCGGACGGCGGCAACGGCGGCCGCGGCGGCGACGTCCTGCTCGTCGTGGACCCCTCGACCACCACGCTGCTCGAGTACCACCACTCCCCGCACCGGCACGCCTCCAACGGCCGCCCCGGCCAGGGCAGCATGCGCCACGGCGCCGCGGGAGACGACCTGGTCCTGCGGGTGCCGAGCGGCACGATCGTCAAGGACGCCAACGGCGGGGTGCTCGCCGACCTCGTCGGGGCCGGGACCCGGTTCGTGCTGGCGCAGGGCGGCCGCGGCGGCCTGGGCAACGCGGCGCTGGCCTCCGCCCGCCGCAAGGCCCCCGGTTTCGCCCTGCTCGGCGAGCCGGGCTGGTCCGGCGACGTCGTCCTGGAGCTCAAGTCGGTGGCGGACGTCGCCCTCGTCGGCTTCCCGAGCGCCGGCAAGTCCAGCCTGGTGGCGGTGCTCTCCGCGGCCCGGCCGAAGATCGCCGACTACCCGTTCACCACCCTCGTGCCCAACCTCGGCGTGGTGCAGGCCGGTGACGTCCGCTTCACCGTCGCCGACGTACCGGGACTCATTCCCGGGGCCAGCCAAGGCAAGGGGCTCGGCCTGGAGTTCCTCCGCCACGTCGAACGCTGCGCGGCGCTCGTGCACGTGATCGACTGCGCCACGCTCGAGCCGCACCGCGACCCGATCAGTGACCTGGAGGCCATCGAGGCCGAGCTCGAGGCCTACCCGGTCGAGACCGGCGCCGACGGCGAGGCGGTGCCGCTCAACCGTCGTCCGCGCATCGTGGCGCTGAACAAGCTCGACGTGCCCGAGGCGCGCGAGCTCGCCGACCTGGTGCGGCCCGAGCTCGAGGAGCGCGGCTACACGGTGCTCGGGGTGTCGGCGGCCAGCCGGGCCGGGCTCCGCGAGCTCACGTTTGCGATGTCGGCCCTGGTGCAGGCGGCCCGCGACGCCGCCCCGATCGCCGAGGCCGCCCGTGTCGTGATCCGACCCACAGCAGTCGACGACGCCGGATTCAGCATCACCCGTGAGGCGTCGGGCCCGGACGGCGAGCTGTTCCGGATCCGTGGTGCCAAGCCGGAGCGCTGGGTGCGGCAGACCGACTTCGCCAACGACGAGGCCGTCGGTTACCTGGGCGACCGGCTGGCGCGGCTGGGTGTCGAGGAAGAGCTGCTGGCCGCCGGTGCCGTCGCGGGCTCCGAGGTCCTGATCGGGCCCGGAGACGACGCCGTGGTCTTCGACTGGGAGCCCACGCTCGTGGGCGGGGCCGAGCTGCTCGCCGCCCCGAGGGGTCGCGACCTCAGGCTGGACGACGCCCGGCGCGCGACCCGGGGCGAGAGGCGCGAGCGGCACACCGACCGGATGGGCGCCAAGGCGGAGGCGCGGGCCGAGCTCGCCGACGACCGCGCGGCCGGCCGGTGGACCGACCCCGACTCCGACGGTCCCGACGACCCCGACAACACCGACAACACCGCCGGCTGATGTCGCGCGCGGTCGGCCTGCGCGACCGGTCCGGCATGTCCGGCGCCGGGCGCGTGGTCGTCAAGGTCGGCTCGTCGTCCCTGACCACCACCACGGGCGGGATCGACCCCGACCGGCTCGGTGCGCTCGTCGACGTCCTCGCCGCCCGCCGCAACGCCGGGGGCGAGGTGCTGCTGGTCTCGTCCGGCGCGATCGCCGCCGGCCTCGCCCCGCTCGGGCTCGCCCGGCGTCCCCGTGACCTGGCCACGCAGCAGGCGGCGGCCAGCGTCGGGCAGGGACAGCTGGTCGCTCGCTACGCGTCACGGTTCGCCACGCACGGGATCAGCGTCGGCCAGGTCCTGCTGACGGCGGACGACGTGATCCGCCGCAGCCACTACCGCAATGCCCAGCGCACCCTCTACCGGCTGCTCGGGCTCGGAGTCGTCCCGGTGGTCAACGAGAACGACACGGTGGCGACCGACGAGATCCGGTTCGGCGACAACGACCGCCTGGCCGCGCTCGTGGCTCACCTCGTGCACGCCGACGCCCTGGTGCTGCTGTCGGACGTCGACGCCCTGTACGACTCGCCGCCGGGGCGAGGCGGCAGCCGCCGGGTCGAACGGGTGGACGGTCCCGCCGACCTCCAGCGCGTGCGGGTCGGCCGGGCCGGCGGCGCCGGGGTCGGGACCGGCGGGATGGTGACGAAGCTCGAGGCGGCCCGGATCGCCACCTCGTCCGGCATCCCCGCGCTGCTGACCGCGGCGGACCGGCTGGACGACGCGCTGGCCGGCGGGGACGTCGGCACGTGGTTCACGCCGACCGCTCCCCGCAGCGCCACCCGGCTGCTGTGGCTGGCCCACGCGGCGCACCCCCGGGGTCGCCTGGTGCTGGACGCCGGCGCCGTGGATGCCGTCGTCCGCCGCCGCGCGTCGCTGCTCCCGGCCGGCACCACGGACGTCGGGGGCACCTTTGAACCGGGCGATCCGGTGGACCTCTGCGACGAAAACGGTCACACGGTGGCCCGCGGGCTGGTCAACTATTCCTCGACGGAGGTGCCCGGTCTGCTCGGCCGGTCGACGCGGGAGCTGGCGCAGACGCTGGGGCCCGGGTACGACCGTGAGCTGGTCCACCGGGACGACATGGTGCTCCTGCGTCACTGAGTCCAGGAGGAGAGCGTGGAGGATCTGGTGCCGACGGTCGTCGGTGACCGCCGGGGGTCCGAGACCGGCAGGGCGCGCGAGCCGGTGCTCTGGCACGTGACCGTGACGTTCGCGGGGGAGGCCACCGACCCGTCGCTGCTCCGCTCGGGTCTCGAGCGGCTCTCGCACGAGCGGCCGTTCCTGGTGTCCGCGCGCTTCGCCGCCGACCGCGTGGAGATCCGTTACTGGGACGAGGCCGAGGACGTCGACGACGCCGCCGCGATGGCGCTGCGGTTGTGGACCGACCACCGGGAGTCGGCCGGGCTGCCGGCCTGGCGCGCCGTCGGGCTCGAGGTGCTCGACCGGGGCACGGTGCACGAGCGCGGCGAGCGCAACAGCCTGATCCCGCCCCCGCTGGTGCTGGGCGAGGTCCGTCCCCTGTAAGCCCGTCGTGATCTCCTAGCCCCTAAGATCGTCGTCAGCCGAGACGAGGGGGTGTGGCGTGGCGGACTTCCTGCGCGAGACCCAGTGGCTGTGGTGGATCGCGGCGGCGCTGGCACTCGGCCTCGTCGAGGTGGCCTCGCTCGACCTGGTCTTCGCGATGCTCACCGTGGCCGCGCTCGTCGCCGCCGGAGTCGCCTACACGGGTGCCTCGTTCACGATCCAGGCACTGGTGTTCTCCGCGACGGCGGCGCTGCTGCTGCTCGTCGTCCGGCCGGTGGCCCTCAGGAAGCTCAAGCCCGCCGGGCCCGCGCAGCGCACCGGCACCGCCGGGCACGTCGGCCGGACCGCCGAGGTGCTGGCGACGGTGACCGACCGGGCCGGCCAGGTGAAGCTGGCCGGTGAGGTCTGGTCGGCCCGCGCCGCCGACAGCGGCGTCACCATCGAACCCGGCGAGCTGGTGGAGGTCGTCGTCATCGACGGCGCCACGGCCGTCGTCCGCCCCCGCCCGTCCCAGACCCCGTCCTGAGAGGACCTGTCGTGGAACCCGCAACGATCGCCGTGTACGTCGTCCTGATCCTGCTGATCGCGTTCACCGTGATGGCCATCGCCCGCGCCGTGCGGATCGTGCCGCAGGCCACGTCGGTGATCATCGAGCGGCTGGGACGGTACTCGCGCACGCTGGAGGCGGGGCTGCACTTCCTGATCCCGTTCGTCGACAAGGTCCGCGCGATCGTCGACCTCCGCGAGCAGGTCGTCTCGTTCCCGCCGCAGCCGGTGATCACCTCCGACAACCTCGTCGTGAGCATCGACACCGTCATCTACTTCCAGCCGACCGACCCCAAGTCGGCGACCTACGAGATCTTCAACTACATCCAGGGCATCGAGCAGCTCACAGTGACCACGCTGCGCAACGTCATCGGCTCGCTCGACCTCGAGCAGACCCTCACCAGCCGTGACCAGATCAACGCCCAGCTTCGTGCCGTGCTGGACGACGCGACCGGGCGCTGGGGCATCCGCGTGAACCGGGTCGAGCTCAAGGCCATCGACCCGCCGGCGAGCGTGCAGGACTCGATGGAGAAGCAGATGCGGGCCGAGCGCGACCGTCGCGCCACCATCCTCAACGCCGAGGGCGTCAAGCAGTCGGCCATCCTGACCGCCGAGGGAGAGAAGCAGTCGTCGATCCTGCGGGCCGAGGGCCAGGCGCAGGCGGCGATCCTCAAGGCGCAGGGCGAGTCCCGGGCGATCCTGCAGGTGTTCGACGCGATCCACCGC
>Ga0209587_1000618_pt1 | contig 17334 bp, 21 predicted proteins | sample NGEPerD_2_FD_184512 | JGI IMG/M metagenome (GOLD analysis project Ga0209587, IMG submission 184512) | Arctic peat soil microbial communities from the Barrow Environmental Observatory site, Barrow, Alaska, USA - NGEE PermafrostL1-D... | ecosystem: Environmental > Terrestrial > Soil > Wetlands >... | reverse complement strand
TAACCGAATCGGACGTGCACCCTTGGGTCAAACGTAGCGCCTCTGTGTTGGGAGCTACTTACGATGAACAACTCGGTTCGGAACGCACGAAACCACCACAGTCTTTTCGGCTCCCCTTTGTTGTCAACCGGTGGTTTGGGGCGTCTTTGGCTGGGAGGTCTTCCCGGTGGGCCTGGCCGGTTGTAGCGTCTGAGTTGCGGGTCCGGGAAGTGGCTGATCCGAAGTGTCGATGTGCGGGGGTAGGTCGACCGCGCTGGATTCTTGAGTCGCCCCGCAGTGCCCTCCCGGGCCCGTGTCAACTGGCTGCGCCGCGCTGAGGAGTTGTGCTTGTTCGGCGTCGGCGAGGAGTTGGCGGTAGAGGGCGTCGGAGATCCTGCGCTTGAGGCAGCGCAGCGCTTCGAGCTTGGTCTTGCCGGCCGCTTGCTTGCGCCTGTAGTAGGCCCGACCGTCGGTGTCGAGGCGGATCTGGCTGACTGCGGCGATGTGGATCATGTGGTTCATCCTGCGGTTCCCGGCTCGGGAGAGGCGGTGGCGGTTCTGCTCGCCCGATGAGGCATCCAGGGGTGCGGTGCCGGTCCAGGATGCGAACCGGTTGCGGTCGGCGAACCTGGCGATGTCGCCGACGTCGGCCAGGGTCCGGGCGGCGACCACGGGTCCGACACCGTTCAGGTCCATCAGCCGTGACCCGCGGGCCTTGACCAGGACCTTGAGCTCGGCGGTGGCCTTCTTCATCTTTGCCTCGACCGTGAGCAGGTCGGCGAGCTCCTCTGCAGCGATGCTGCGTCGGGTCTTGCCGGCGATGTCGCGGGGGCGCACGGTGGCGAGGATTGCCTTGGCCTGCAAGGCGGTGAGGTCCTTCTTGGCCTTGCCGGGGACCAGTTCGGCCAGCAGCCGGTGGAGCCTGTTCACGGTCTGGACCCGCAGTCGGGTGAGCTCCTCGCGGCGGTCGCACAGCATCCGCAGCGCTTCGAGCTCGCCGTCGGGGCGCAGGACGCGCAGGGTCTTGGTGCGGACCGCGACGATCGCGATGGAGTGGGCGTCGAGCGCGTCGGTCTTGCGGTTGTGGCCGGTGTCGAAGAGCCGGACCCGGGCGGCGAGCTTGGCCGGGACGTCCACCACGTGCTCGCCGGCCTCGAGCAGACGCTGGGCCAGTGGTCGGCCGGCGCCGTTGCTTCCCTCGATCGCCCAGATCCGCTCGGGCCAGGTCTTCGCGTAGGCCCGCATCGCGGTGTAGCCGGGCTGGTCGGTGCTGAACCGGCCAGAGCCGAGCAGCTTCTCGTGATGGTCGACGACCTCGATGGTGGCCGAGAGCTTGTGGGGATCGACCCCGATGATCACCTTCGCCATAGCGTTCTCCTGCTTCTCCTGGTGCCGATAGGGACGGCGAGGTGGGCAGTGCTACTACGAGCTGGGCAGTCCCCTTTCGAGCCACGCCTCGTCAACGGTGCCCGACGGACTGCAGACCGAAAGAGAGCCACACCAACACTTGGTGGGCAGCCGCGTGGAGAGCCCTCCGCCGGACACCTGGACCGAGTCTGGCCTGACACCGGCCCTGCGAGAAGTCTCTAGTAGCCGCGTGTGACGTGAGTTTTCCGCTCAGGGTCGGCTTCGACCAACATCCTCTATGCCGCGATGTGGGCGTGGCCATCCCCGTCCCGAGCCTTCGCCATCAGGGCATCCAACGCTTGACGTTGTGAGCCCATGTGAGCCCAGCGATGCCGCCAGCCACAGCGGGTCTGGCGAACGCGGAGACGTCCCGCAACACGATGGTGAAGTCTTGGGCGAGGCGGTCAGTGAGTCGCTGTTTGCGAACCCAAGCGCTCCACTTGTTCTGCGCGATCTCGGCGTAGCCGGCCAGAGCTTCATCCAGAGGGTTCAGGGTGGCGTTGCGGTGCGTGGCGACCACGTCGATGGACCCGGCGAGTTCGTCGCCGTTGACGTCGTGTGCCGCGCTGAGGATGGCGATGTCGGCATAGTCGCGCCAGCGGGTGTTGACCGTCCCGCGTTGAACTGCTGTGACGATCTTCTCCGCAAACACCATGGATAGCGGGTAACCACGGACGGTGATGGCGCCCCCGAGCAGGCGGGCCACCTCGACGTTTCCTGGCGGAGGCCAGACGGGGTCGCCAACGTTGACGTCGACGTGGAACGGGATGCGCGCGCGCGACAAGTGAGCGATGAGCCTGACGCGCACCCCGGAGTACTCCTCCTCGTCCCGGATGACTTCGGCCGTGGCGCTGCCCGAGTCGTAGACCAGACCGTCGTTCTTGTGGCTGGCCGCGATGTCACGGACCAGCTCCAAGACAGTGTCGGCGTCGCCAGCCAGATTCGTCGCCTGCAGGTCGATGTCGCGGGTGGGACGCCGCGTGTCGTATGCGGCCAGAAGCACACCACCCTTGAGCACGAGGTCATCTGATCGAAGGGAAGAGCTGAGCCGGTCGAGGAAGCCCTCGAGGGCGTACAACGCCAGCAGTTCGTCGGTGGCTCGACCATCAGCCTTGGCCAGCCGCTGTAGGTCAAGGTAGGCCTCACCCTCCGGGGTGTTCCGGCTTGGTCGGTTCACAACAATGCCGCCAACGCCGTCCGCATCGGCGTTTCGGCTCTGGGGAACAGGCCGGCGAGGTGGATCAACTGGCCGGGCTGGGAGCCCGGCAGGCGCAGCCAGCGGCGCAACGCCTCGTATCCCAACTCGTGGCCTTCGGTGGCCCGCATCCGGAAGGCGTCGATGATGCTTCGAGGGGCGTTATAGATGCCGATGCTGATGTCCCCGTCCAGGGCCAACTGTTCCCGGCCGACGTCGAACGTCGCCGTCGCGAAGTGGTGCCACCGGGCAATCGCGTCCGTGGCAGGGATTCGCGTTCCGCGAGGCAGCGCGACGTCCGGGGCAACCGGGATGGCATCGGACAGCCCATGGCGGGCCAGCGCGGTCTCCAGACACAGAGTGGCTCGGGGCGCTTTGACGGCGAATGCAAGGAGATCGGTGTCGGCGGGCTCGGCGCCAGCTTGTCGGTAGAGGCCGCGACTGATGGCTGCGATGAGTCCGCCTTCTCGAAGGCGATAAAGGGCGTGCTTGCTCAGGCCGGCGTCGCGCGCCTGGGCGTAAGTGAACGTCGTCGGCAAAGCGCTTAGCGGTTGCGTCGAGGCGGTCCTCGGCATCGCGTCTCCAATCTGGTTCCAGAACAACTGTATCCACAAATCAGTTTGTGTGAACACTTATTCCGGGTAAGCCCGCCTGCGACTCCTGAACCATCACGGCGACGTCGAGGCCGCCAAGCTCGCGTTCGCCCTGATGTTCACCGCCGAGGGCGCGCCCATGGTCTACTACGGCGACGAGGTCGGGATGACCGGCTTCAACGACCCGGACTGCCGCGCCTGCATGGACTGGGACCAGACCACGTGGAACATGGACATGATGAGCTGGATCGCCACCCTGGCCGCCTTACGCAAGAACAACATTGCGCTGCGCCGCGGCACCGAAGCGACCATCCAAGCCAGCGAGAACACCATCGTCCGAAGCCGCACCCACGCCGGCCAGCAGATCCTCGTCCTGGCCAACCGCGGCAGTGCCCCGGCCACGATCTCGGTCGACGGGTTCACCTCGCGGACCGGCACCGAACTGATCACCGGCCAGCCGGTCGCCTGCTCCCAGATCGTCGTCCCACCGAGAGGAGTGCGTCTTGTCTCCCTCGGGTCCTGAACCGTTCCCGGCGACCATGCCCGGCTCCCTCCCGAACCACACCGGGCGGGCCACCAGCGCCGACGTGGCAAGGTTGGCCGGAGTGTCCCGGACCGCGGTGTCGTTCGCGTACAACGACCCCGCCCGCATCTCAGCAGCCACCCGGGGCAGGATCCTGGCCGCCGCCGACGAACTCGGCTACACCCCCAACCCGGTCGCACGCATGCTGAAGGCCGGTCGCACCGGGACCCTTGGGGTTCTCCTTCCCCAGGACATCACCCAGGTGATGCAGAACCCTTACTACGCGCAGTTCTTCACGGGCCTGGGCCAGGTCTGCGAACGCGAGGGCATGACGCTGCTCCTGTGCCCGCCGCTGCGCAACTCGATGCTCAAGGTCATCCCGTATGCGGCAGTCGACGGGTTCGTCGTCGCAGGGTTGGAGGCCGACCGTGGCGAGGTTGCCGAGCTGCGCCGCCGTGGGGTGCCGTTCGTCCTGGTCGACTCCGAACCACCCGACGACGTCCCCAGCGTCGAGACCGATGACGAGACCGGCGGATACGAGCTCGTCAAGCACCTGCTCGATCTCGGCCATCGACGGATCACCTTCCTGCTGTTCGAGTCCGGTCCTGACCAGCCTCGCATCGGGTACCGCGGGCCGCTTGGTCGCCGCCTCGTCGGCGCCGCAAGAGCGTTGAAGGAGTGCGACCTCGCCCTGGACGCTGCTGGAATCAGCCTGGTTGAGGCGACCTGCACGCGGGCCGGGGGGTACACCGCCACGCTCTCGCTCATGACCGAGGCTGACCGGCCCACCGCCATCCTCGCCTTCAGCGACATCATGGCCGTCGGGGTACTCGACGCCCTGCAGTCCATGGGGATCCAGGTCCCGGCACAGGTTTCGGTGGCCGGCTACGACGACCAGCCCGAAGCCGAATGGACCCGACCCAAGCTCACCACGGTCCGCCAGCCCACCGAAGCCAAAGGCAGGCTCGCCGGGGACTTCCTCGCCGCGGCCATCCGCGGCGAAGACCAACACCCTCGCCAACGTCTGCAAGGGACCCTCGTCGTCCGCGACTCCACCGGACCGGCACCCACCAGCTAGCCGCGCCAGAGAGGTCGCACTCGACGGCAAGGCACTGCCCAGAAGAGAAGTCTGGATTGCTAACGGATTTGCTAACACCGGGTTGGGATCGCGGGGGATAGCAATGGGTGAATCGGACTGTCGGGCAAGCCATTTGAGCACGGATCGGATGTCGTGGCACCGCTCTGGACGGCTTCCGTACTTCTTGTAAACAGGGGGTTGGGGGTTCGAGTCCCCCCGTCGGCTCTGAAAACGAAGGACGGCCATCAGGCTCTTGACCTGACCAAACGTGGGTGCGGCGGTGTGTTTTCAGGAATGGGCACCGCCGTCACCACCCTCCTGGGATGTGTTCTCGGGGCTTTGCGGCAGGGATGCGGTAGGAACTGCAGGGCTGGCGGGTCTGAGCGCGCGGGCAATCTGCTCCGCTGCGGGCTTGCCGAGTCCCCGGTTGACGTGGGTGGAGAGGTCTGCGGACTTACCCCTTGTCCTCCTCCTCCCCGTCGGACTCCGCGAGGATCGCTTCGCACGCGGCCCGCAAGCGTTTGACCGGCGCGCCGATGGTGGCGCGAACGATCTGGGGATCGAGCTTGTAGTAGTGATGGCCGATCAGGTCACGCATGCGCGCGATGTCGGACCAAGGGACATCTGGGTGGCGCTGACGCAGACCTCGCGACAATGCCTTGACGGCCTCCCCGATCGTGAAGACGCGACGCTGGACGGCATCCGTGGCCACCTTCGCGACATCGGGGTCGCCCGGGTAGCGCCGCACGGTCGCCTCGGCGCGGTCGATCGCCTCGATGCACTCCAAGATGTCGCGCAGGCGTTCGGTGTCCGAGCGGCTCACAGAGGCACCGCCTCGGCGAGGGCGTTCTTGGCGACGTGCGGGGCGAGCGCGTCCTCGGGGACTACCTCGACCTTCTCGCCCAGCAACACAGTCAGCTCGTCCTGCAACCCGGCCAAGGGGAACAGCCCCCGGGACCGCACGTCGAAATCGACCAGGAGATCTATGTCGGAGTCGGGCCGGTCCGCCCCGCGCGCGACCGACCCGAAGATCCGGACGTTCTTGGCCCCATGCCGGTGAGCCGCCCGACGGATGCGCTCCCGGTTCTCGCGCAGCTTCACCATCCTCGGAGTGCGCACGTCAAGGCGACGAGGTGAGGCCTCGGCGACGAGGCCGAGCCGGACGCCCATAACCGCTAGCAGCCGGTCCAGGGTCTCCACCGACGGCGACGAGGCTCCGGACTCGTATCGGGAGACCGCCGGCTGGGAAGTGCCCGCGCGGGCAGCGAGCGCCCCCTGACTCAGACCTGCGCTCTCCCGCGTCGTTCGGATCAATGTCGCCGCATCCATAGAATGATCATACCAGTACCAGTATGAGGACTTTCTCGGCGCCCACGTCGCCGTCAACCAATCTCGCAGACATCTCACCAGCGACACCCTGGGCGATGACACCTGGGTGACAACGTCTGGGCACTCGGCGGGGACATGACGGTCAGAAGCAGGGAGGCCTGACAAGGCCGCTCGGAGAGCAGGGTGAGATGACACAGTCAGAACCGTGGTAACTGAAGTGAACTATTTCGGTATTGGGCAAGACCAGGAAGCGCTCCTTGAGCACCTGGGCGGGCCAACCTCTGTCACGCTGCATCCCTGGCCGGTCGTTCGGTCACCTCTCGAAGTCCTTCTGCTATCCGACGCACTCCCTTTCCTCAACAGCGTCTACGCGCTGCCCGGAGCGCTCATCGCGCTGCAGAACGGAGCCGTTGGCCGAGACTGAAATCCACATTCGTTTCCGTCGCACTGAGCCCCAAGACGCGCGTTAGGCTCTGGTCGGCAACTTGCCAACGCTTTTGCCAACACGGGTGCTGGTCAGAGCCGACTCATCAGCTGGGTGACCGAGTCCGGGTACAACTGCTGGCCGTCCTCTCGCATGAACACGTGGTCGCCCTCGTCGAAGCGGATACTGCTCCACGTGAAATCGAAACCCATTGCCATGACCATCGCCGGGCTCCTGCTCTTCATACTCGTGGTCGTCGGCGTGCCGTACTCGGATTTCATCGTGCGGGCCTGCCAGCCGTCGGGCGTGTCCGAGTTTTTCTCCGACATCGGCGATTTCCACTCGCGCGAAGGCTGCTGAGACCGTGGGGAGAGCGTCGGGGTCGTAAGTCCATCGGGTCGGGCCAGGCAGAGTGTTGTTACCCCTGCGACCTTCGGGGCGTAACACATGGCGTCGGGGTGGTCAGGGGTCGGATCGGAGGCCTGCGTTGCGGGTGGTCTCGTCGTCTGGGTGCAACGCCATGATCTGTTGTAGGGCTTGAACATGTCCCGCGTAAGCGCGGCGGCCGGTGGGGGTTAGTGATACCCACACTCGCTGGCGCGAGTTGCGCAGCTCGCGGCGGGTGGTGATGTAGTCGGCCGATTCGAGGGCGGTCAGATGCTTGCTGAGGACGGAGTCGCTGACGTCCAGGGCGTCGCGCAGGGTGGCGAACTCTGCGGCCGTCGCGGCGCCCAGGACAGCGCAGATCCGCAGCCGCTTCGGTGCGTGGATCAGCTCGTCGAACGCTGGGTGGTCACCCATCGACACCCTCGAGCGCGGTTGGGTCAGCCGCGCGTGCTTGATGACGCAGGATGTTGTGTTGCCAGCGGTAGATGGTCGCCACGGTGAGCGCCGCTGCGAGGGCACAAAAGCTCGCCACCCACCAGTTTCCCGGCAGCGACGTGACGAACGTGGTGAGCACGATCGGGATCCATAGGGCGACGCCGAAGAGCAGGGCCTTGCGGACCAAACCTGAGCGCAGTTCCGGTGGCGGGACCCCGATCCGCTGCTGCACCACGAACAGGGAGCCGATGCCGAGGAAATAGGCCAGAGTCCCCACGGCCCTGAGCGCGCGGTCGGGCGAGGCGGAGGCCAGCACACCTGCGCCCATCACCGCGATCACGACCACAGCAGGGACGGCGACGATCCGGTCAGTAACGGGATGCTGCCCGTCGTCGTCAACCAGTGGTGAGCGGCGGGCCTCACGCAGGGTCGCTGCCAGTCTCCACCGACTCAGCACGAGGACTGCTGCCCCAGCGCCTACCCCTGCCACGATCGCCATCCACCACGGCCCGAGCATCGCCAGCTGTGGGACCGACAGGAGGACGACGCAGAGCGCGAACACGTATCTGCGGCTTTGTCGGCCTTCGCGAGGAATGACCCCGGTTCGAACGGGGGTGCCCACCAGCGGGATAAACGCGGCCAGGTAGATCACCTGTACCGCGACGAACCGAACGTTCATCTGCCGGATGCGATCGCCGTACCCGAGGACTCCGTTGCGGTACGCCAGGCTCGCCGCCGCCAGCGCCAACACGACGGCCACTACCGGGGGCAGCCATGAGAACCCGCCCAACCGCTGCGTGACGAAGCGCTGCTGGTCCTCGATCTCTGCCAGGGCGGCCGCAGCCCTGGCGCGTTGCCGATCATCCGGGTCTACCATGAGGTCCCCTCTTTCCGTGAAGGAAACCGTAGCACTCACTTTCTGTCACGGAAACAGGCGGCGTGGGTTTGGCCGTCAAGTGGATGGCCTACGGGCCCACAAGTGCAGCTCGGCCGCGGGCACGGTTGAGAAGGACGATGGCCACCACGATGGGCGCTATCAGGACGAACAGCAATAACGCGACCCCGAGTGCCGGCGCCAGCCCCGAGCCGGTGCAGGCCTGTGCCGGAGTGACGATCTGACCGCTGATGGTCGAGGTCACTGGGCCGACACAAGGTTGTGCTGCACCAAGCCACGAGGCCGCGGCGGCGCCGCCGAACAGAGCCAGCCCAGGGCCGCCGGGAACGATCAGGGTGCCCAACAGTTTCTCCGACCGCCGCCAGAGCCCTGAGCTCCACAGCAGGATCACGCCCACAAACCAGCCAAGGGGTATCAGGGAGCCAACGGTGAGCATCACCACTGCGCCCACCTCCAGGCCGATGCCGGGCCGCCGGCCCAGGGAGGGGTCCGGGTTTGGAGGAGGCGCCGGCAGGCTGTCTTCCAATGCTGCGGCAACAATGTCGGCCGGGTCTCCGAGCCGGTCGAGCATCGTCCTGACGTCCGCTTCGTCAGCGCCTGTTCCACCGCTCATAGAGGCGTCGATGTGCTCTCTGATCTCCGCCAGCAACTCGGTGCGACGGTCTGGTGGCAGCGCTTGTGCGGCGTCATCCAGCCGGGCCAGATAGTGGTTGACGAGTCGATCCACGGTGCTGTTGGTCATGTGGCTTCCTCTGGCAGTAGCGCATCGACGGCATCGCGGAAACGGCGCCAGTCCGCGGTGAAGGCCGCGAGCGCGCGCTCACCGGCCGGTGTGAGGGAGTAGTAGCGGCGAGGCGGACCCTCGACCGACTCGGCCCACGTGGTGGACACCCATCCCTCGCGACGCAGTCGCGACAGCAAGGGGTAGATCGTCCCCTCGCTGATCACCATGCCGTCGGCCTCGCTGAGCCGACGCACGAGGTCGAAGGCGTAGAGGCTGGTATCGCTGAGCAGTGACAGCACGCAGTACTCCAGAACCCCGCGGCGCAACTGCGACAGTGATCTCGTCTCAGCCGCTACCATGCGTCACAAGGTACTAGGCAACCTACGGAAGCACAAATGGTCCAAGTTCTCGCGTAGGCCGCCATGTCCGCGAAGTTCAGCGAAGTAGCGCAATTACAGAGCTCCGGGTCCCCGCGCTAGGACCAACGCACTCAATTCGGCACGTGAGGTCGTGTTTGTCGACTGTTTGCCGTCCCAACTACCGAACGCTGACCGACAGGTCGCTCGATGGACCGTAGCCATCCTGCGACCTGGCCTCGATCTCAGTGCCGTTGTGCGTGCAGACTGCGGGAGGCGTCACCGAACGCGCCGAGGACGCGGGTGACAGGAGACCTGAGGGGTATGAGGGACTCACCGCCCGGGGGGTACGAGGACTTCGTTGTCGCACGGGGGCCGGCGCTACGCCGCCGGCGGAGCTGCTGACCTGGAATGAGCGGTGACTGGGACCTTCGCCTCTATCTCGAAAGCCCTGCCCGAGGGACTTTGAGCAAGAACGGTTTGGGATTATGCAGCGGGGCATGTTGTGACGTTGACTGCCTCCTTGCTCCTGTTCGCGATCTTCTGGCGGCGACGTTCCGTCGCCATTCTTCCTCTCGTGATGCTGTTCCCGTGGGCGGCAAGCCACGCCATCATGACGGTCAGCGGACTCGCTCAGGGAATCGATGATTACAACCATGTTATAGATATGACTGGATGGCCCTCGTGGCCGTTCTTTGCTCTCTTTTCGATTCTCGCGGTCGTCGGGGTTCTACTGTTTGGCTCCTGCCTCCCGTTGCTTGGACTACGCTCGACGGACAAGAGGATTTTCTTTGTGATCCCTGGGGGTCTTCTCCTGTGGGCCCTCGTGAGTCTCATGGCGGCGCACGTGACTGTGCCTGGTTCTCGTGCGGATGCGCAGTTCGGTATACGTGAGGAGTTCATGTCCTCTGCGAGTGATGGCGTACTCGTCGCACTATTCATGGGAGTGCTGCTCGCTCTAGGCTGTTTTACGTTCTATCGGGTCATCGAGCGGAAACTTCCTACATACCTGCGAACCGAAACGAGAGACCTAGCGTGGAGAGATCTTTCCATCCCCGGGACCCTCAGTCTGCTATGCATCGTGGTTGGAGTCTTGATCATTCGATAAGCGGCATATTGTGAAGACCGACCGGAACGAATCAGGCTCAGCACGGCGTCGTAGCCCCCAAACACGCAGACCATGGCCAACTCAATGGAGCATCTTCACAGTTGGCTGGCCGCCAGGCTGTCTATAGACCGTCTGCGACAGCTGCGCTGACGCGGAGCCATGCCTTGCGGGTCTGGGCACTGAGCGCGTCGTAGATGATGGGGCCGCCAGGCACCAGAACCGGGTCGTGGGGGACGTCCATGACGGTGCGCGTCAACGCGCCGAAGTGGTCGTGCAGCCGGCGGCTTAGGTCGGGATCGGCGGTACGAGCCGGTGCAGTCAGGACGGTGACCGCACGCTTGACGACGTCCTGCTGGCCGGCGGCGCGTAGCGCGTCGATGAGCCAGGCTGCGGACTGGGCGGTGTCCTCGCGGACTGTGGAGACGATGACCAGCTGGTCTGCGGCCGCCACCGCTGCCTGCCAGTTGCTGGCGCGCATGTTGTTGCCGGTATCGATGACGAGCAGCCGGTAGAACCGGACCAGGGTGCTGTGCAGACGGTTGAACGCATCGGCGTCGATCGACGCGGCAGACGCCGCGTCCTCATCCGAGGCGAGCACGTCGAACTGGGTCGAGCCCTGGGAACGGACGTAGTTGTCGAGGTCTCCCACTCGGGCGCCGCGGACGTCGTTAAACCGCTCGAGGTCGCGCAGCAGGTCGACGGCGGTGTTGGTGTGCCGTGCGGGGTTCGCCCGCCAGCCAAGGGTTCCCCGCGTTTCGTTGTTGTCCCAAGCCAGCGTGTATCCGCCGCGGTGGATCCCCATGGTCGCAGCCAGCAGCATCGTGACGGTTGTCTTGGTGCCACCGCCCTTGGGGTTGACCACAACGATGGTCTTGGGGCCGTCCAGGCTGCGTTGGATCGAAGCGACCTCGCCGCGGTACTCCCGTTCGGCCAGTCCAGGCCCCGGATGGATCAGACCCCCTGTCAACCACTGGATTCTGGCCTGCCAGCCCTGTTGGGCCTCCCCAACAGGTGCTGGGGGCCGAGCAGCGATCAAGTCGTGCAGCGTCGGCACCTTCTGCCCCTGAGTCGTCTCGGTCTCAGCCCCGCCGCGACGGCGACGTGAGCTGCGGTGGCTCGGCCGGTAGGGGGGCTGTGAGTGGCCTTCGACCAGAGAGTCGCTCTCTGCGGAGACATCAGTTGATGGCGACATGCTGATAAATCTTACGACAGTTATGACGTGGCCTCTGCCCGAGGACCTCAGTCGCCGTGCGGGCTCGCACTGCCACGTTCAACTAGTGTGGCGGTTGCGCCAACTCTGTGGGAAGGACAACACGTGACCGCCGACGCCTCACGAAGTGATACGAGCGCTCCGAGCGTTTCGCAACCAAGGGTGAATACGCTGTCAATCGTCTCGATCGTTCTTGTCGTTGTGGCCGTGGCGGGCAGTGTCTTCGGTGCTTTCGTGCTGGCCGTCTTCGCGGTCGGTGCAGGCCATGTGGCATTGCAGCAGATCAAAGTTCGAGGCGAGCGGGGCGCCATGCTGGCTTACGTCGGCCTAGGCGTTTCCTATCTGATTGCAACCTTCGCCCTGGTCGACAGTGTGTACCTCTACTTCACATTCCTCACCAGGTAAGAGACCAAGAGCGAGCGCAGCGAGCCCCCGCCCCTTGCCCTGGGCCCAATCCTGCATTCATCAGCGTCAGAAGTCCCCAGTCGATTGCCCGGTGACGAACCGCCCGCGGACGGGGCACCTGACGAGGCGGATTGGCTCGTGCTCGTGGACTCCGACGGGGTGCGCAAGCTGGCCTGACGCCGATCACTGCCATGGACGGCAAGGTCGTCTGCTTCTTCCAGGTCGCGCAGAAGTTCAAGACGAGGTACGCGACGTTCGGCTTCAGCGACCAGGCGAACCTGTGGGGGTAGGAGTCCCCTCCGGGCGAGAATGTGGTGTGAGCCACTGGGTGCTGCACGTCGACCTCGACCAGTTCATCGCGGCTGTCGAGCTGCTGCGCCATCCCCAGCTGCGGGGGCGTCCAGTGGTCGTCGGGGGTGATGGCGACCCGACCAAGCGCGGCGTGGTCAGCACCGCCTCGTACGAAGCCCGCGAATACGGCGTGCACTCAGGGCTCCCCTTGCGGACCGCGGCGAGACGGTGCCCCGAAGCGGTGTTCCTGGCCGTTGACCGCGAGCTCTACGAGGCCGCCTCCGCAAAGGTCATGGAGACGCTCCACGAGCTCGATGCCGTCGTCGAGGTCCTCGGCTGGGACGAGGCATTCCTTGCCGTCGAGACGGACGACCCGGAGGCGTATGCGCGGGGGATCCAGCAGCGCGTCCGTGCGGCCACCGAGCTCGACTGCAGCGTGGGCATCGGCCAGAACAAGCTGCAGGCCAAGTTGGCCACCGGCTTCGGCAAGCCGGCCGGCATCTTCCGGCTGACCCACGAGTCGTGGTTCGCCGTACTCGGCGAGCGGCCGACCGACGTGCTGTGGGGCATCGGCTCCAAGACGGCCACGCGGCTCAGCGGGATGGGCATCTCCACCGTTCTCGAGCTCTCGCGGGCTGATCCACAAGCCCTGGCCGCGGCATTCGGACCCACGACCGGTCCGTGGTTGGTGGCGCTGGCGCAGGGCCGGGGCAGCTCGACGGTGGTGAGCGCGCCGCACGTTGCCCGCTCACACAGCCGTGAGACCACGTTCCAGCAAGACCTGGAGGACTGGGACCGCGTACGCCACGAGGTCGCCGTCCTCGTTCGGCACGTCGCTGAAGATGTCGTCGCTGGGCATCGTCGCGCCGTCCGCGTCATCGTGAAGGTGCGCTACGCGCCGTTCACCACCCTCACCCACGGCCGGGCGCTGACAGCGCCATCCTCGGACGTGGAGGCGATCGAGCTGGCCGCCCTGGCTGCCCTGGACGCGTTCACCTCACGACAGCCGGTGCGGTTGCTGGGTGTTCGAGCCGAGCTCGAGGTCTGAATCCACCTCCTTCTCCCCATCGGAGCTGTTCGACCAGGCCACGAGACGAGGCGGGGAGGTCGATCGACCTGCCGCCCACGCGGCACTTACGCGTTTCTTCATCATTCGGACCCCCCATTGGCTTAGGTTGGGCCCTGACTGGGCGAACCCCAGACTGATCAGCTTCACCATTCTGCTTCTCCGGCTGGCTGCTGGAGGTGACTACCTCCATGGTCCCGGCAGTGCGTCTGTAACAAGCGCACTCCTCCTCCAGCAGCCAGCCGGAGAAGCAGAACCGGTTTGCGAACGGGTCATGAGCCGTGGCGAAATCCCTCTGGCCCTGGCTCCCCGACGGGTGTAAGAATGTAGTCGGCCGAGCGCTATGCCAACACCCCGACACGTTCGGGCGGAGATGGCTTGTTGGCGAACGAGGGCGGCCAAAATGAGATAGGTGGCATCGCGGACCAGTGTCGTCAGCACGCCGGTCTGTGACGCCCGAGCACCGTTTGGCAAAGGAGGCCGAACATGACTGAAGATCGCGAGAAGCTCATCCGGCGGTACACGGACGAGGTCTGGAACAAGGGCAACGTCGATCTGTGTGATGACATCTTCGAAACCCACGCCTCTATCCATGACCCGAGCTTCCCCGTCAACGGAGTCAAAGGCATCAAGGATCAGGTTCGCCAGCTGAGAGTGGCACAACCCGATTTCCGCCTCGACGTCCACGACGTCCTGGTGGCCGGCGACATGACCGCGACCCGCTACACCCTCAGCGGGACCTCGAAGAAGGAGTTCCGTGGGGTTCCGCCTACCGGCAAGTCCTACGCGATGAGCGGCATGACGATCGACAAGTGGCAGAACGACAGGATCATCGAGGAGTGGACGGTCTACGACCTGCTCGGATGCCTGCAGCAGCTCGGCATCATCCCCGAGATGGCGCAGATGAGCACGAACGCCTGAGCGTTCTTCCCACAGGACAGGCCGGGCCACTGGCCCGGCCTGTCCTGTGCCGTTGACCCCGCGTGTCCTCTGCTGGTCGGGAGCATCGCCTGGCGCGGGTAAACCTCAGGCCAGGACCCGCGCTCGCCACTGGACTTCGGCCCAGTTGACGCAGCGCATTGTCAGGCACGTGGCCGCCCGAACATTGAGGTGGCCACGATCGGCATTCTCGGCGGTAGATGTGCGCCGTTTGCGTGTCGTTCACCTGATCGGCGACTCGTCCGCGCTATGAATGAGGAGACCCCGCCAAGTATGAGTTGGCGGGGCCTCATCTTTGTCTGGGTGTGACACTCCCCGACTGGCCGGTCAGTGCGGCAGGATCCCCACGCTCCGTCACGGGCGGGTCCAGTGGGTTCCCCCGCTGGCTGCAGGACCTCGTTTACTGACCGTCGACGCCGCCCGTTACCGGGTGCGTACTTTCTGTTCTACGCCTTGTCGGCGGCGTTCGCAAGAGGTCCGGCACGCCTCACCGGAGCTGCGTGCCGGTAGGTGCGGCGGTGCCTCGACCGGGGTCAGCGAGGAGGCATCCGCAGGGCGCCGTCGAGCCGGATGACCTCGCCGTTGAGCATGCCGTTGTCGACGATGTGGGCGACCAGCGAGGCATACTCCGGGGGCCGGCCCAGCCGCGAGGGGTGAGGCACCTGGGCCTCGAGGACCGCTGTGGCCTCATCCGGTAGTCCGGCCAACATCGGTGTCGCGAACGTCCCGGGCGCGATGGTCACGACCCGGATGAGCTTGTCGGCGAGGTCTCGCGCTGCAGAGAGCGTGAGGGCGACGATGCCTCCCTTGGACGCGGCATACGCGGCCTGCCCGATCTGCCCGTCGTACGCGGCGATGGACGCCGTCATCACGATGACCCCGCGGTCACCGTCAACCGGTTCGTTCTCGAGCATGGCCGCCGCGGCCAGGCGGACGACGTTGAACGTGCCGATCAGGTTGATGTCGATGACGTTCCGGAAGGACTCGAGGTCCATCGGGCCCTTTCGACCGACGACCCGGCCGGGTGTTCCGATGCCTGCGCAGTTGACCACGATCCGAAGATCGCCGAGCTCCCTGGCGGCGGCGATCGCGGCCTGGACCTGGGCCTCGTCGCGCACGTCGGCAGGACTGAAGCGAACACGGTCGCCGAGCTCGGCAGCGAGGGCCTGGCCGGCAGACGAGGGCAGGTCGATGATGACGACCGAGGCGCCGCCCGCGTGCAGACGGCGGGTGGTGGACTCACCCAGTCCGGAGGCGCCGCCGGTGACAAGCGCGACCGTGGAAGCGTTGATCTGCAAGGGATTTCTCCTAGGAAGACGGGTCAGCCGCGAAGCAGCTGGCGGGCGATGACGAGGCGCTGGATCTGGTTGGTGCCTTCGAAGATCTGGGTGACCTTGGCCTCGCGCATGTATCGCTCGACGGGGAAGTCACGCGTGTAACCGTAGCCACCGAGCACCTGAACCGCGTCGGTCGTGACCTTCATGGCCGCGTCTGTGCAGATGAGCTTGGCCACCGCGGCCTGACGGGTGAAGGGCTTGCCGGCGTCCTTGAGCCGAGCGGCATGGAGATAGGTTGCGCGCGATGACGTCACGGCGGCTTCCATGTCAGCGAGCAGGAACGACAGGCCCTGGAACTCGCTGATGGCTTTGCCGAACTGCTCCCGCTCCTTGCTGTATTTCGCGGCCACGTCCAGCGCCGCTTGCGCCAGACCCGTTGCGGCTGCGGCGATTCCGAGGCGGCCTGAGTCGAGCGCGTGAAGGGCGATCGACATGCCCGAGCCAGGTGCGCCGATCAGACGGGCGTTGTCGACGAGGGCTCCGTCAAAGATGACCTGGCGGACGGTGTCGCAGGTCAGGCCCATCTTGCGCTCGGGCGCGCCGAAGGAGATGCCCTCGGTGTCGGCGGGGATGACGAAGCAGGACAAGCCCTTGCTCGGGTGGTCGTCCGTGCGCACGAAGGCGGTGTAGTAGTCGGCATGTCCGGCGTGCGAGATCCAGGCCTTGGTGCCCTTGATGCTGTACTGCGAGCCATCCTGAGTGGGGGTGGCCCTGGTGGAGATCGCCGAGACGTCGCTGCCGGCCTGCGGCTCGGAAAGGCAGTAGGCACCGAGGGTCTGGCCGCTGAGCATCGCCGGGAGCAGGTCTGCTCGTTGCTGGTCACTGCCGTACTCCGCCACCGGGAAACAGGTCAGGGAGTGCACCGAGACACCCACGGCCACGCTCATCCAGGCCGAGGCGATCTCCTCAACGACCTGGAGGTAGACCTCATACGGCTGGCCGCCTCCGCCGAGCTCCTCGGCATACGGCAGCGAGAGCAGGCCCGAGCGGCCCAACAAGGCGAAGGTGTCGCGCGGGAACTCGGCTGCCTCCTCGGCGGCATCCACCTTGGGTGCAAGCTGGTCGGCGCAGATCTCGCGCGTCAGGTCGATGAGGTCCTGGGACTCCTCGGTGGGCATCACACGTTCCGCTGGCATGATGCAGACGATACGGCCCTGCCCGCCGAGCCTGGACCAGACCTTCTCCGAAAGGACGACACCATCGACAACGTGTGGCTCACACCAGCCGCCGAGCTGAACGGACAACGCCTGTGAACGCGTCACCTCTGCACGACCCCGGAGCCCGAGGATTCGCCAGCGACAACTACGCCGGCATCCACCCCGAGATCCTCGAGGCCATCGTCCGGGCCAACGGTGGACACCAAGTGGCCTACGGCGCCGACGTCTACACGCAGCGCCTGCAGAGCGTCTTCCAGCAGCACTTCGGTGGCGACGCCACGGCCTACCCGGTCTTCAACGGGACCGGCGCCAACGTCATCTCGCTGCAGGCGATGACCGAGCGCTGGGATGCGGTCATCTGCGCCGAGTCTCAGACCTCCGGAAGTAGGGACGGGCTGAGTGTTGAGATTCATGTGGCGCTGACGTGGTAGGTCAGGGTACGGCGGTCGCCGGGTAGCCTTGCTGGGGTGGCGTTGAGTTCCTGGGCGAGCAGTTG
>Ga0209587_1000617_pt1 | contig 17335 bp, 14 predicted proteins | sample NGEPerD_2_FD_184512 | JGI IMG/M metagenome (GOLD analysis project Ga0209587, IMG submission 184512) | Arctic peat soil microbial communities from the Barrow Environmental Observatory site, Barrow, Alaska, USA - NGEE PermafrostL1-D... | ecosystem: Environmental > Terrestrial > Soil > Wetlands >... | reverse complement strand
CAGCGCCCCCGGACGGTCAGGTTCCCCACTCGATCACCTTCTTCGGCGTTTCCTCAGGGCCTGGGCGGGCCGGGCGGTGGGACGGGGACCTGGGCGAGCACGTGCTGCACCACCTCGGTCGTACGATGGCCGCTCATCGTGGCCTCCATCGTCGGCAGCAACCGGTGGGGAAGAACCTCCGGCGCCAGATCGTGTACGTCGTCCGGCAGCACGAACTCGCGGCCCTGCATCGCCGCCCACGCCTTCGACGCGCGGACCAGGTGCAGGGTCGCGCGCGGAGAGGCGCCGAGCCGGAGATCGGGGGAGCGTCGGGTCGCGGTGCTCAGCGCGACGGCGTACTGCTGGACCACGGGTGAGACGTAGACACTGTCGGTCACCTCGATGAGTTTGCGTACCTCGGCCGCATCGGTGACCGGCTCGAGCTCCTCGAGTGGGCTGACGCCGTCTCGCGCCGAGAGCATCGCGATCTCGGCGGACTCGACTGGGTAGCCCATCGAGAGCCGCACCATGAACCGGTCACGCTGGGCCTCGGGCAGCGCGTAGGTGCCCTCCATCTCGATGGGGTTCTGGGTGGCGATCACCATGAACGGCGAATCGAGGGACCAGGTCGTCCCGTCGACGGTGACCTGGGCCTCCTCCATGCACTCGAGCATGGCCGCCTGGGTCTTGGGGCTGGCCCGGTTGATCTCGTCCCCGACCACGACGTTGGCGAAGATCCCACCGGGACGGAACTCGAACTTGCGGGTGTCCTGGTTGAAGATCGACACCCCGGTGACGTCTGAGGGCAGCAGGTCGGGGGTGAACTGGATCCGCCGGACCGTGCAGTCGATGGACCGGGCGAGCGCCTTGCTCAGCATCGTCTTGCCGACTCCGGGGACGTCCTCGATGAGCAGGTGACCACCGGCGAGCAGGACCACGAGTGCGGACCTGGCGATCTCCGGCTTGCCCTCGATGACTCGCGCAATGTTGCCCTGGATCCGCTCCGCGACCGCGCGTACCTCATCGACGTCGGCACCGCTCGACGCCCGGGTTCCTTCTTCACCCACCACTGGCCCCACTGCTCCCGCCGCTTCGCCCACCAGACCGCGCCCGACCGATCCGGGGGCCATCACCCCATCAAGTGAAGCCCATCGCACCACACCGGCGCTGGGCCGAACAGGCAAACGCGTCTCGATCCGGTCGCCGAGCGTGGCAACGCCCATGGTCGCTGTGCAGCCGAGCAAGCCAGATCGTGGTGAAAAGGGCATCGCTGTGGGCCAATAGTGGTTGACGGTGGAGGGTTGTGGAGTAAAGTGGTGCGAAGTGGAGGGACCGGCACGCTGCTGGACCAGCGGGGCGAGGGTGAGGGGAGCAGCCGATGTTCTCCGGCACCTACACCCCAAAGCTCGACGAGAAGGGCCGCCTCTTCCTCCCGGCAAAGTTCCGCGACGAGATGAAGGAGGGCCTGGTGATCACCCGAGGCCAGGAACGTGCCCTCGACATCCGCACGCAGGCCGACTTCCACGTCTTCAGTGAGAAGTTCCAGAACGCGTCGCAGACCGACGCCCGGCTCCGGGGCTACGGCCGGATGTTGTTCGCGCTGGCATCGGAGCAGGTGCCGGACAAGCAGGGCCGCGTCACGATCACCCCCGAGCTGCGGCAGTACGCCGGGCTCGGCCGGGAAGCCGTGGTCATCGGGATCTACAACCGGATCGAGATCTGGGAGCCACGCTCCTGGGCCGACTACACGACAGACCAGGAGCAGACCTTCGCCAACCTCCAGGAAGAGATCTTCCCACGCCTTCAGGACGGCTGATTCTGGACGGCCGCGCCTGATCGGGGCGCGTCTGAACGCCGGCTCGCAAGCAGCAGCACAACTTCACAACGGTGATCGCAGGGCGAGGCTCGCGTCCGCTCCTCCCACAGATTCCTCTGACGCACCTTCCCCGGTGTCAGATGAATCGCTTCCGGTGAAGACCCGGGGTTGAGCGGACGGAGAACCTGGCCCTGCGATCACCCCCAGCAGCAACCTCAGCCACACCTCAGCAGCTGAGCAACTCGAGGGGTCGAATCGATGAACGGCAGCACCGTCACACCGGCACGACGGGTCCGGCACGAGCTGCGCGACACCCTCGCAATGATGATCTTCTCGGCCGTCACCTCCTGCGTGTTGGCCATCGCCCTGACCCTCATGGTCCGGCTCGGGAGCTAGGCCGTGTCTCCCGAGCCCGAGCCCACTCCCACCCACGTCCCGGTCCTTCTCGACCGGGTCGTTGCCTTGGTGGCGCCGGCACTCGAGCACCCCGGCGCGGTCTTCGTCGATGCCACCCTCGGCCTCGGGGGGCACTGCGAGGCCGTGCTCGACCGGTGCCCCGAGGCACACGCCGTCGGAGTGGACCGCGACCAGCACGCTCTCGAGCGGGCCGGTGCGCGACTTGCCCCCTTCGAGGGGCGGACCACGCTCGTGCACGCGGTCTACGACAAAATCCCCGATGTCCTCGACGAGCTGGGGATCGAGGCGGCTGACGGCATCCTGTTCGACCTCGGTGTCTCCTCCATGCAGCTCGACGTCCGCGAGCGAGGGTTCGCCTACGCCGCGGACGCGCCCCTGGACATGCGCATGGACGACACCGAGGGCCAGACCGCTGCGGACGTCCTGAACACCTACCCAGCAGCCGAGCTGGCCCGGATCCTGCGCTCCTACGGCGAGGAGAAGTTCTCCAGGCAGATCGCTCGCGCCATCGTGCGGGCCCGCGAGAACGAGCCGTTCACCGACTCCGCGCGGCTGGTCGACCTCCTGCGCGACACGATCCCCGCGCCTGCCCGTCGTACGGGCGGACACCCGGCCAAGCGCACCTTCCAGGCGCTCCGGATCGAGGTCAACGACGAGCTCCGCGTTCTGCGTCGCGCGATCCCGGCAGCGATCGCCTCCATCGGCGTGGGTGGTCGCGTCGTGGTGATGAGCTACCACTCGCTCGAGGACCGACTGGTCAAGCAGGCATTGGCCGCCGGCACCACCTCGCAGGTGCCGCACGACCTGCCCGTCGTACCGCCCGGGCACGAGCCGCCGCTCCGCAACCTGACCAGGGGTGCCGAGAAGGCGTCCGCAGAAGAGATCGAGCAGAACCCGCGCGCGGCCTCTGTCCGGCTCCGTGCTGTCGAGCGCGTCAACACGAACAGGCCCGGACAGATCAGGCCCGGAAAGAAGAGGCCCGGAAAGAAGAGGCCCGGAAAGAAGAGGGGAGTCACCGCCGCATGAGCACCTTGACCAACTCTGCCAAGGCAGGGGTCCGCGCACGGGTCCCTCGCTTCGCCGAGGCCGCCGTGGAACGTGCTCGCCTCACCGTGGTGCCGCCGCGACGCTCGCTTGGCCGCACCGAGGCCGCGCGGATGCCGTTCGCGGTGCTCGTGATCGCGATCCTGGCGGCCGGCGTGGTCGGTCTGCTGATGTTCAACACCAACATGCAGCAGGCCTCCTTCAAGGCAACGGCCCTGCAGGCCCGGGTGGACGTGCTCACCGCCAGGGAACAGTCCCTGGACCTCGAGCTGGACCAGCTGCGCGACCCGCAGCACCTTGCCGTCGCCGCCAAGCGCCTCGGCATGGTTGCCCCCTCTCAGCCGGCCTTCGTGCGGCTCGGCGACGGGCGCGTCCTGGGCACGCCGACACCGGCCACCGCTGGGGACTCCGTGCGGATCAACCCGCTGCCCCCGCCGCTGCCCGACGAGATCAAGCAGAAGACGGTCTTCGTGAAGGCCAGACCGACCACGCCGGAGAACACGTCGAGGAACGGGTCGAAGACTTCGGGCTCCGACACCCCCGCCACCTCCGCGACTGGTACGCGCGCAGGCGATAGGAAGAAGGCCAACACCGACACGGGCACCTCCACCACCGGCAACTCCAACACCGGCAACTCCAACAGCGCGGCCGATTCCGGAGCAACACGTTGACACGTCCCCAGGCCAAGAGGTCAGGCAGCCTGCGAGGGTCGAGCCACGTGCGCCTGCGAGTCGGGCTCCTGATCATCGCCATGCTGCTCTCGCTCTTCGGTGCGCGGCTCTTCCAGCTCCAGGGCGTCGACTCCAAGGCCTACGCCTCGCGGGCCGAGGCGGCCGGGCTGGTCTCCATCGAGCTGCCGGCCAAGCGCGGCCGCATCCTCGACCGGAACGGCGTCCCGCTTGCTGCGTCCATCGCCGGCACGATGATCGTGGCAGACCCGACGCGCACCACGCCCCACGCCGAGGCGATCGCCAAGATCCTGGCCGAGCGGCTGCACAAGGACTACTTCGACCTCCTTGCGAAGCTGACCAAGAAGAACGACCATGTCCGGTTCGTCTACGTCGCGCGCCGGATCCCCTCGACGCTGGCCGCCAACGTGATGGACGAGCTGAGGAAGCACGAGTATGCAGGAGTGGACACCCGCTCCGATCCGCTGCGTACCTATCCGGCCGGCGATGTCGCGGCGAACCTCGTCGGGCTCGTCGGCGTCGACGGCATGGGCCTGGCCGGGCTGGAGCTGAACTTCGACAAGCTGCTGGCAGGAAAGGACGGCAAGGAAACCTACGAGGTCGGTGGTGGCAACCGGATCCCGCTCGGTGAGAACAGCCGGGTCAAGCCGGTCGAGGGCAAAGATCTTCGGCTGACCATCGACCGCGACGTCCAGTGGTACAGCCAACGGGTGCTCCGGGCGGCCGTGCAGTCGGCCAAGGCGAAGTCGGGCGCCGCCGTCGTGCTCGACTCCCGCACCGGGGAGCTGTTGGCCCTCGCCGACTATCCGAGCTTCGACCCCAACAAGCCGGGAAGGGCCAGCGAGGGGCTGCTGAACAGCAAGGCGCTCGCGGACGTCTACGAGCCCGGCTCGGTGGAGAAGGTGCTCACGGCCTCATCGCTCATCGACGCCGGCAAGGTCACGCCCACCACGAAGATCAGGGTGCCTGGCGATCTTCCGGTGCTTGACCGCAACATCGGCGACTGGTTCGAGCACGGGCTGATCCGCCTGACCATGGCCGGCGTGATCGCGCGCAGCTCGAACATCGGCACGGCGCTCGCCGCCACGGAGCTCACCCCCGAGCAGCTGTGGTCCTACCTCGACAAGTTCGGACTCGGTCGTCGTACCGGCGTGGGCGTGCCCTTCGAGACTCGCGGCCTGCTGCCGCCCGCCTCGATCTGGTCGTTCCTGACTCGCGCCCAGGTGGCCTTCGGTCAGGGGCTCTCGGTCAACGTCCTGCAGTTGGCCGCAGCGGTGAACTCCCTGGCCAACGGCGGGGAGCTGGTCGCACCCAGCCTCGTGGAGGGACGAGCCACCACGGCGAAAGGTGAGGTGGTCGGCACCGCAACGACCACCCGGCACCGTGTCGTGAGCTCCCGGGCCGCGAGCCAGACCGCGCAGATGATGGAACTGGTCACGACCCCGGACGTCGGGACCGCGCCAGATGCCGGGATCGAGGGCTACCGGGTGGCGGGCAAGACGGGAACGGCCCAGGAGGTCGGTGGGAAGTGCAAGTGCTACCAGGACGGCGGCATCGCCGTGTCGTTCGCGGGCTTCGCGCCGGCCGACAAGCCGCGCTTCACCGTCTATGTCGTGGTCAAGGACCCCGCCGAGGGCGCCAGCGGTGGTGGCACCGCGGGACCCGTGTTCCGCAAGATACTCAGCTACGTCCTGCAGAAGTACGCCGTTCCGCCGACCGGCACCGCGCCGTCCACGCTGCCCATCAAGTGGGGTCGCCACGCCGCGCGGGCCGATCGGTAGCTTTTCGCTGGTGGTCACGAACTTGTGGGAATGAGCACTAACCTCGAGTGGTGCCCGAGCAGAACGACGAGCGGCAGCGAGTTGTGAGTCCAACTGGTCTCACTCGACCGAGTGCTCCGCCGCGGACCCCGCTGGCGCAGGTGAGTGCGTGGACCGGTGCCGAGATCAGGCCGGGGGTCGGTGACCCCGCCAATGACCCCGCCAATGACGCTGCCGATGACGCCGCCCCGGTCGAGGCGACCGTGACCGGCCTTTCCCTGAGCTCCCAGCGGGTGCAGCCCGGAGACCTCTACGCCGCCCTCCCCGGCAGTCGCGCCCACGGTGCGTCGTACGCAGGCGACGCGGTCTGTGCCGGTGCCGTGGCCGTGCTGACCGACGAGGAGGGGGCCCGGATCATCGGGGAGGCGGAGGTGCCCCTGCTGGTCCTCGAGAAGCCTCGCTCCGTGCTCGGCACGCTGGCGGCGCATCTCTACGCAGAGCCCGCACGTTCCCTGACGCTGATGGCCGTGACGGGCACGCAGGGCAAGACGACCACCACCCGGCTCCTCGAGGGCGGGCTCTGCGCGGTGGGGGTGAGCGCGGCCGTGATCGGCACCGTCGGCACCCGGATCAACGGACAGGACGTCAAGACCGCACTGACCACACCCGAGGCGCCTGACCTGCACGCGCTGTTCGCGGTGATGGTGGAGCTGGGGGTGACCGCATGCGCGATGGAGGTCTCCAGCCACGCGCTGGTGATGGGCCGGGTCGACGGCGTGGTCTTCGATGTGGCGGCGTTCCTCAACCTGGGGCGTGACCACCTCGACTTCCATAAGGACGTGGAGGACTACTTCACAGCCAAGGCGTCGCTCTTCACCCCCGCGCGCACCCGTCGGGGCCTGACGAACCTCGACGACGCCTTCGGCCGCCGACTGTTGGACGAGGCATCTGTGGCGATGATGACCTTCTCCCCTTCGGGCGACGCGCAGGCCGACTGGCGTGCCGAGGACATCTCGATGGAGCCCTCCGGATCACAGTTCACAGTCGTCACCCCGCAGGGCGCCCGGATCGCGGCCAGCGTGCCCGTGACCGGCAGCTTCAACGTCGAGAACGCGCTGTGCGCCATCGCCCTCGCCGGCGAGGCCGGGCTCGACCCTCGACAGGTTGCCGACGGGATCGCGCGCAGCGGTGGGGTTCCGGGGCGGCTCGAGCAGGTCGACTCCGGGCAGGACTTCCTGGCGATCGTCGACTACGCGCACAAGCCCGATGCGCTCGAGGCCGCACTCGCCGCGCTTCGTCCGCTGACCGTGGGCCGGCTGGTACTGGTCATCGGCGCGGGCGGAGACCGGGACACCGGCAAGAGGCCGGTGATGGGTGAGATCGCGGCCAGGCTGGCCGACGTGCTGGTGGTGACCGACGACAACCCCCGCACCGAGGACCCCGCCTCGATCCGGGCCGCGATGCTGGCCGGCGCCGCGGAGGTCACGGTCCCTGGAGGAACCGGTGCCGAGATCCTGGAGATCGGCGACCGTCGTACGGCGATCCGGCGGGCCGTCGAGATGGCCCGCGGCGGCGACACCGTCGTGATCGCGGGCAAGGGACACGAGACCGGGCAGGAGATGGCCGGCACCGTGTACCCCTTCGACGATCGTGACGAGCTCCGCGCCGCCCTTGCGGAGCGAGGCACCCCGACGTGATCCGGCTGGACCTGGGGGAGATCGCCGGCATCGTCGGCGGGCGGGTGGTCGACGCCGACCCGACGGGATCCGTGGTCGCGGGACCGGCGTTCCTCGACAGCAGGGCTCCGGAACCCGGCGGCCTGTTCGTCGCCTTCGACGGCGAGCACGTGGACGGTCACGACTACGCCCGGGCAACAGTCGAAGGTGGAGCCGCGGCCGTTCTCGGCACCCGTGCCACCGGCGTACCCACGGTGCTCGTCACCGATGCGCGCGCCGCGCTGCAGGAGCTTGCTCGCATCGTCCTCGCGCGGCGCCGGGAGATGCGCAGCCCGCTGACGGTCGTCGCTGTCACCGGTTCCCAGGGGAAGACGACCGTCAAGGACATGCTGGCCCGCGTGCTTGCCGAGGCCGGGCCCACGGTCGCGACGGCCGGATCCTTCAACAACGAGCTCGGCCTGCCTCTCACGGTGCTGCGCGCCGACGAGCAGACCCGCTACCTCGTCCTGGAGATGGGTGCCCGTGGGGTCGGCAACCTCACCGAGCTCTGCGCGATCGCGCCTCCCGACGTGTCCCTGGTCCTGAACGTCGGCAAGGCACACATGGGCGAGTTCGGTTCGCAGGCACAGATCGCGGTGACCAAGGGGGAGCTCGTCGAGGCACTGCAGCCCGACGGCGCGGCCGTACTCAACCTCGACGACCCGCTGGTCGCCGCCATGTCCGACCGCACGAACGCGCACGTGTGGACCTTCGGCACCTCGGCCGACTCCGAGGTGCGGCTGGGCGAGGTGCGTCTCGACGACCTCGGCCGGGCTTCGTTCGACCTCGGCTACCGCGGAGAGACCGAACACGTGTCCCTTCTCGTCCTGGGCGGCCACCAGTCCCTCAACGCGGCCGCCGTCTGTGCGACTGGCCTGGCGGCCGGGCGCCCCTTCGACCGGATCGCCGACAGCCTGCGTGCGGTCGACCGGCTCTCGCCGGGGCGGATGGAGCTGCACGAGCGCGCCGACGGTCTCGCGGTGGTCAACGACGCCTACAACGCCAACCCGGACTCGATGCGGGCCGCGCTCGAGACCCTCGCGCGCATGGGCCGCGGGTCCACTCGACGAACGGTCGCCGTGCTCGGGGAGATGCGCGAGCTCGGTCCCGATGCCGACCAGGAACACCGACGGGTGGGCCGGCTCGCCCACCGGCTCGGTATCGACGTCGTCGTGGTGGTCGGCTCCGGCGCCAAGGGGGTGTACGACGCCCTCGTCGGGCTGCGCGGGCGCGACGATGACGGGCGCCACGCGACTCGCCAGGTCGAGACCACCACCGAGGCCGGCAGCTGGTTGCGCGAGAATGTGGCCGGCCCGGACGTCGTACTCATCAAGGCGTCACGCGGTGAGCGACTCGAACGGGTCGCCGACATTGTGATGGGTGAGCCCGACGGACCAGACGGACCAGACGCACCAGACGGAGAGGAGTCGGTGAGTTGAGAGCGATCCTGCTGGCCGGCGGCCTGTCGCTGATCCTCACCCTTGTCGGGACCCGATATGCCATTCGCGTGCTCGCCAAGCACGGCTACGGCCAGCTGATCCGTGACGACGGGCCCACGACGCACCACACCAAGCGAGGCACGCCCACCATGGGCGGCCTGGTGATCGTGCTCGCCTCCGTGCTCGCCTACTTCCTCGCGACCTTCGTCACCGGCAACACCCCCAGTGCTTCGGCAATGCTGCTGATCTTCTTGTTCGTGGGCCTCGGCACCGTCGGCTTCCTCGACGACTACATCAAGATCTCCCGGCAGCGCAGCCTCGGCCTGCGCAGCCGGGCGAAGTTCATCGGCCAGACCTTCGTCGCGCTGGTCTTCGGCTGGCTGGCACTCTCGCCGTGGCTGGAGGACTTCCGCGGCCAGACGCCCGCGGGACATGCCATCTCGTTCATCCGCGACCCGCGTGACCTCACGCTGCCGGTGATCGTGCTGGTGCTGTTCATCTGGCTGATGATCGCCGGCTCGAGCAACGCGGTGAACCTCACCGACGGCCTCGACGGCCTGGCGGCCGGCGCATCGGTGATGACGTTCGGCGCCTACACGATCGTCAACATCTGGCAGAACAACCAGTGGTGCGGACGGGCCGCCGGGCCCAAGTGCTACGAGGTGCGTGACCCGCTCGACCTCGCCGTGGTCGCCGCGGCGATCACGGGGGCCTGCTTCGGCTTCCTGTGGTGGAACGCCTCCCCGGCCAAGATCTTCATGGGCGACACCGGCTCGCTCGCGCTCGGTGGGGCGCTCGCCGGGTTCGCCGTCCTCACCCGGACCGAGTTCCTGCTGGCGCTGCTCGGTGGGCTGTTCGTGATCCAGACCCTCTCGGTGATTCTGCAGGTCGGGTTCTTCAAGGCCACCAAGGGCAGACGACTCTTCCGGATGGCTCCGTTGCACCACCACTTCGAGATGCTGGGCTGGGAGGAGATCACCGTCGTCATCCGTTTCTGGCTGATCGCGGGCATCTTCGTCGCGGCCGGGTTGGGTGTGTTCTACGGCGAATGGGTCGCCGGCGTATGAGCACCCCACCACGCTGCTCGCTGCGCTCCCACCGCGGCGGGGACCCCGCTCCTGCCAGGAATCCGGCATGACTAATCAGATCCATGCGCTCGGTCGCGAGAGCGACTGGAACGGCGTCCGGGCCGTCGTCGCCGGCATGGGCGTCTCGGGCTTCGCCGCCGCCGACAGCCTGACCCACCTCGGCGCGCAGGTGACCGCTCTCGACGACTCCGAGGCCGGCGACCGTGGCGAGAAGGCAACGTTGCTCGAGATCCTGGGCGCCTCGGTGCGGCTGGGTCCGGGCTCCACCGCGAAGCTGCCCGGTGACGTCGACGTGGTCGTGACATCACCCGGCTGGTCGCCGTCCGCGCCGCTGCTGGCGCAGGCGGCGCAGCGCGGCATCCCGATCTGGGGCGAGGTGGAGCTGGCCTGGCGGCTGCGTGACCCGGCGCGTCCCGCGCCGTGGCTGGCCGTCACCGGCACCAACGGCAAGACCACGACGGTCCAGATGCTCGAGGCGATGCTGCGCGCCGAGGGCCTGCGCACCGTGGCGTGCGGCAACGTCGGCCTGCCGATCGTCGAGGCCGTGATGGATCCGGAGCCGTACGACGTGCTGGCCGTCGAGCTCTCCAGCTTCCAGCTCCACTACACCTCCTCGATGCAGGCCCGGTCCGCGGCGGTGCTCAACCTCGCCGAGGACCACCTGGACTGGTACGACGGCCCCAGTGGCGGCCGAGGTGGCGGCCCAAGTGGCGGCCCAGGTGGGGGGATGGCCGCCTACGCCGCCGACAAGGGCCGGATCTACTCCGGTGTCGAGCGTGCGTGCGTCTACAACCTCGCCGACCCCGTCACAAGGCAGCTGGTCCGCGAGGCGGGGGTGAAGGAGGGTGCGCGGGCGATCGGGTTCACCCTCGAGACGCCTGGTGCCGGGATGCTGGGCCTGGTCGACGACGTCCTTGCCGATCGGGCGTTCGTGGATGAACCTCAGACCTCAGCCGCCGAGCTGTGCACGCTCTCCGACCTCGCGACGAGCGCGCCGCACTACGTCGCGAACGCCCTGGCTGCCGCAGCACTGGCTCGGTCCCACGGCGTCTCGACCGCGGCGGTGAAGCAGGCACTGCGCGCGTTCCGCCCGGACGGTCACCGGATCGCGGAGGTCGCGGTCATCGACGAGATCACCTGGATAGACGACTCGAAGGCCACCAACCCCCACGCAGCGCTCGCCTCGCTCCAGGCCTACGACCCGGTGGTGTGGATCGCCGGCGGCCTGGCCAAGGGTGCGAGGTTCGACGACCTGGTCACATCGGTGCGCGACCGGCTCCGGGGGGTCGTACTCCTCGGACGCGACGCGCCCGTCATCCGGGAGGCGCTTTCGCGACACGCGCCCGATGTGCCCGTAATCGAAGTAGGCCCCGGAGAGACTGCAGGGGACGGACCCATGGGCCGCGTCGTCGCCGGTGCGGCGACGCTGGCTCGCCCCGGGGACACAGTGCTCCTGGCCCCGGGGTGTGCCTCCATGGACATGTTCGCCGACTACGGCGCACGTGGCGATGCCTTCGCCGCGGCCGTGCAGAGAATGCGGTGGGCTGAGTAGGCGACGTCGGGGTCAAGACACTAGGAATCTGGGAGGCAGCAGTGAGCGTCACCAGGCAGGCGCACAGGCAGCCCGGGACCGCCGGCTGGGTCGCTGCGCTGGTTTCTGGGCGAGTCTCTGGGATGCGTCGGGCGGCGGAACGTCCACTGACCTCGTACTACCTGCTGCTCGGCGGCGCCACGATGCTGCTCGCCATCGGCCTGATGATGGTGCTCAGCGCTTCCAGCGTCTACTCCTACCGGGTCCACGACAGCAGCTACCACATCTTCCTCAAGCAACTGACCTGGGTGCTGATCGGTCTCCCAGCCGCCTGGCTGGCCAGCCGGATGAACCGCAGGTTCCTGCGTCTCCTCGCATGGCCCTCGGTGGTGTTGGCGGTCGTCCTGCTCCTGCTGACCCAGACCAGCCTCGGCTTCGAGGTCAACGGCAACCGCAACTGGCTGGCGCTGGGCCCACTGACCGTGCAGCCGTCCGAGATCGCCAAGCTCTCGATCGTCTTGTGGTCCGCCGACGTGTACGCCAGGAAGGAGAAGCTCCTCGGCAACCCGTGGCACGCGCTGATCCCGGTGGCGCCGGTCGTGGCGACGATCTCGATGCTGGTGGTCCTCCAGCACGACCTCGGCACGGCGCTGGTGCTGTTCGCGATCCTGCTCGGGATGCTCTGGGTCGTGGGTGTGCCGGCACGGCTGTTCGGCATCGCGCTTTCGCTGGTCGGCGTGGTGGCGTTCTACCTGGCGGCGTCCAACCCGGAGCGGCGTACCCGACTGACCAGCTTCATCGACCCGTTCAAGGACTTCCAGGGCGCCGGCTGGCAGGCCGGGCACGGCCTGCTCGGCATGTCCAGCGGGGGCATCTTCGGCAAGGGCCTCTCCGCCAGCCAGCAGAAGTGGGGCAACCTGCCCGAGGCCCATACCGACTTCATCTTCGCGGTGCTCGGCGAGGAGCTCGGCCTGATCGGCACACTGCTGGTGCTCACCCTCTTCGGCGCCATCGCGTCCGCCGCCATCCGGCTGGCGATCAACACCAGCGACCCGTTCGTGCGCTACTTGACGGCGGGTGCCACGATCTGGTTGATGTCCCAGATGATGATCAACGTCGGCATGGTGCTGGCCTTGCTGCCCGTGATCGGCATCCCGTTGCCACTGGTCTCCTACGGTGGATCGGCGCTGGTGCCGTCCATGGTGGCGCTCGGCCTGCTCGTCGGGTTCGCGCGCGCCGAGCCGGAGGCGGCGCAGGCATTGCGCGCCCGGCGGGGTGAGCGCAGAAATGAGCGGAGAGGTGAGCGCCGTCCCGGCGGCAAGAACCCGGCCCGCGGCGCCTTCCCAGGCGCGATCTCCGCGGGGAGCGCCCGCTCGAGGCGTTCTTGATGGTCCAGACCCCTGCTCCACGGCGGGTCCTGCTGGCGGGAGGTGGGACCGCCGGCCACACCTCCCCGCTGCTGGCCACCGCGGACGCGCTGCGGCGGCGCGACCCCGGCATCGTGGTCACCGCCCTCGGCACGGCGCGGGGGCTGGAGACGCGTGTCATCCCGGAGGCGGGCTACCCGCTCGAGCTGATTCCCCCGGTGCCGCTCCCGCGTCGGGCAGGACTCGACCTGCTCCGTACACCGGGTCGGTTGCGCGGTGCGATGAAGGCCGCGCTCGAGGTGGTCGACCGCATCCGCCCCGACGTGGTCGTGGGCTTCGGCGGCTACGTCTCGGTCCCGGCCTACCTCGCGGCACGCAAGCGCGGGCTGCCGCTGGTCGTGCACGAGGGCAACGCGCTGCCCGGGATCGCCAACAAGCTGGGTGCGCGGTTCACCACCCACGTCGCGACGAGCTTCCCCGAGACGGCCCTGCCGCATGCGCACTACATCGGCCTGCCGATCCGCCGAATGATCAGCATGCTCGACCGGGTGGCGCTCCGGGCCGAGGCGCGTGAGTTCTTCGGCCTCGACGCCGACCGGCCGACCCTGCTCGTGACCGGCGGGTCCCAGGGGGCTCGGCGGCTCAACCAGTCCGTGGCCGGCGCGGCGCCCGCGTTCGCCGGTGCCGGCGTCCAGGTGCTGCACATCCTGGGCCCCGCGGGCGAGGCCACCCCGGAGGAGACGCCCGGTGGTGCGCCGTACGTCACGGTGCCGTTCGTCAGCCGCATGGACCTCGCCTACGCCGCCGCAGACGCGGTCCTGTGCCGTGCAGGGAGCAACACCGTCACCGAGGTCTCCGGGGTCGGGCTGCCGGCCATCTACGTGCCGCTACCCATCGGCAACGGCGAGCAGGCCCACAACGCGCGACCGGTGGTGGACGCGGGCGGTGGCCTGCTGGTCGCCGACGCGGCACTCACCCCCGAGTGGGTGCGGAGCACCGTCCCGGATCTGCTGACCGACCCCGGACGCCTCGCGGCGATGTCCGCGGCCGCCGCCCACGTCATCCCGCTCGACGCCGATGACAAGCTGGCCGACATGATCCTCACCGCCCAATCAAGGACAGAGTCAAGGACAGGGTCAAGGAGGGGGTCCAGGAAAGGGTGCAGGTCCTGGCCCCGAAAGGCGTCCGGAAAGAGGTCTGTGAAGAGGTCTGTGAAGAGGTCTGGGCGATGAGGGTCCCGGTTCCCGAGATCCTGCTTCCCGCCGACCGGCTCGGCACCGTGCACTTCGTGGGCATCGGTGGCGCGGGACTTTCCGGCATCGCGCGGATCATGCTGGCCCGGGGCATCACCGTCTCCGGGAGCGACGCCAAGGAGTCGCGCACGCTCGAGGCACTGCGTGCCCTCGGGGCGATCTGCCACATTGGCCACGCGCCTGAGAACCTGGGTGCGGCCGACACGGTGGTCATCTCCACCGCCGTCCGCGAGACCAACCCCGAAGTCGTGGAGGCGACGCGGCGCGGGCTGCGTCTCCTGCCGCGGTCGGCCGCCCTCGAGTCGGTGATGCAGGAGCGCGTAGTGGTCGCGGTCGCCGGCACGCACGGCAAGACGACCACCACCTCGCTGCTGACCGTCGCGCTGCAGCACTGCGGAGCCGACCCCTCCTTCGCCATCGGGGGCGAGCTCAACGAGACCGGTTCCAACGCCCACGACGGCAGTGGCGACCTGTTCGTGGCCGAGGCCGACGAGAGCGACGGCGCCTTCCTCGTCTACTCGCCCCACGCTGCCCTGGTCACGAACGTCGAGGCTGACCACCTCGACAACTACGGCACTGTGGAGGCCTATCGAGCCGCCTTCGACACCTTCATCGACCGGGTCTCGCCCGACGGGTTCATGGTCGTCTGCGCCGACGACCCGGGTTCCGACGCGCTGGGTCGCACTGCCGTCGAGCGCGGGCACACCGTCGTCCGCGTGGGTGAGAGCCCGGACGCCGAAGTGCGTGCCGAGGGCCTCCGGTTCGCTGGTTCGAAGTCGCGCTTCACCGTCGTCGACCGTGGACGTCGGCTCGGCGAGGTCACTCTGCAGATCCCCGGTCGCCACTACGTGCTCGACGCCCTGGCTGCGCTGGCGTGCGGCCTGCGACTCGGCTTCGGGTTCCCCGAACTGGCTCGCGGGCTGGGTGCGTTCACTGGGACACGCCGGCGGATGGAGCTCAAGGGTGAGGAGGGCGGCGTGCGCGTCTATGACAGCTACGCCCACCACCCGAACGAGATCAGGGGTGACCTGCAGGCGGCCCGGTCGCTGGCCGGGGAGGCGCGTGTCGTGGTCGCCTTCCAGCCACACATGGTCTCGCGCACTCGCATCTTCGGGCACGACATGGGGGTCGCCCTGGGTGCCGCCGACGAGGTCGTCGTGATGGACATCTACGTCGCGCGGGAGGACCCGGAGCCGGGAGTGAGCTCCGCGATGGTCGCCGACGCCGTACCTCTCGAGCCGGCCCACGTCGTTTTCGAGCCCTCGTGGTCGGCGACCGCCGCACACCTCGTCGCCCGCGCGCGTCCTGGTGACGTGGTGCTCACCCTCGGAGCCGGCGACGTGACCCTCCTGGGTCCGGAGGTGCTCGAGCTGCTCGAGGAGCGGGGTGAGCGTGGTGACGGTGCTTGATCGCCGAGCCCGCACCACCGCCAAGACCTCATGGTTCCACCGGTTGCGTCGCGTCGCGCGTGACTCGCCGCCCCCCTCGGCCGGTCCCGACGAGGAGACAGTCCGGATCGCCCGCAGGGACTTTCTCAGGCGGCGGCACGCCGGACGGTGGCGCCGGGTCCGTGTCGTCGTCCTGGCGCTTCTCGTCGTCACGCTCCTGGCGGGGTCGGTGTGGCTGGTGTTCTTCTCCAGCTACGTCACTGTGCGCAGCGTCGAGGTGACTGGGACCCAGACCCTGGGGGAGTCACGGATCGAGCGCGCCGCCGAGATCCCGACGGGCAGGCCGCTCGCCCGCGTGGACCTGGACGCGATCCGGGGCCGGGTCGAGTCGATCGCGTCGGTACGCCGGGTCGAGGTCTCGCGCCGCTGGCCGCACACCGTGCACATCGTGGTCACCGAGCGCACTCCGCTCGCCGTGATCGACCAGGGGGACGGCCTGAAGGCCCTGGACTCGGAGGGCGTGCTCTTCGGGAGCTACCTCACCCGCCCGCGTCACCTGCCGCTCGTGCGGACAGAGCCGGACACCGCCGGCGAGGCCCTGGTGGAGGCCGCCCGGGTGATCGACGCGCTGCCCGCGAAGGTGGCCCGCCGGGTCGAGACTGTGGAAGTGGCCAGCGTCGACGAGATCATGCTGGTACTCGCCAACGGCCGCCGGGTGTTGTGGGGGAGCGCGGAGGACTCCGACCAGAAGGCCGAGGTGCTCGCCGTACTCCTCGCGCGGCCGGGCCAGCAGATCGACGTCTCCGTCCCGGGTCGCCCCACCACCAAGTAGCACAAATGTCGGATCGGAACGTCGAGACAAGTGGCACCCACCCCTACCCACAAATGTGGGGATCGGGCGTCCAGACGGGCGTTCTGGACGTCACAAGCCAACATTTGTGGGGTGCACGGGTCCACGGAAATTCTTGTTTCTGGCGGCCTCGTCCGCGTGTTGCGCCGGTGCGCCGTGCCTGTCCACCTACCTTGATCTAACAACCTCAGGTTGACATAACGTTAACCCTCTACTTCAGGGTTAGGGTTTTTCAGCCCAGGGAGCTTCCCCAAGGAACATCCGATAGTCGCTCTGCAGTCAGGCAGGGTGGCGAAGCACACGAGAGGCACCGCCGTGGCAGCACCCCAGAACTACCTGGCCGTGATCAAGGTCGTAGGTATTGGTGGAGGTGGAGTCAACGCCGTCAACCGGATGATCGAGGTCGGGCTGAAGGGCGTCGAGTTCATCGCCATCAACACAGATGCGCAGGCCCTGTTGATGAGTGACGCCGATGTCAAGCTCGACATCGGCCGTGAGCTCACCCGTGGTCTCGGTGCCGGAGCGAACCCCGACGTGGGTGCGCAGGCGGCCGAGGACCACTCCGAGGAGATCGAAGAGGTGCTCAAGGGCGCCGACATGGTCTTCGTGACTGCCGGCGAGGGTGGTGGCACGGGCACCGGTGGCGCCCCGGTCGTCGCCAAGATCGCCCGCTCCCTGGGAGCCCTGACGATTGGTGTGGTCACCCGCCCGTTCGCCTTCGAGGGTCGCCGTCGCGCGACCTCCGCCGAGGAGGGCATCGCCAACCTCCGCGAGGAGGTCGACACCCTGATCGTGATCCCCAACGACAAGCTGCTGATGATCTCCGATCGCAGCGTGAGCATGCTCGACGCCTTCAAGCAGGCCGACCAGGTCCTGCTGCAGGGTGTCTCCGGCATCACCGACCTGATCACCACCCCGGGCCTGATCAACCTCGACTTCGCCGACGTCAAGTCCGTGATGTCCAACGCCGGTTCGGCCCTGATGGGCATCGGCTCGGCA
>Ga0209587_1000615_pt1 | contig 17415 bp, 18 predicted proteins | sample NGEPerD_2_FD_184512 | JGI IMG/M metagenome (GOLD analysis project Ga0209587, IMG submission 184512) | Arctic peat soil microbial communities from the Barrow Environmental Observatory site, Barrow, Alaska, USA - NGEE PermafrostL1-D... | ecosystem: Environmental > Terrestrial > Soil > Wetlands >... | reverse complement strand
CGCCTCTCCAGACTGGCCGCCTCGCTCGCCTCGGGTGGCAGGACCGTCGACCGCAGCGACCGCGTCTTCGCCAGCGAGCGCCGCGTCGTCTTCACCGAGATGGAGTACGGCGTGCCGCGCGAGCACGGGCCCGAGGCGGCGCGGCGGGTGATCGAGTGGGTGCGGGCCAACCGCTACCCGGTCTTCTTTCCGATCGAGATGCGCGTTGCGGCCGGCGATGACGCCCTGCTCAGCCCCTCGCACGAACGCGACACCGCCTACATCGCCGTGCACCAGTACCGGGGGATGGAGTGGCGTCCCTACTTCGAGGCGGTCGAGGCGATCATGCGCGAGTACGGCGGCCGCCCGCACTGGGGCAAGCGCCACTTCCAGACCGCGGCGACACTGGCGCCGCTCTACCCGGAGTGGGCGACCTTCCAGTCCGCCCGCGACGAGCTCGACCCCCGCCGCGTCTTCGCCAACGAGTACGCCGCCCGCGCCCTCGGCGACTAGAGGAACGCTTTGCCCTCGCCCCTGTAGGTGGGGACGACGTCGACGATCTCGCCGCCCTCGACCAGGTGGAGGACGTCGAAGCGCTCGCAGAGCTCGCCCGCCTTGGCGTGGCGGAGGTAGACCCGGTCGCCGATCGAGAGCCCGGCCGCCGGGGCGCCGAGCAGCGGCGTCTGCACCTCTCCCGCGCCCTCCTCGGCGTCGAGCCGCAGCCCGGCCGGCAGCCAGGGAACCGGCAGCCTGCCCGGGTCGCCGCCGCCCGAGGCGAGGTAGCCGCCGCCGAGCGCGGTCGCCACGCTCGCGGCGGGCTTGCGCACGATCGGCAGCGCGAAGCCGGCGGCCGGGGTGAGCGAGAAGCGGCTGTAGTGGTCGAAGAGGGCGGGGGCGTAGAAGCCCGAGCCGGCGGTGATCTCGGTGACCGCGTCCTCGGCACTGGTCAGCTCGAGGCTGCCGGTGCCGCCGCCGTTGACTATCGGCAGCTCGGCCAGCTCGCGGATCGCGGCGACGATCGCGCCGCGCCGTTCGGCCAGCTCGGCGGCGGAGCGGCGCTGCATGAAGCGGATCGCGGCGCCGCGCAGCCGCCGGCCCGGCGGCCGGTCGCCGACGCCGGCGATCTGGCCCTCGTAGGCCATCAGCGCGGCGAGCTCGAGCTGCGGGCGGCGGTCGATCTCGCGGGCGAGGGCGACGGCCTGCTCGACCGTGTGCACGGGCGAGCGCTTCGGGCCGACCTTGACCCGGCCGCCCAGCGCCCACCAGCTCGCGTCGACGTCGATGCAGACCCTGACCGGGGCGGCGCCGGCGCCGAGCACCGACTCGATCGCGTCGAGGTGCTCGGCGCAGTCGACCATCACGATCGGCGCCCCGCCGGGGTTGGCGACCGAGCGCAGGGCCAGCTCGCCGAGCGCCCCGGTGTCGGCGGTCGGGTAGGCGAGCAGCAGGTTCTCGAAGCCCTGCTCGGCCAGCCACAACGTCTCCGGCAGGGTGAAGGTCATCTGGCCGGCGAAGCTTGGGTCGCTGCGCAGGACGCGGTCCTGCAGCGCCCGGCAGCGCAGCGACTTGCTCGCCACCCGGATCGGCTTCCCCCCCGCCCGTCCCAGCATCTCAGCCGCGTTGGCCGCCATCGCGTCGAGGTCGACAAAGGCGAACGGAGCCTCGACCGCGGCGAAGATCGCCTCGTAGCGCTCATGCGACTGATCGACGGCGGGATTCAAGGCCCCGAGACTAACCGTGCCGTCTACCGGAGCCCGGCGCTATGGTTTTCGGCCCGGAGAGGTGGCCGAGTGGCTGAAGGCACTCGCCTGCTAAGCGAGTAGGGGGCGCAAGCTCTCTCGAGGGTTCGAATCCCTCCCTCTCCGCTAAGTAGGTCTTATGCCAACCCCGGCCCGAAGAAGCGAATCGGCGGCAATCCGCCCGAAGCCGCCGGGGAGCGCGGGCGTCCGTGAGGAGCCGGACCTCCTCGCGCAGTTCGCCCTCGATGCTTTCGTCGGGGTGGACACGGAAGCACACGAACAGCGCCTGGTTCCAGAACCGGCGATTCGTGCCGTCCGCTTCCGCGTAGACGTCCGCCATGTTCTTGGACGCATCGAGCGTCCGGTCAAAAACGTCCTCCAGTTGTTCCACGTCGGCCTCAGCGCGGCTCAACGACACCTGCGCGGCGTCTATTTCGGCTGAAATCTTCTCCTGCTCGACCTTGAGCAGATCGGCGGGCAGGGCACCCGCGTAGAAGGCTTCGAGGAACTTGTGGCGCTTCGCGTCGAGCGACTTCAACTTCGCGCGGATGCGGCGCACCTCGCCCTCGTTCAGTTTTCTCATGCCGCCGAGCGCCTGCCGAATCGCTTTGCGGACGTCCTCAAGGTGGAAGATCCACTCGGTCGCAGACGTTTCCTTGCCAAGCTGCCGCACCCGGATGTCCTGGTACGCGGCGGCGACCTTCTCCTCGACCTCGTGGGCGGGGAGGTAGGGCAGTTTGCAGCCGGTGCCTTTCTTGCGCCCGAGACAGGCGAAGTAGTCATAGACGCGCCCCGTTTTGCTGCGACCCTTGACGAAGGTCAGCCTCTCGCCGCAATGGCAACGCAGGCTCCCCTTCAGATAGTGGTGGTGCTTGCGGTCGCGCTCGCAGGCCATCGCGTGGGCGTCGAGGACGCGCTGGACCTGGTCGAACGTCTCCTTGTCGATCAGCGGCTCGTGCCGGCCCTCGTGCTCGACCCCGCCATAGGGGACGATTCCGATGTAGTACCTGGACCGCAGCAGCCGGGCGAGTTGGCTGCGCGAGAGCGGCCGGGCAGGCTGTTTGCGGGTCGGCCGGGTGCGCAGGCCCCGTTTCTTGAGCGCTGCCCGCATCGTGTCGAGCGTGTACGCGCCGGTGGCGAACGCGGTAAACGCCCAGCGGACGTGCGGCCCACGCTCGGGGTCCACTTCGACGGTGCGGACTTCCCGCCCGTCCACGGTCACGCCGACGTTGAGGTAGCCGATCCGCACGTAGCCAGGGGTACCGCCGAGCTTGGCCTTGCCATGCAGGCCCTTCTTGACCTCGGCGGAGAGGTTCAGCGAGTAGTACTCCGCAATGGAGGCGAGGATGCCGTGCGTCAGGCGGCCCGAGGGCGTCCCGTCGATGCTCTCGGTGGCCGACACCAACTCAGCGCCGGACTCCATGATCTCGAACAGCATGTTCGCGTCGTCGCGGCGGTTGCGGGCGAAGCGGTCAACCTTGTGGACGATGACGTAGGTGGGAGCGTCGCCCGTCCGCAGTCGGGCCAGCAGCTTCCCCAGCGCCGGACGGTTCGCGTTCGTCGCCGTCTCGGCCGGGTCGATGAACTCCTCGGTGACCTCCGCCTCAAGCTGAGCCGCCTTGCGATGGCCGTCGGCGCGCTGCGCCTCGATGGAGTAGCCCTCCTCCGAGAAGGCGCGGCCGACCTGGCCCTGGCTGGAGACGCGGAGGTAAAGCCAGGCGGTCGGCCTCATGTCGCTGCCGCCTGTTCCTCTTGCGCAGAACCGAGATAGCAAAGCGGACGATCGGGCACGTCAGCCTCCCGGGCGAGGTTTCTTTCGCAGGCGGTTGAACTGGCGCTCAAGCTCCCGACGGGCCGAAGTCGAAAGCTCCTCGCCGTACTTCGCCTCAAGATACGGCCCGAAGTTCGGCAGGTCGTCGGAGGGACGGTAACCCGCCAGGGCGAAGAGGTCGGCAACGTCGAGGCCGAGGGCGCGGGCGATCCGCTGGAGCTTCTCGGGGTCGGGACGCCCGAACTCTCCACGCTCCAGCCGCATGATCGTCGCCCGGGTGCCGCCCGCCGCGTTGCCCAGGGTTTCCAGGGAAAGGCCCTGCCGCGCCCGCTCGCGGGCGATGAGCTTGCCCAATGCTTTGAGATTGCTTGGCATGGCCGTATTGTCGCGCTGTTGTTTCTCATGCGCAACAAGCCAAGCATGGGTTCCGAGGCCCCGCTGACGGTCGGCAAGTAGGAGTGCGGGCGACCTGAACTGAGTGCTGGTTGTGTCCAGGTCGCCCGCATAGTGGTTACGCCGAGAGCGCCTCGATCTTGGCGGTGATTTCGGCCTTGCGAGCCTCGGCGCTGTCCTTCAGCGCCTTGTACTCGCGGGTGGCCTCCTCGGCCCGCTCTTTGGCGGCACCGACCTCCTCGTCGATGGCTTCACGGGCCGCTTCGAGGGTGTCGATCGCCGAGGCGACCGCGCCCTCCGTGGTGGTCTCGCGGACCCGGCGGCGTCCGGTGTGACCGCCTGCCTTCCGGGCCTGGTAGACCGCGCCGCGCACGGAACTCGGCTTCATGCCGAACTCCTTGCCGACGATCTCGTGGGCCTCCTTCTTGGAGTGCCCTTCGGCGGCGACCGCCTCGACGCGGTCATAGATGTCCTGGGCTTTGCTCATGCCCAAGTACCTCCTTTGGTTGTGGGTATCTGATGCGGCGCGCAGAAAGACCGCAGCCCTTCCGCCCGCCGCCCAGCGGCCCACCGCCTCATGCCGCCCTCCCGAGTGTCGCCAGCCGGTCCTCGGCCAGCGACGCGAAGCGCGGGTTCAGCTCGACCCCGAGCCAGTCGCGGCCGAGGCGTTCGGCGACCACCCCGACTGTCCCAGTTCCGAAGAATGGATCGAGAACACAACCCGGCCGCGTCGGGGCGAAGCAGTCGCAGCGGGACAGCTCGCCGACCTCGCGGACGTGTCGCGGCCCCTCGCTCGTCTGAGTAGTGACGATGCGCGTCGGCCGCGTCCACGCCGTGTCGCATTGCACGCAGATCCGCTCCGGGCAGGTGGCCAGGGTCGGGCGCTCGATCAGCGCCTCGGGGAACGTGGCCTGATGGCCCCGGCGGTCTGTGGCCGTCGCCACCGTCCAGACGTCGCCGGGGTTCTTGCCGTTCGGGTGTCCCACCCGGCCCTCGGCCTGGAGCTTGCGGAAACCGAGGTTGCCGCCCTGGTAGGCCCGCACCGTTCCCCGGCGCGGCGTGGCTCGGTGCGGAGCGCGGATCGCGTCGAGGTCGTAGAAGTAACGCCGCTCCTTGGTCGCATGGATCACGACCTCGTAGGTCGGACTCAACCGGTCGCGGACGCTGTGCGGCATCGGGTTCGGCTTGTGCCAGACCACGACGTTGCGGACGATCCAGCCGTCCTCACTGAGCGCCAGCGCCAACCGCTGCGGAGCCATGAGGAGACTGCCGGGCGGGGCGCCCTGCGTGACGTGCTTGGCATAGGCGTCCCCGACGTTCAGCCAGAGGCTGCCGGTCGGCTTCAGTACCCGGCGCACGCCGCGCAGTACCGCGCGCAGGTTCTCGACGTAGGCGGTGACGGTCGGCTCCTGGCCGAGCTGTCCGGCGACGCCGTAGTCGCGGAGCTTGTTCGCATACGGCGGGCTGGTGACGCAGCAATCGACGCTCCCCGGCAGCAAGTCAGCGAGGATTTTGGCCGCGTCGCCGCGCAGAATCGTGTTCCGTGGCAGCGTTTTCACGACGCGCCTCCCGTCAGCAGATCCACGGCCTCGTCATAGAGCCCCACCTGGAACAGGAGCCGGGCATCCGCCGCTTGGCGTGAAACAACCTTGGCGAGCGTGTCGCGCCGGGCGGCGTCCGGGGTCAACAGCAGGACGCGGGGAAACGCTCCGAAGCGCTCCTGCTCGCGGCCGCTTTGCCAGTAGCGGCGATAGAGGTCGAGCTTGCGGGATACGGTCGGTGCCGAGGCCGTGGCCCGGTCCACCTCGACGAAGCTCAGGTGCTCATACTCGCCCGCGCCGAAGCGGACGAACGTGTCCGGCTTCAGCCAGACGGCGGCCCCGCCGATGCCGGTGAAGCGCCGCCAGCAATGCGGCTCGGCGTCGAAGGCCAGGACTTCCCCGCCACCGCTCCGCGCCCGCTCGCAGAGAGCGACGTACAACTCAGTCACGGCGACCGCGTGAGCGAGGAACTGATTGCCGGGGGTCCAGGGACGCCGGAGCCGCTGACCACCGGCCGGCCCGCAGGCCGCCCCGAGCTTCTGGCCGGCCGTGTCGAGGGCGAAGACGGCTTGGGAGGAGCCGCCCCGGCCGCCGCCGATCCGCCGCTCGAGGACGGTCACGACCCGGAGCGCTTGGAGCGCCCGGAGCCTGCGCCAGACCTGGCGGGCGTTGGCACCCTCGGTGCCTCTCGTGAAGTGGAGCCGCCGGATCTGTGTCGCCGTGGCAACCCGGAATCGATCCAAGGTCTCGACCAGGGCAAGGTCGCGCTCGGGAAGCTCTACGGCCAGCCGTTCGACGTAGGCATTCGTCACTCGCTGCCGCGTCATAGCGACCTCTGCTGGGGTCGGTAAGTCGTTGGCGCTGTGGCGGCGGAAGGCTGCCCGGTGCAGGCACTTCTGCCGCCGCTCGCGCGAGCGAAGCGAACAGCGATCATCGCCGCCTCCTCGCACCCACCGGGGCCTCGGGAGCGACCGGGAAGAGGCGCGCCTGAATCTCGGCGTCCACTTCCTTCGGGTCGCGACCGTAGCGTCCCCGCGAGTGGGCACGGACCTGCTCGCCGTGACCGGATGGCGCGAGTGGCGGGCGGGTTCGGATCGAGGCGGGCGGCGCGACGCTGGCGCCGGTCGAGACGGCGGCGTAGGCCTCGAACGGGCCCAGCCCCTGAAGGTCGGCGGCCTGAAGGTGCGGGGCGAACTCGCGGGCAAACGCCCGTGCGTCGTCTGCGGTCGTCTGCATGACGAGCTTTGAACGCAGATTGGCGAGAACGGCGGCGCGCAGATCGGGGGATAGCTGACCGAGGTTCTGGAAACTCGCCGTCCAGCCGACTCCCATGCCGCGCGATTGTGCGACGGCATCCCCGAGTGCGACCGGAAGCCGCAGGAAGTCCTGGGCCTCGTCGAGGACGACCGAGACGAACGGGCGCTCTGAGGCCGGGAGCGCCGCGCGGCGCTGAACCGCCGTCCACAGCTGGGCCAAGAGGCAGGAGCCGAGCAGACGGGCGGCATCCTCGCCGACCAGCGCCTTACCGAGTGAGATCAAGACGATCCCATGCCTTGCCAGCGCAGCGTCGAAATCCAGGGCGCTCTGACTCTGGCCGACCACCGCCCGCAACTTACGCCGGAGCGTGAAGGCGGCGAGCTTGTTCGCCAGCGGCCCCACCATCTCTGCGCGGGCCGCCTCGCTTTGCGCGTCGAACCACGCCCAGGTCGCGGTGAGCTGGTGATCTTCGACCTCGCCCATCAGCCGACGCCTGAACGCCGCATCCGAGAGCAGCGGCATGACCTCGCAGATCGTCCAGTCGCCCGGTGCTTGGGAGAGCGTCAGCAGCGCCGCCCGCAGCAGCATCTCCGAGCGCGGCCCGAGGTATCCGGCATACAGCGCCTGGAACTGGCCGACGACGTGATCGGTGATGAGGTCGGCGGCTTCCTCGCCGCCGACCAGGAGGTTGAACCCGGCTGGTCGCGCATCGGCCGGGTCAAACACGACGACGTCGCCGAGCCGAGCGGCCGGAACGAGATCGGCCAGCGCCCGACAGAGGTCGCCCTTGCTCTCGATGACGATGACGCCGCGACCGGCCGCGAAGTCGGCTGCGCAGAGGCGCTCCAGCAGCACCGACTTTCCGCTGCCGGTCGGTGCGGTGACGAGCAATCCGGTCTTTGACTGCGCCTCGCTGATCGCTACCGGCCGTCCGGTGGCGATGGCGTCACCGAGGACACGGCCCTGCGTCGGCACACTCGGGGCGGGCGGCAGCGTCCGGCTCTCGGCGTAGCCGAGGCCCGGCAGCTGCGGGCCGCCAACCGGAACGCCGATGACGGCCGCCAACTCGTCGGCGGCCAGCACCGAGGAGGTGAGAACCGGTGCTGCGGCGCGGGCGATCCGCCTGGCCGCCCAAGCCGAAGGCAGTGCCTGTCGCGCGAGGCGACGGTCAACGGCGTCAGCGCGGTGACTGGCGCCAAGCACCCGCGCAAGGAGCGTGTCCGGCTGGGATCCGGTGACCCCGATCCGACACACAGCCCGCAGGGTGGGCTCGGCCGAGCCCTCCACGGGCGACGACGGCTCGCTGTCTCGGAGGTCTCGCAGCCGCAGGAGCCAGCCGGGGATCGGCTCAGTCGGGCTGATCGCCCACTGCACGACGACCGCCTCGCCCGCCTCAAGCGGCTGCATCGTGGCAAGCAGCGCGGCGTTGCTCTCAGCGGCCGTCTCGGTGCGCAGCAGGCCGGAACCCGTCGCGCGAAGCTCGCGCGCCAGGTTGGGCTGGGCGCTGGCGTCACGCGCCACCGGCTCCGCGCGGAGGCCGGGGATGGCCGCCGAGAGCTGACCGAGCACCAGCTTGGCAGCGCCTGGCGGCGCGCTGAGGAGGTGGGTAATCCCGGAGACGTCGGCGCAGACTTCCCAGATCACCGTGCGCGTCATCAGGAGCCGGTCGGGGAATCGCGGCACAAGCCCTTGGATACTGCGTAGGGCAGCGGTGAGCTGCTGCGGCTCGACGCTTCGCGGAAACGTCACCCGGAAGGTCTCCCGGTGCCGGGCGGCCTCGGCGGCGACGATGACCCGGAGAGCGAGCAGGGTTCCAGCGCCCAACGCCACGGTCCACGCGACGATCAAGAGCGCGGTCATGCGTCCTCCTCGGCCTGTGCCGCATCGTCTTCTGCCTCCTGCTTCTCGGCTTCCATTCGCGCGAGCGTGAACGCCACGAGGGCGGCGACGAACCGCTCCAGGTCGGGCGGTTCGCGGCGTTCGGGGATGAGGTGAAAGGAGGCCATGGGTTCAGGGATTCGTCAGTTGCGTATACGCAACGAGTTGACCTTCCAGCCTGTTGCGTATACGCAACATTTGCAAGCGGGCAAGCAGGCGATTGGCGTTACGGGCGCATGGACAGAGCGGCACATACCGCTCACCGCCCCTGCGAGCCGGACGCCAGCCACTTCAAAGCGACCGAACCGATGAGCAGGGCAATCAGGACGGGCAGGAGGGCCTGTGCGACCGCCGTGATTGCCGGGAGCGCCACGGCGGCGGCAATCAGGATCAGCAGGATTCCGATGAAGCTATTCACACCTACTACGTCAGCAGCAGCGACAAGCAAGTCGCCATAAACCCGACAGGAACAGGCGTCGAATGGGACGATTCAGGGGTGGCGCGGCGCAAAACCGACCGGCGGCGAAAAGCCCTCCTCGCGGATGCCGAACGGGTGATCCGCGAGCGCTACGCCGAGTTCGACCTCAGCCTGGCCGATGTGGCCGAGGTGGTCGGCACGTCGCCACGCCAACTACAGCGAGTCTTCCGCGAGGCAGGGAACACCGAGTTCCGGGCGACCCTGCTGCGCATCCGTATGGAAGCGGCGCACCGGCTGCTCAGCCGGGAGAAGACCGGCCCGACCGTCCAAGCGACGGCACGGGCCATCGGCTATCGCCAGGCCAGCGGACTGCGACAGGCGTTCGTCAGGTTCTACGGCTATCCCCCGTCGAGGGTCCAGCCGGGGCCGTCGCAGTATCTCGGGGTGCTTGACGAGCCGGAGGTCGCCCCGCCGGTCGAAATCTTCTAAAAAGAAGCTGCCCGTCCGTGAGCCTCGCCACTAATTGTCTATGCGATTCTGGGGCTACAAAATGACCCGGTCCTTGTACCTGTACGCGCTGGAGTGCGTGGGCAGGAAAGGGATCCGGGTCAGGGTTGCGACGATGGTGTGCGCCGAGCGCGCCCGAAAATCACAGAAAAGGGCGCGCGACGACTGGGTCTTGGAGCACATCTACTTCTCGTACCGCGAGAGCCGATGGTTACGACATCTGCTCCTGGGATAGGCGTAGCAGCGCCTTTTCCCGAAACGAGGCAATGGGGACGTGAGCGGGAGTTACGACGCCCACGGAGCCGTCAGTGCCCGTTTCGGAAGCCACTCCAGCGAGGCTCCAAGCCTTCGCCGCAACGTAGCCCCATTGTCTACAGGGGGATTTCTCTGTCAAGGGAGCGCCTTCCAGAAAACCAACCGCACAACTCTCTCTGACAGGGGGCTCACATAGTGGAACCGAAGGGTGTATGTTCGCCGACCCCCGAAAGGCCGCACAACGGCCTGACGGGGGTGGCGATTGGGCCAGAGGGTTACGACCTCGAACCCAGACGCCGCACAACGAAAATCACGGGTAACAGGAGTTACGTTGGGCGACATTAAGCGCTTTCGGCGCTATTGGCGGGGCATCGTACAGGTCAAGCGTGCCCCGTGCAGAATGCCATTCCGGCGTTCTGGTGGGCTAGAAGGTGAGGTCAGCATCTTCACTTTCCGCAACGTCTCCTCGGACCCGATTACGGGAAAGGAGGAACCCGATGGGACGGGCACAAGCACATGTGGCCCAGGCCCAGGCGCGCCCACCGCGCCCGGAACCTGAGTTCGATGCCCTGCGGAGCGGCGCTCGCCGCACGCAGGCCGACGGCTCGATCACGGTCGTAGAGGACTGGGATCAGCCGAAGCAGTCCGCCCCGGTCGTTGACCGCTCGCCAGAGCGCGTCTTCGACTGAGCGTGGTGCGGGGGCGGGTCACGTTTCGGCCCGCCCCCGCTGCTTGTTCGGGGATACACCGCAATGAACGATTACCTGAGGCCGTTCCGCGGCCGGATCGACCGCCGCCACATCGCCCCGGCCACCATCGTCATCGTCGGCGTCGGTCGGGTTGGCGGTTGGCTTGCCTTGGAGTTGGCCCGGCTCGTGCCCCGTCGCCTGATCTTGGTCGATGGCGACGACCTCGAGACCTCGAACCTCTCGGGGCACCCGCTCCCGGCCGAGTTCGTCAGCTGGAACAAGGCCGTGGCGATGGCCGAGTGGCTCGGACGGGAGGTACCCGGCATCCAGAACATCACCGCGATCCCGCACTTCATCGACGCGGACACCCCCGACGAGCGGGTCTTCGCTGACGTAATCGGACCGGCGGCGATCGTGATCGTCGCTACCGACAACTTGGAGACCCAGCGCCGCGTGGCTGGTTTGGCACGGGAGGCCGAGGCGCCGGCGATTATTCCCGGCATTGCCGCAGACGGCAGCGGTCGGGGCGAGGCGTTCGTCAGCTTTAGCGAGAACGAGCCGTGCGTGGAGTGTTTCGACGCCTTCCGACCCTCGGGCAGTCCGGTTCGGGGCGCGGCGGCAGTGGCGCTCGACGCCGCCCCGGCCGTGCAATTGGGTTTCAGCTTGACGCTGGGGGTACTCGATCCGACTTCCCGCGAGGCCGAGTTGCTGACCCCGCTCCGTGAGGGCGGCCCAGTGCCGCAACTATTTCGGGCCTGGCCGCCGGGCGCGCCCGAGCTCTCGCACGCCGACGACGGGCGCACTGAGGTTCCGTGGCGGGCGAACTGCCCCGGCTGCGGCGGTCGGAATCCGCCGCCCCGACCGCGTCGGCAACCCGTACGAGCGGCGCAGCCGCGCCGTCTGCCTTCTCCGCGCCGCCTCAGCCCGACGACCGTCATGGGCGTCTACTTCGTGGAGTTGCTGGGGCTGATGATCTTCACGGACGCCACCGCGGGCGTTGTCCTTTCCCTGATGTTTGCAAGCCTGATGCTCGGCCTTGGCATTTGGATCGGGTTCGCCTGGCGGGGTCGCGTATGAGCATCTGGCTGTCCCTGTGGAGCCGCTTTCTGCTCATTGGCGTCTTCGGCAAGACGGTCGCTGTCATCGTCACGCTCTACGCCGCCGGGTGGGCGTTCGCGACGCTCGGGTGGGACGCCGCCGGACGCCAATTCGCAGCGGCAGCGATCCTCGTCCTCGGCTTCTTGCTAACGGCGCTGTTCATCCGTCTAATCTGGGGGCTTTCGCGGAAACCCGGTCGGTAACCCGCATCAGCGGCGTTTCACGCACTGCTGCTGCGTCGTTTTGGACACCTGCCCGCTGTCCATCGTCAACGTGATTCCGGTCCTGATCGCGCCGGTCGCACACCGCGCGTTCAGGAAGCTGTGTCGCTGCCCTTTGAACCGCCAGGTCTTTCCGATGCGAATGTCGAATGACGAGGTGAGCGTGCGGCTGTCCTCGCCGCCGGTGTCTTTGATCCTGAGCCGCCGCCCGTTGCCGATCGGCCAGGCAATCCCGCCGGGAATCCGCGTGTAGGAGCGATACATCAAGACAGCGGGACGGCCCTTGTGCTTGCCGTTGAAGAAGAGCAGATCGAAGTGCCCGCTGAAGATCGCGCCTTCTTCGACGACGCTCGGCATCGTGAGGTCGGCCTCGCCGGTGCCGATTAGCGCCCCACCGCATTTTCGGCGAGCCACCGCGGGCGTCACGAACTTGAGCGCGCTCGGCGTGCAGGTCGGCAGGCCGGTGGTATCGACCGTGATCTGGCGGTCGAGCTTCAAGTCGATCAGGTGCAGCGGGTAGGCGCTCAGGGCGGTGGGATCGGGGCGGGTGCCGGTTCCCTTGATCGTAAGCCTGACCGGAGCGCCCCCGGCCGCTGGCAGGCGGGTCGGCGCGACGGTCGCCGTGACGCTGGCGTTGAAGCCAGGTGTCGAAACGGTCGTGGCCTGCGCGCTCGAACCGCCGCCGAGGCCGAACACTCCAGTCGCCAGCACGGCCGCGACTCCCAAGATCAATCCGGCGTGGCCGGTTCCCGTTTCCCTGTCGAATGCCATGTTCCCTGCCTCCTGAATGTCGATGGGTGGTACGCCAAGAGTCCTATAGGCCGGGGTACTTTAGACCGTGGCGTGATAGGTCGCAAGAAGGAAGGCTGGCCGCCGTGGCTCCCTCGCGCTCCCAGGCCTTCGGCAAGGCCCTGATCGAGCTGCGCCGCGAGCACGGCCTGAGCCAGGAAGCCGCCGCGCTGGCCTGCCGCGTCGACCGCGCTTACTTCGGCCGCCTGGAGCGCGCCGACAAGGTGCCGACGCTGACGACGCTCTGGAAGATCGCCGACGCCTTCGACACCCGGCCCTCCGACCTGCTTGCCCGCGCCGAGCGGATTCTGGACGAAGCCTGAACCGCCGCCGGGTGGAGGATTCCGGCGGGTCGGAGCAGCGGTCACCGCAGGTGGTGCCCACTCCGCGATTCGCCCCGACCCGCCGAAATCCCCCGGCCCCGGCGGCGCCTACCGGTCGTCCTCGATGTACTCGTCTTCGAGCAGCTCGCAGATGTGGAGCGCCGCCCGCGCGGGGATCACGAGCGAGTCCTCGCGGTTGAGGAAGTCGTGGCGGTGCAGGACGCCGAGGCCCGTCAGGTCGAAGACGGCGCGGCTGACGCCGTCACGGGCGGTAAAGGTCATCGGGTCGGCCGCGATCTCGCGGATCAACTCCGAGACGGTCAACTGGACGGGGTGGTACTCGATCACGCTGTCGAGGACCGCGCGCTGGAGCTTGCGGTCCTGGTGGGCCGGGCTGCCCTTGATCGGGGTCGGATAGCTACGCTGATCGCACATGGGAACTCACCTTCCTGTGCCAGGCCCCGGGGGCGTCCAACCGCCGCCCGGGGCGTTCTTTCGTGGACGCGCGAGACCCTAGAGCGGAGCCGCAGGGAGGTGCAACTTGCTGTCCCGTTGCCTTGACTGGTCGCATTGCTGCCGGACCAGCTATTGGCCCCGAGGGATTTTTCCTGTAGCAAGTCCTCTTGGATCTGTCCGAGCAAAAGCCGATACTGAAAGTATGCTGGCTAGTAGTCACTTCGGAATCAGTCGAACGGACGCGGACGATTGGTTCGACACCATTCTCGATGTAGACACTGAGCTATTTGTCGATCCGTTCACGATCTTCAAGGAGACGGATGGACTTTGGGCCGACGCTCACGATGCTCTGATCGAGCACTTCAATAGAGCGTTCATCCTTATCGCTGAAGGCAATCGTGATCCCAACACCCTCGCCTACAAGAAGGCTTTAGCGCTGTTGGAGTTCAAAGAGCCTGGCGAGTTATGCCTCGGCTACACCGCCAAAGGGACGAGAGGCTCGGGAAGTGGCGGGAAGCTAGCGGGGCTAATGGCTGAGGCGATCCTCGCTGCGATCAGCCGAGGATTGGATCACCCCCGTCATTTCGAGGAGCTGGGTGTCCTTCAGGAGAGAATCGGTGCTGACCGGATATCCGATGCGACCTGCACGATTCTCAAGCCAAAGTTGATCGAATACACCCAGGCGATAGCCCAGCGCCATGGCATAGCCCTTGAGCGGCATCGGATCTACGCGTCCCAGTTCGATACAGACCGACAGCGGTTCGTTAACGCCGCAGTTGATGTTCCGACCAACCCCGTTACGAAAGGCCCTTTGCTTTTCGTCCCTGAGCGATTCCTCGATGAACTGCCGACGCTTAACCCTGACGACTGGTGGACCAGCTACGAGAACGAGCGTCTACGTACCGACCTGAACTATGAGGTTATGGGCAAAGTGGACAAGGCCACCATCGTCGCGACGGCCCGCGAGCATATGGACTCAGTTAGAACGTGGGCGCACGGGCGGGAGAGCGACCCCGCTCAGCCGTATGACATGAGCCGCGATCCAAAGGGCGTGATCCTGTGGGAGACCGCGACCGCGAGCTTCACGGCCGAGCACCCGCTAGCAATTGCTCCAGCCCAGACTCCAGAGGAGTTCGATGCAGCCATTGAACAAATGATTGATCGGTTCAAGATTTTTATCGAGGAGCAGGGAGGGTGGTGGCTGTTGTGGGATGGATTCGATGAGAAGCCCGAGCGCGCCCCCCAACTTGTTTTTCATGGGATCGCGCGGAACTATTGCGCTGCCAACAACATCGTGATCAGTCCAGAGGCAGACTTCGGGCGGGGACCTGTGGACTTCACTTTCTCGAACGGCTACACCCGGCGGGCGCACCTTGAGGTCAAGAAGCTGCATAACGGAAAGTTCTGGAACGGCCTAGATCGTCAGCTGCCTACCTACATGGCGAGCGATGAGGTCGAAAAGGGCTGGTTCCTCGCCGTGCGCTACCGCGACGGAACGAAATGGGACAAACGAGAACGAGAGCTTCCTGGCCGCGTTCGTGCAGCTGCCGAGCATCATGGCGGGGACTTGCGAGCGACTCTCGTCGATGCTCGCCGCCGAGAGTCTGCGTCAAGGCTCTAGGTATCGCGCTTAGGCAGCCTTTCAGCATGGTGACCTTCGTCGCCCCCTATCCTTCAAGCATGAACGCAACGGAGTGGGCGGCGTGGATTGGCCTGGGGACCGGTGTAAGCAGCTTTGCCCTCAACTTCGCCCGCTTCCTAGATGATCGGCGATCCGGAATATCGGTCTCCGCTGAGACCGGCCACGACTCGGATGCTGGTATGGATGCGCTTTTCGTAAAAGCTACGTGCCGCACTAAGCGTCCCATATCGCTTGAAGAGCCTGAATGGGAGTTCCGAACTGGTCCATTTGGTATCAAGCGAAAAGTCTTTGCCAAGGCCGGTCCGGCGGCATATTTCTCGAAAGTGCCCGACAATGGCCGTCTTGAGGATGCAGCCGTTGCTGAGTATCGGTTCTCATATCAGGACTGGTCGCACTTCCAGGGCAGGATTGGTCGCAAGGATCGTTACCCGACATATGTCTTTTTCCGCCAAGCGAGTGAGAAGGGTCCGTTTTCGCGCCGAAGAAGGAAATTCCGAGGGAAGCTGCCTACTCCTACCGCTGGCGCTTGATCCAGTGGAATCGAAGTGGTGCCCGCCTGCCGGCACGCGAGTTTGCTCCGGCAAGGAACCAGTCCGAGGGAACCTTGGGTTTGGCTTCCCCGGCATTCAACTTGTCGACACTTTCCTCCGCAGCAGAGCGGCTGAACGCTGCGTGGGAACCGGAGATGGCGTCGGCAAATCCATCAGTTTGTGGAGAATCCGAGCCCGGTTCGGCAGCTGCCTTAAGCAATTCGGAGACTCTGGGCAGGAAGTATTTATTGGAGGGTGGTTGAATCCGGCGCGGAACGATCGAATACGCAAACTCTTGGCGCACATCGTGACGTGCGAGCGACAGGGCGATAGGACTAAATCCGAGACGAACAACCCCGGCTTGGAAGGCGAGCATGGCCACCTGCTCGTTGTACGAGTCGAATGGCCACGCCCGAACCAACCGAGACATCATCCACGTGAGGTTGGTTGCGGAGACGTTGACGTGATGATCGCCCCTCGCTGGTTCCCGGGCATAAGCCTCCAAGTAACCGCACGCTGCATCAACTTCATCCGCGATCTGGCCGGGCGGGCAGGCCGGATATCGACGGCGCTCATAGCCCTCGGCGTACGGAACCTTCCACGTAACCTCATACCAATCATTCTTGGTTCGATAGGTTCCTGCCTGCTCCCGCCCTCCATGAAGCTGCTTATGCCAGTCGCAGATGACCGAGCCATCTAAAGGCTTCGGTGGCTTGGAGATGATTGAGTTGATGAGGGATCGAGTAGCAGTCCCGTCGGGCTCTTTGACGGTATTCGGCATTAAGGCTTCGTAAATTCAGGCATTTGATATAGAAACAGCAGGTAGACCGTCTGGTATCCCCGAGGACGATCACTGGAGCTTATCTATTTTGCCGGTGGAAGCTGCTCTTCGGTCGTAGGGACGACTGCCTGCACAGCCTCCCATCGACCATGCGCCAACATCTCCAGGGGGCGCTCGAAATGCAAACTTTCGTTTGGCGTAACGAGCCAGGCCAGCGCTCGGGCGTGGCCGCCGACTCGCTCTAGATCGAAGAGGAGATTTCGGAGCGGGGCGAAGCGCTCATCCGTCTCCGGCGGAATCTCGGGAACTTCCTCTGAAAGCGAGGTAGCGCGGGCAATGTCATCCGCGAGGACATAGGTAGCCATCTCGCTCATCGGCACCCGCTCCCCATTGATGACGACGCTTGCTGGGCGAGCCACTACTCCAAAGCCTCCGCGAGTTCCGTACCTTGTCCTCGGATGAAGCCAGCTGCGTCCAGCGACGACATGAAGCTGACGTTAGACATGTCCTCGGATAGACAGATGTGAGAGGACTCATTCATGTACCCATCGTTACATCCCGAGTGTTGGGGGGCAAGGGGCTTAGCGCTGAAGTCGACAGAGGATTCAGGCCGCCCCGTCTCGGAAGGCATCTACCCGGGAGGGTCAGCGAAGAACTGCGGACCCCTGTCCGCCGTGGCGCGCCGACCTGCCGTGTAGATGCCAAGCGGTTTGCGATTAGGACCCTGGATCCCGTGCCTTAGGTTAAGCTCTCGCAAGTGCTCGAAACCTTGACCGGTCCGCAGAAGGCACTCTTAGGTACGGGGATTGCGCTGATCCCACCAGTTCGCGAATACCGTCTCATTAGCTCCGCAAATTGCAGGGAGAAGGCAAGCTATTCCAACCCCTGCACCTGAAGTCGATCAAGCCGCTCAAGAACATCGGGGTTGGAATACCGTCTCATTAGCCCCGCTCCGTCTCCCGTCCTTGGAGCGGCGCCTGGCGGCGTTCAGGTCAGGGAAGGCGTGAGCGGATCACTACGCGGGCGCCGCGCGAGGGGATCATCGTCACGTTGCGGTGCACGGCGCGCTCGGGCGCGGGGTCGTCGGCCTCGAGGTCGAGGCGGCGGGCCATCGCGGTCAGCACGACGCGCTGCTCGGCCATCGCCAG